>Ga0206800_1025_pt1 | contig 30405 bp, 27 predicted proteins | sample Alteio_BWOrgCont_64_FD_152898 | JGI IMG/M metagenome (GOLD analysis project Ga0206800, IMG submission 152898) | Enriched cells from forest soil in Barre Woods Harvard Forest LTER site, Petersham, Massachusetts, United States -... | ecosystem: Environmental > Terrestrial > Soil > Temperate forest >... | reverse complement strand
CTTCTTCACTGGCTTCGGTCGATCGTTCACAACTAACTCCCCCAGAATCGAATTGGATTCTCTTATATTAAATCAAATTGAATCATTTGCGAGAAAACAAAAAGCATTTATTGGCAAAAAGAAGCTCCCCGTAATCATTTCGGCTGGGCCCAAAAGCGTAAAATGAGTGAGGCGACAGGAGGTCAGAGGCTTAAGGATTCATCTCATACAGGATTCTAAGGCGTCCTGATGCGTGTCGATAGATCGAGATCGTTGGGCTCAGCAGCGGCAATCGGAGCCTTGCATGATGTGACAAATAAATAAAAATTGCGTTGAAATGCAAATCTCGCGTGCAAATTTTGTGGCAGATATCAAGTGGGCTAATTTTCGGCACTTTTCGGAAAGAAAACAGGACGATGATCCACAGGTGCAAGGCTATTGTGTTTATATGCTTGGACCCATAGTTCGCAAAGTGAAACGGCTAAATTCAGTGAATCTAAGACGCTGTTTCATACTTTGTACTTTTCTTTTAATTTCCGGATTGAGCCCGGCATTTCCCCTTTGGCTTAATTTTTCGGGGAGTAGTGGATTTCCCCTTTGGCTCAACTCGCCAACGGGCCGAAACAATCCCAACGATCCTAAGAGTCCTTTCTTTCATCCGACACCTGATCGTTTTCCGACACCGACACTCGAAGAAAGCGTTACTGGAACGGCTACCAATAGTCCATCGCCTACGCCAAATGGCGCTACGACCGCGACCCCGAGTTCCACTTCCTTACTTACTGAAACTGTTACCGAGACAAGCACCGTTGTCGTCTTGGCAAGCGACACGCCTTCAGAGACCGATACCTTTACAGCGACAGCCACGAGGAGTTTTTCAGCAAGCGATACCCCAAGCTTAAGCCCCAGTTCGAGCCCTTCAAGTAGCCTGACTCCCTCAGGCAGTCCAAGTGCCACTAGAACTCAAACGGCATCTCTCAGTCCTTCGCCGACCCTTAGTAATACTTTCACGGCTACCGATTCTGTTACGGTGAGTCCCACAGAAACTGCAACTCTCAGCGCGACACCCAGTCCAAGTGCGACAAATTCTCCGAGTGCGAGTCCTAGCCTAACTGCGAGCTTGACCTTCAGCCTGACGCTTACACCTTCGACGAGTCCTAGCCCAAGTGCAAGCCCTACTCCCAGTGTTAGCCTGAGCCCCTCAGTGACGGGCTCTCCAACACCAAGCAACAGTCCTTCTAAGACCGTGACTGCGACCCCAAGCATCAGTCCCAGCTTCAGTCCCAGCGACACCATTACCTTCGGTCCGACACCGACCGATACCGTGACCCCGAGCTATAGTCCCTCCTGGACCTCTAGCCCCTCGGCCAGTCCGAGCTTTACGAAGAGCCTTTCGCCAAGCTTAACTCCCTCACTCACCAATAGTCCGAGCTCAAGCATCACGGCCACGCCCTCTTTGAGCTCCAGCCCAACTCGAACTGCCAGCGCGAGCTCGAGCGTAAGCCCGAGCTTTAGTGCCACCGACACGATTACGCCTGGGGCTACTCCGACAGCGAGTGCAAGCCCTAGTGTCAGCCCGAGTTCAACGGATACGTCAAATTCGACGCCCTCAAGCACGCCGTCGCTAAGCTCGACTAAGACCCCCACCCTCATTGCAAGCCAGACATCGAGTCCCAGCCTGACGCCAAGTTCAACGCCCAAAGCGTCGGCAAGCTACAGCGCCACCCAGACCGTATTCGTGTCGTTTAGCCCGACACAAACAGCGACGACGACGGCGATGGCTTCCGCAACGGGTACTGCCACCCGGACTCCCAATTCCAGTGCTAGCCCAAGTCCAAGCTCCAGCGCCAGTCCTCAGGCAACTTCAACGGCTAGCCCGACCCTCACCCTGCTCCTAACTGCGACGCCTTCCACGAGCGTCTCAGCAAGCCGGACTCCCAGTTCGACGAATAGTCCTACGCTGAGCTATAGCCCAAGCGCCAGTTCCACATCGAGCCCCAGCCCTTCACTTACCCGGACGCCCAGTGCGAGCTCCAGCGCCACGATGAGTTCCAGCCCGACACCGACAATTTCCATGAGCTCTACCCAGAGCCGGACTCCTAGCCCGAGCAATAGCCCCACATTGAGCAATAGTCCGAGCTCCAGTTCCACGTCGACTCCCAAAGCGACTTCCAGCCCCACTTTTTCAGCGTCCGCTAGCCCTTCACCTACGCGGACAGCCAGTTCGACCTATAGCGCCACGATGAGCTCCAGCCCGACAGCAACCCATAGCTTCACGGCTCTGCAGAGCCCTACGGCGACTCTGACGCCCTCAGCGACGGTATCCGCCACATCCACCCGAACGCCGACCTCGAGCCCAAGCCCCAGCAGCAGCCCCACTGTTGTTTGCGTTGCAGTACCTGCCTTTGTCCAGTCGGCTATCTTGGCAACTGGTTGCGCTGGAAATGGCAATCCCACCTCCTTCAGCTACACTATGCCCTCCGGGTCGGGCATAATCTTGCTGACCCAAGTGGAAAGCACCGGCCCGGTTCTTTCTGGAGTGAACTGGAACGGGCTTAGCTTGACGGCAGTGCCGGGAAGCCCTGTCTCCATTACCGGCGGCGAAATCTACAGCTACTACCTTGTCAATCCCTCATCAGGACCTGGAACCTTAGCCTTCACGGTGACGTCGACTTGCAATTGGAATGTGACGGCGTCGGTATATCAAAACGTCAATACCTCCAGTCCCTTTGGCACGATCAGTAGCAGTAGCGGAGACGCGTCCACCTTTGTCGACAATATTTCGACCACGGGTTCAAATAGCATCATCGATGATTTCCTGGCCTACACCAACGGCCCCAGCACCGTTACGGCGTTAACTGGAAACCAATTATTTAATTCAATGAACAGTGGCTGCTGTGATTCCGTTTTTGGATCCTATCTAAGTACAAGCAGCTCTGGCGCACATAGTCTGAGCTACAGTAATGGCGGCGGCACCCAAAACTGGTGGTCCGAGAGCATCGAACTGAAGGCAGGAACTCTTTGCGGAACCCCCACCTTTACACCTGTGGCGACGACGGCCATTCCCAGTGCAACTCCCAGTCCTACGAGGACCCCCACTAGCGGAGCAACAAGCACACCCGTGCCGACCTCCGTATGCTCACCGACGGTCGTCGTGGGCGCGACCACCTCCTTTGTGAGTTACGAAGCGGAGGCAGGAACCCTCGGCGGCGGTGCAACGATTGTTGCCGTGACGACGCCACCCAACACCGAATACTCTAGCCCCGCCCTGGAAGCCTCCGGTCATGCCTTTGTCCAGCTCAATAACGATGGACAATATGTGCAGTGGACCAATAACACCGGACAAAATATTAGTGCCATCAATCTCAGATCCTGTATCCCCGACGCCCCAGGGGGCGGCGGAATCACCTCAACGATCGATCTTTATGTCAATGGAGTCTTCCGCCAGGCCTTTAGTGTCAACTCCCTTCAAAATTACGCCTACGAAGGCACGACCTACGGCTCCCAGACCGATAAAAACCCGGCGGATGGGGATCCCCGTGATTTCTGGAATGACACCCATGCCTTTGTTACGGGTGCCCCGATTAGCCCCGGCAGTACCTTCGCGTTTCAAATGGATTCCAGTAACACAGCCAGCTTCTACGACATCGATGTGGTGGACGTAGAAAATCCACCTGCCGCACTTACTCAACCTCCCAATTCCCTCTCCATCACGAGCTATGGCGCGGTGTCAAACAACACCTCCATTGATAACACCAGTGCGATCAATAACTGCTTCAGCGCCGCCCAATCCATGGGTATGATCGCCTGGATTCCTCCGGGAGTCTTCTCCATCAGTGCCATCAATGGCGGCTTGAACGCGACCGGAATTACGATCGAAGGTGCAGGGCCCTGGTACAGCACCATCTATCGCGTCACCCCTGCCGGAAACACGCAGGGTATCGCCAATATCATCACTACCAGCTCCTGCACTGTTGAGAATCTCTCCCTCGATTGCAATGCAAACAGCCGCGCGGGGAACGACAACAATGGAGCCGTCAATTCCAGTGGATCCAATTGGGTGGTCAATAACGTGTGGATTCAACATGTGACCTCCTCCTTCTGGTGCGGAGGCAATAACGGAATCGCCGAAAATTGCAGGACCTTGAGTACCTGGGCCGACGGGGGCAATTTCAACAACGTGCAGGATCCGCGTGGGATTGGGAACAATCTGACCTATACCAATAACTTTGTCCGTGGCACTGGGGATGACGCGATGGCAATCAATTCCGTGAATTACAACGGAAGCACCTATTACACGATGATGAGCAACATCACCTATTCGAACAATACGGCGGTGGCGCCTTGGGGCGGAAAGTGCCTTGGATTCTACGGCGGGGTCAGTGTCACGGTTGAGAATAACTTACTGCAGGACACCTCGCGCTATATGGGATTGGGAGTCATGCGATTTGGCGTGAACGGATCCGATCTGCTCTCGGGAACGGTGATCGGAAATACGGTCCTGCGCTGCGGAGGCAATGGCTACAACCAGCAACAGCAGGCCATGATGATTGGAAACGGAGGAGACGGGCAGGGGGTCGGCGTGGTTGAAAACGCTTATATCGCTTCTAACACCATCACGAATGCTTTGTTTGATGCGGTCGGATTTTCGCAGGGTACCAACAATGTCCTGCAAAATAACATCATCAATTCCCCGGGTCTCAATGGAATTGCGGTTGGTAACCAAACCCTGGATTTGGGAACCGTCACTGGAAACAACATTCTCTTGAACAATACGGTGAACAATCTAAACTCGGGTCAAAGTGCGGTCTTGGCTCAAAGTGGAACCAGCTTTATCGACTACACGCCCACGATGGCTTCCAGTTATAGCAGCGAATCAGGAACAGCCACCGAAGCTTGCTCAGAAGGCGGGCAGGACGTAGGCACCATCAGTAACGGCTCCTACACCGTGTATAACAATGTCAACTTGGCCGGAATGCTTACCTTCGTGGCACGCGTCGCGAGTGCCGGTGCTGGTGGGACCATTCAGATCCGTCTCGATAGCCCCACCGGAACCTTAATTGGTAGCTGTACGGTACCTGTCACTGGATGCTGGCAAGGTTGGACCGATGTGAATTGTAGCCTCACGGGAGCTAGCGGAACCCACAATGTTTATCTTGTCGACGCGGGCGGTGCTGGAAATCTCTTTAATATAGAATGGTTCTCGTTTACGGCATTCGCAGAAAGTGCCACCTGAGCTGAGGAGTGAGCGACGCTGGGCCAAGCAGGACCCTTTTTTCGCTCACTGGAACTTCTGCCATCTTATAAACTTCCGAACGAAATCTAATAAACTCAATTCCGTCTAAACATTAGCCCTCTGCGGCATCTTTGAACAAGGTTAAATTATTTGAAATTAAAGTGATAAAGCCCCGCATCTTCCTCAATCGTTCATCCTCAGGAGAAATGGGCCTTTGATGTAGCAGCTGAGCTGCGTTTAACTTTTCCTGCTCCAGACGAATTTTAAGGGACTGCAATTCAAAATGGCAGTTTCCGACGATGGATTGAAGATTCTCGTCAAATTCAGAAATTCGAGTTCTCAGTTCCGCAAAAAATTCAGGAAAAAGGCTATACGCGGGTATTGAAGGCCCGCTGCCAGGAGACTGAGCGCAGGCGAGTTCAATGGCACTGAACTCGGCATGCAATTGCTGAAGTACTTCGAAATAAAATTGGGCCTCAAATCGAAACGCGGATCGAACACGTTTTTGTCTCTGATAATTTTCTATCGATTTCCATGATAGCGTCAGTAGAACTGCCACCAAGGACGAAATAACGATGCTGAGCCAGGAAAAGCCAGTTCCGCTCTCGTCTTTTTCAGCTGCGGGACTGAGCGTGGGTGCTGATACGGCTGTTGCCCCAATAGGCCGCGCTTGAGGCGCTGCAGGGGCCACGACCGCTGTCGGAATTGGGGTTGAATAAACAGGCGCTGGCATCGGTCGCATCGCGGAAAACGCACAAAGCTTAGTCTGTTTCGAAATTGGAACGAAAAGGGCTAACAGGAGGGAAAGGACTGAAATACGTAATTTCACGAAGGCTCCTCATTGAGCTTGAATCAAGGCACTCTAAAGTTAGGTGGCAGGAAGCATTTTAGGGGATTAGGGCCAAAAATGAAATAACGGAAGAGAGCAAATAAATTGAAATAAAAATCAGGGGGCCGGGATCGATCCCGCGCCCCCTGATATCTGTCCTTTTATCGAAACGCTAAGGTTTGACTTCAGATGCCTTCGTCACGGGCTCTGACTCAACATCTTTGAGCTTAATACCTTCAAGGACGTCCTTGTTTATGAGGATAATTTCTATGCGTCGATTCTTATGCCTATTTTCTTTGCTTGTATTTGGTTCCATTGGTGCATATTCTCCCCGTCCTTCGGAAATTAGTCGTTTCGGGTCGATTTTGCATTCTTCTTGAAGGAATCTCACTACTTTAGTGGCACGAGCCGTACTCAGCTCCCAATTCGTCGAATAAGGGGCACCCTTGGGCAGAGGCTGGTTATCGGTGTTCCCTACGACCCGAATCATCTTGTCATTCATTGCCAACGCCTTACCCACCTTCTCGAGAATTTTCTTTCCATTGGGCTTAATTTTTGCTTTGCCAGAATCAAATAAAATCTCTTCAGCCACGTTCAAGGTGAGCATATTTTGATATCGAGTAATTTTTAACTTTCCCGCAGAAACTTCACTTTGAAGCTGGTTGACCACATCGTCGTATTGTTTTTCTTTTTCTGCGCCCGAAGCGATCAAGATGCTTTTGTCAGCCTGAAGTGAACTTTTCTCATCTTCGAGGGCTGTCTGGGATTGGCTCAAGTCTTGATTACTTGTCTTTGCGTCATCGAGTTGTTTTTGAAGATCGGTGGTTTTTTCAGTTTGGGCATCGTATTGAGATTGAAGATCGTTATATCGACGCATGCTCACGCAGCCGACCAGAGAAATCATCGCTAAAAAGTAAAATCGTTTCATTGTTTTCCTATCACATAAAAGAGGTTTAAAGGACCATTTGAAAGCAACGCTTTCAAAACAAACTGGGCAAACTGCTCGTGCGTTGACAATTCTGTCGCGAAATGTCAACGTCCGTAATCATCATGGTGAAAGTCCCCGCCGCCATGGCCACCACCGTCAATAATGACGGCTCCGCCTCGGTCCCTACGACGATCGGGGCCCCACCAAACGCAACCGGTCCCAGCAAGTTCAAGGATCGCTGCAAGACAAAATAATAACTTCAGCGTTGTTGATGGCATGTTTCGCATAAGGTCAGCTCCATTTCATTGAATATCTAGCCACCCGTTGCGATCAGATCCTTTGATCACCAAAAAACGCAATTCGAATAGAACAGCTAGAAAATAGTTTTACCGGCATAGAGAAATGCGATGGCCAGGGCGTTTATTCCGATATTTTGGAAGTATTGGGTTAACGACTTTGAGACAGGTGAAAATAAGTCATTCAAATTCTTAAATTTTGTAAAGGTTCAAGGCTTCCAAGTGGAAAAGGGAATCTCGTTAATCCTTTGTATCTTAGACTTTATTCATCATTTATTCAGCAATTCATGGAATAAAGGGGGCTTCAACTCTCATTCTTAGTGGGACCATCAGCATACCTTCTCATATCGGGTCCCTTTGCTAAGGATCTTATGAAACGCTTTCTCTCAATTTTGTTTTTTGCAGTCCTGGTATACGGGATGCCCCTTCACGGAGAAGATGGCAAAGACCAAGGTGGTGGTGGCGGCGGTGCCGGGGGCGAGCAGCATCACGACGATGGCCCCAACCAAGGAGTTCAAGCTCAAGCCCAGCCTGAGGAGAGACAGGCAGCCCAAACTGAAGCTCGGCCTCCTGCAGCACAAGTCCAACGGACTGTAACAAGGCACAGGCCAAGGCACAAAAAGGCGGCTAGTTCGACCAGTACTCATGTCAGCCATAGCCAATCCTCGCAGGGGGTTCAAGCCACCCATCAAAATCAGCCCGCAGCTCAAGCCAAGCCTTCTACCAGCCAAGAAAAGCCCCAAGGCAATTTAGCCCGTTCTAAAAGCTCCCAGAAGTCTGCCGCTCATCCGGTTAGTAAACAACTTCAAAGCTTGGGCGTCAGTCGCCAGCCCCATCGCTTCTCCAGCTCGAGTCAAATCCTACGAACGGAACGCGGCCGTTCATCAATCACGCTTCCCAGCCAGGGCATGAACGGCCAGGCCATCCGCGGTCAAGCCGTCTCTGCCAAGAACTTTAACAACAGTATGGTTCGTAACCAGATGGGCTTTATCAATAGTGGAGGGAACGGTTTTTCCAATGCGCAAATAAGTGTCCAAATGCGAAGCGAAGGCGATCGCAACCACTATTACTGGCACCACAGTGGGGGCTTTGACTACGCCCACTACAATGATGCCTGGGGATACAGCTGGTATGGCTGGTACGTTGGGGATAGTTATTTTTGGACCCGCTATTACAGCGATCGCTGGTGGTTTTATGACGACAGCGCCGATCGCTGGTGCTACTGGTCCTATGGCAACTGGTGGTGGCAGGATCCGGACAACATGGGTTCCTTCTACCTTTATCAAGATGACAACTATGTCGCCGCTGACTTTGGATCGACGAACTAAAATGGTGCTTAGTGAGGCTTCTTCCGATTCGGAGATTATCTGGACATCAACTGATAATTGAGAGGTCTGCCCGTCGATTTTAGACTATGAACATTTCATAAACGTGATAATAAAAAGGCCTCCCTGACTAATATTCAGGGAGGCCTTTAATTTTGACAGGTCAGGACAGTTTGTTAGTCCTGCTACATTAACTGAAAAAGTTCAATTCTTGACTGGATCGTAGTCGTTAGCTCATCCACAAGCCCAAGTGCCGCAAAAAATAGAAGTTGTTCTTTATTTCGGTTCCCTCTCCTTGCAGGCGTACATTCCCTTTCTACGGCAAAAGGAAGGATTGTACAATTAATCCACAGGTTGAGAGAAATATGCCAAACAAAAGCACCTTTGCCAATCTGATGGTGAGATTGCGGCTATTCGCAAATTTAGCCACAATAAAAATATTTACCGCTGTACTTGCTAAAGAAGCCACGATCGCCCCAATGCCGCCGACGCCAGCCAGGATTTTCCCGTGCCCCACCAAGGCCGCCGCAGCCGCTACCGCCGAGGCGCTAGACACCAGCCCCCCAACAGCACTAATGGCATAAAATCCCAATTTTCCCAAACTGGCGTTGGCTAATGCGGCGAGCATCTGCATCACTAGGAAAATCATCCCGAATTTGATAGCCGCCACGAGGGAGAAAGGTGTTTTTAATGGCAGAATGGGCGTTCCATCAGAAATCCCCGATGGCGTTGATTTTTTTGCCTGCCAAAATGACCACACGCATGGCAGGAGAAGCAGGGCAAGTGGAAAGAGGGAGGCTTTGAAGGTCTCGAAATCTAGGATCCCCAGTATCAGGGCGTTACGGATCGCCATTGCTACTGTGGACAGAAGCACACCGCCATACGCGGCCCCCTCCAATTCTCCTCCACTTTCACGAACGCGGTTAGAAAGCTCTGTAACCGCTACGGTGCTGTTCACCAGCCCGCCGAAAAAACTGGTGAGCTGCAGCCCTTTTTCGCCGGAAATTTTCCATAAGATGTAGTTTACGAAACCGATGGCTGCGATGAGGATCACCGTCATCCAAGCTGCACGGGGCTCGATAAGTCCCCAGGGATCGACGGTATGGGTGGGTAGCACCGGATAAATGGCGAATGTAAGAATGGCTAGCAGAATTTCGGCTCGAAGCTCCTCCGCCGTCAGTTTGTGACTAAAGATTGCGAGGCTTTCTTTCCAGGACAGCAGACCCGCCGTGACCACGCCCACGGCTGTGGGAGTAATGGTCTGGCCCTGGCCACACAGCACCCCGCAAAATCCTGTGATCAAAAGAGCAGCAGACGTGGTCAATTCTGCCCCCTTATTCTCCCGCAGGGACTGCCAATTGAGCACGAAAACCAGCACTCCGATCAAGACCATGCAAACCAGAGAGTAACTTTCCCCAACCATACCCCCGAGGCCTCCCAGAAGCGCCACCAGCCCGAAAGTCCGCAGGCCCGCCTCCTTGCCACGCCATTCCCTCTCTAGACCCACGAAGAGTCCCACCCCAAGAGCCAGCGTCAGTCTGTAAAGGCTTTCCAAGGGTGGCCACACTGCCGCATCGGACAGCACTAAAGGCATATCTTCCCTCCTTGTTTCGCCAAGCATCCATCGCTTTGGCAATTTAACTTAAAAGCACAAGGAACCACCTATATTCAAAGTATAACTCGTTCCAAGCCCAAGACGGTGAAATTGCTTCGGCGAGAGCTGTTGTGGACCGGCGTCGGACTGCTACAAAGTCCAGCTCAATGTGAAGAGGAAAACCGCGCAAACTAACCCCATCAAAAGCTCAAATATCACACTTCTGAGTGGACCACTTTTGGGGGTCACGTCGCTCGATCTCTGCGTCCACACGATTGGCGTAGCGAGGCTTGGTCCTGGCCTTTTCAATCAAGCCCTGAACTCCCTCTTCTTGAAGGGCTTTCTTGACGTCGTAATAATGGCGCCGGCTAACACCAAGCTTGCGACAGGCGTCGCTGATATTTCCTAGGGTTTCCCCAAGCTCTACCAAGTTAAGCTTGCGCCTGATAATATATTGTTGCTGGGTCATGGTTCCTCCTGGGTCTGGATGAATGTAGCGGTACAAACATCTTAACCAAGAGGCCGTGACCCTGCTTTTTAAAACTTCACAGGGTCACTCCCTGTAAACTCAAGTTGTGACTAGGACAAATGAATTACATGCAATCTACCAACCAACTGACGTCTTGGAATTGGCAGCTTTTCCTTTTTCGAATTCCACCTCAGACTTTACTTTTTTTCTTAGGACTCTAACTTTGTAATAAAAAATAGTGACGTCATCAATTACTCTGACATCATCTGGAGGTCCAAGCTCTTTCATAACATCTTCTTTGCCCATACCCATAACTTGCTGACAACGAACTCTTTGAAAATTTACCGCCTCTTGTACATGTGAAGTTTCGCAACTAACGAGAAAACAAGAAAATAAGACGCTTAAAAATATATTAGTTATTTTTGAATTTTTCACTTAAATACCTTTAGCCAGTGATTTGATACCTATTTTGGATCTTTCCATGAAATAACCTCGCAAACTATTCGAGTATTGGCAAATTACTTCTCGGATCTGGTTTAAGCCCATATTTTTCGCTAAATTCCGAAACAAAGAGTTCGAAGTTCTTCTCGAAACTCACAATATATTCTGCAGACTCAATATATTTTCTTTGTGCAAATTTCCTCTGCTCGCGAACGGATACTTCTACCCCCACGCCTTGCCCACTAGTTGTTACACGTTCATGAAAAAGGGAAAATGCCTCGTTTATTTCAAAAAATCCCAAATGAACTTGTTCTGCCATTCTTCCTGCTTGCCCCCCAAGTAACTCAAATGCTTCCCTTTTGATATCTTGCAAAGCGCTTAATTCGAATTTGATTGGAGACACGAGAATTTTATTTTCTTCTGTGTAGGGCTTTAAGATATATTTTGCGTCTTCAAACTTTTCAATAAGAGTGACCCTGTATCGATTGAAAAATCTAATTTCTTTTTTTCTTTGTTCCTCTTTCTTTTCCTTCTGTTGAATATAACGTTGTGCCGCCATGAGTGTGAACGCCGAAATTAAGGCAAGAAAGCTTCCCAATATGTTTCCCCAATTAGCTTTGAACTGCTCACCTTGTAGAAAAAAAGGGAATATTGCGAGCGAAGCGATGATCCCGCAGAAAAATGCCAACGATAAATAAATGGAAAAATCTGAAATAATGCCTAGCGATATTTTTTTGGAAATGAGTGCTTTTAGTCGTTGCAAAGTTTGACCTTTTGATTCATGAGCTCGCACCCTTTGCATAAGAACCATACATAGCTAAGGAGCAAAGGTGCAAGAAAAGCCCCAAAGAAAATAATTCCTTGAGGCTCTCGCTAGAATTTTGAAATTATAACATTCTCAATAAAAAATCCCAAGCAACGTTTTATTACTTGGGATCTTAGTGTGACGAATTTGTAACCAAGACCATCCAAAATCTTGCTAAAACCTGCAAAACACTAGAAAGCCTTTTATTGGGAAAAGGTAGATTTAAATGGGGTTTTGTTTGATTACAAGGACAAATCATCTTGCCCTGTATATTTTAGAAATCCGATGCTCTATTCGCGAGGGGCGACAGAAGCTTAAATTTTATTGTCTGGAGTGCCGATCTAAGCGCTTTTCCGGTATTGGAATTTTGTTTAGCAGCGAGTAGCAAGTTAGCTGCTACTCACGACTAAACAGAGAAAATCGGTACTAATCCAATTTCGGTTTCCACTCATGCCAAAAGCGCAAAAACCGATAGGATTAAGAGGTTTTCATTGGAAAGCCTCTGGAATAAATTTTGACCGGGGCGGGGATCGAACCCGCGACCCACGGATTAAAAGTCCGTTGCTCTACCAACTGAGCTACCCGGTCATAACGAAAACACTTAGCGAGCAAAGCATTTTACAGGTTTAAGATTTTCTGTCTATCACTACTTTTAGTAACCCTAAGCCTGAATTAGCCCCAAATATCCTTTCTAAACAATGAATGGCCACCCTCTCACGGGTAGCCATTCCACTCATGCTTCCAACCAAAATTAAATTTATTACTAATCAACAAAGCTCTAACAATACTTGATTGATTTAGAAGCTGTAGTCGCGGGCCTTCTTATTCACAAATATCGTCTCCGTCCGATCTGCGCCCACGCTGACAATCCCAACGGGAACGCCGGCCAATGCTTCGATAGCCTTCAAATAGGTTCGCGCATTCGTTGGCAATTGCTTAAGGCTTCGCGCCTTCTTGGTCGAACTGAGCCAGCCTTTGAATTTTTTCGTAACGGGCTTGGCGCGATCCAACTCGCTTACGCTTGCCGGGAAGCGCGTCATCGTTTTGTTTCCAATTTTATAAGCCACACAGATTTCGATCTCAGCCATCGTGTCCAAAACATCCAGTTTGGTGATCGCGAGTTCTGTCAATCCGTTTACCATAACCGCATGCTTCAACGCCACCATATCCAACCAACCGCAACGACGAGCCCGCCCTGTCGTACGCCCGTATTCGCCACCGAGTTCACGCACAATATGGCTCTTCTTGGCGTCAAACTCCGTTGGGAAAGGACCTTCTCCGACTCGGGTGGTATAGGCTTTGCAAACGCCAATGACGCGTCCAATTTGTGTCGGTCCAAGGCCCGTGCCTGAAGCGGCACCGCCTGCGGTAGCATTGGAGGCAGTAACATACGGATAGCTGCCGTGATCGATATCAAGCAAAGTCCCTTGAGCACCCTCTAAAAGAATATTTTTTCCTTGCGCCAAAAACTTATGGATCATTCCCGTGGTATCGGCCAAAAATGGCTTCACGGCTGCAAAATGCCGTTTAACCTCGGCGAATACTGAGGCGGCACTCAGGGGTTTCACCCCATAGAGTTCTTTAAAAAGAATATTTTTTTCATACAAATTGGCCGCGATGATGCTTTTGCAATAGTCGGCATCATTCAAATCAGCAGGACGAAGCCCCACGCGTCCGGCTTTGTCCATATAGGTCGGGCTAATGCCGCGCTTCGTCGATCCAATCTTTTTTCCCTCGGACGCACCTTCACGAGCAGCGTCGAGCTGTTTATGTAAGGCCAGGGTCAAATGGGCGCGATCACTGACAAAAAGGCAGCCGTCGACTTTAACGCCGCGTTTACGCAAGCCATTAACCTCTGCTTCAAAACTCTCGGGATCAAGTACGACTCCGTTTCCAATAATATTGATCTTCCCAGGATGGAGGATGCCCGAAGGAACTAGATGGAGAATGAAGCTCTCGCCACCCACAACCACTTCGTGGCCAGCGTTGGCTCCGCCCTGATAACGCGCTACGACATGGGCGTTTTCCGCGAGCAAATCAACGATTTTCCCCTTACCCTCGTCGCCCCATTGGGCTCCAATGATCGCTAAAACTGGCATACTTGGCTCCGTACATGGCAAAGCCACCCCGTGGGTGGCTTTGCAAAAAAACAAGACTGAATACTATAGGAAAAGCTGACCGAACTGTCTACCTTTTAGAGGGACCGCCTTTCGACCCGCTTTGAACTAGTCCTTAAAGCTTAACCACCGTAGCATTTTTGACGCCTGCGATTGCGTTCAACTTACCAACGACGGCATCGGCGACTTCGCCATCGACATTAATCACGGTCACGGCGTCTCCGCCCTTTTCCTTACGTCCATTGGTCAGGCTTGATATATTCACTCCCGCCTCACCCAAAGCCGTGGTCGCCTTGCCGATCATTCCAGGCAGATCTTTATTAAAGAAAATAATCAAGCTGCCTTCGGTTGGAATCGCCACACGAAATCCGTCCAGATTCACAATCTGTGTGCTGGATCCTGACGACGCGGCCTCTAAAACGCGAACTCCAGTATTAGTTTCCACCTTTAAGCCCATGTGCGTCGTGAAATCACCAGTATCGACTTTGGACTCGGTAACCTTGATTCCCTTTTCTTTCGCAAACATTTGAATATTAACTTCATTCACATGGTCTTCAAAGCTTGGCTCCAGGAGTTCCTTGAGAACTACCCGCGTGAGAGCGTCCGGCTTCATCTTGGCAACTTCTCCGCCATAGCTGACTTCGACGCTTTTCATTTGGCCACCAAAAAACTGACCCGCAAAGCGGCCCAGGTTCTGAGCCATACGGTAATAGGGCTGAACCGCTTTCCAATCCTCCAGGCTAATTGAAGGAATATTCACGGCATTGGCAATCGTCCGGCCATGCAGCGCGTCCACAATTTGTTTTGCCACTACGTCGGCAACGTTAACTTGCGCTTCTTCGGTGCTCGCACCCAGATGAGGGGTCAGAACAACGTTGTCCGCATCCAATAACGGATTCCCTGTCGGAGGCTCTTCACTGAAAACATCAATGCCAGCTCCCGCGACCTGTCCCGACTTCAAGGCTTCTGCGAGATCCGCTTCATTGTAGATTCCACCCCGAGCCACGTTGATAAAACGTATCCCTTTTTTGCATTTCTTAAGAGATTCGGCATTGATCAGATTGGTAGTTTCTTTAGTTTTAGGGACATGCACAGTGACAATGTCGGCTTGGGCCAGGATTTCTTCGACCGTCATCAGTTCGGCACCGACTAGGGCCGCTTTTTCAGGCGTTGCATAGGGATCATAGGCGAGAATGCGCATTTCAAAGGCCCGGCAGCGTTTGGCAACTTCAAAGCCAATGCGGCCCAGACCAATGACGCCCAAAGTCTTGCCATAAAGCTCCATCCCCATAAATTTATTCCGTTCCCACTTCTTTTCTTTCAAACTTTGGTGGGCTTGGGGTATTTTACGGGCCAAAGCCAGAATCAAGGCCACGGTATGCTCGGCTGCAGAAATCGTATTTCCATCGGGAGTATTCATCACGATGACGCCGGAACGGGTGGCGGCAGGAATATCCACGTTGTCTAAGCCAACACCTGCACGTCCCACGACTTTAAGTTTCTTCCCCGCTGCCAGGACCTCGGCGGTCACGTTGGTAGCGGATCGAATGACCAGGGCATCGTATTCAGGAATGATTTTCAATAAATCTTCGGGGCTGGGAGTCGGCAAAACGTCACATTGGATGTCTTTATCGGCTTGAAAAACTTTGACACCCTTGTCGCTAAGCTTATCCGTCACCATTACTTTAAACTTGGCCATACCGTCTCCAAAAAACCCAGTTGACAGACATTGTGAAATTTTTCACAATGTACAGCATTATACAAAGATATGTTTTAATTTCAAGCGTTTTCCCACACTCAGGGTAGAGTATGAAAAGAATTTACAATTTTAGCGCTGGTCCGGCCACCTTGCCGCTTCCAGTCTTGGAAGAAGCCTCAAAAGCCGTATTAGAATTCGGAAATTCGGGAATGTCCCTCTTGGAACTCAGCCATCGTGGCAAGCATTACGAAGCCGTTCACGCCGAAACTCGTCAATTGCTTCTGAAAACCATGGGACTCAAAGCCGAAGAATACTCCGTCCTCTTCATGGGCGGTGGAGCCAGCACCCAATTTGCGACCATTCCCATGAACTTCCTCAAAGCGGGAAGCAGTGCGGACTATATCGTCGAAGGGGAGTGGGGCAACAAAGCCTTCAAAGAAGCTCAGAAAGTTGCCGGCAGCAGCGCCACCGTAAATCTAGCCGGATCCTCGGAGGCGAACAAATTTTCAAGCTGCGCCAAGGACTTCAAATTCAGTCCTTCGGCGGCCTATACGCATCTCACAACCAATAACACTATCGAAGGCACCCAGCACCGGGTCATTCCCGATCTTGGAAACGCCCCCATCATCTTGGACGCGAGTTCTGACTTTCTTAGCCACGAACTGGATTACAACCGCTTTTCCCTCATTTACGCAGGAGCCCAGAAAAATGCAGGTCCCGCGGGCGTGACCATGATCATCGTAAAAAAGAGCTTCATGGCAGGCGGACGCACTGACGTCCCCAGCATTTTCCAATATGCCGCCCACGACAAGGCCGACAGCTTGTTAAATACTCCCCCTACGTTTCCAATCTACGTGGTCAATTTGATCTTGAAGTGGATAGAAAAAGAAGGTGGCGTCAAAACAATTGATGCGCGCAACCAGAAAAAAGCAGGACTTATCTACGCAGCACTGGATGCCTTCCCCGATGTCTACGATCCTGCCGTTACGGTAAAAGAAGACCGTTCGCTGATGAATATTACCTGGCGTATCAAAAACGCCGACCGCGAAAAAGAATTCTTGGCGGAATCTGAAAAACGCGGCATGGATGGACTTAAAGGGCATCGCAACGTCGGCGGCTTCCGCGCCTCCGTCTACAATGCCTTCCCGATCGAAGGCTGCGAAGCATTGGCTGAACTCTTGAAAGAATTTGCAAAGAAATAATTGAGACTCTTGGTCCCGATTCGCTTCGGCTCGTAGCTTTGGCTTGAAATCTAATGTTCCATAAAAATGGCCAGTTCCCAAAAAGAACTGGCCATTTTTAATTCAATTTAATTCCATTAAATTCAAATCGCATCCAATCAATTTAAATTGATCTCCTTGCTTCAATCCGTTCCAGTCCCGCTCCTGCCAACAAAAAGTCCTCATCACCCGGAGCTCGGCTATCCTTTCGGGTTGCCTTGATACCCTTGAGCACAATCCGACATGAAATGAATCACTCGCTCCCGACCTTCACCGTCAATGGCTGAGAATACCATCGGTTTATACGTCAGTCCCAATTGAAGACGTAGGGCCTCCAAATTCCTGCTGCGTTCCCCCATCTTTAATTTATCAATTTTAGTCGCCACAGGTTCCCAACGCACTCCGCAGTCCCTTAAAAACCGGTGCATCCCCAAGTCATCCTTGCTCGCCGGATGTCTCGAATCGATCAGAGAAATCACCAAACAAAGTTCGGGGCGGTTTCTAAAATAGGCTTCCAATAAACTCTGCCATTGCTTCTTGTCGGAGGCCGGTCCCGCAGCAAAGCCATAGCCCGGCAAATCCACAAGGTTGAAGGGTGCATTGGTCTCAAAGAAATGGAGCATACGGGTACGCCCGGGCGTTTTCGAGACCCGAGCCAGTTCCTGTTGCCCACAAAGAGCGTTAATTAAAGAGGATTTGCCGACATTGGAGCGGCCACATAAAGCCACTTCGGGCTTTTTGGCGGGTGGGATCTGTCCCGAGGCCGCAGCCGCGGCCACATGTTTAGCCTGAAGACGCTTCATTGCAGGGCCAAAATCATTTATTTTTATCCAGTTTTAAGGTCTGTTTCTATTCCTAGCTCGGATTATACCCCTTTTAGCTGGATTCTCAGGGAAATTTTATCTTCGGCTCAAAATCGCTTACAAAACACGAATAGGCAAAACGATCATCTGCTGACCCTGAAAAAGAAGGCGCCGCTGAATTTCCATTGAGGTTTGATTGTGCAAAAATCGATTCATCAAGTTTTCGCGGGCAAAAATAAGCTTAGCCGAAAAATAAATGGGATCCGAATACTTCAGCGCGACCTCATCGCAGAGTTTTGCAATTTCCGTGGGAACATCAATGCCCAAAGACATCCTAAAATCCGCGGCATAGCCCATACGTTGCGCCAAATCCACATAGCGTTTCAGGTCCTGCTCAACTTTGGCGCGAAGATTCTCTATTTCTTCAATTCCCTTAAATTTTGCTGAATCAATCCTGCCCACGGATACAAAAATAAGATTCTTGAAGTTCTGTTGTTTAAAAAGCTTCCGCATTGAAAAAATAGCATGAATGCCCAGTCCGGAGTATGCATTTACCAAAAGAACTGCCGTCGGACCGGCAGGATCGGGGACGAGTACCGTTGTTTCAGTGCTGGGGATCGATAAATCCACGAGCATCTCATCCAGACGTTTAAGGGCAAGACGGGTATCTCCATAGTGTTTCCGGATATAAATACAAAGAACAATGAAACCACCCGTGATTAGCATGGTGAGCCAGCCACCCTGGCGAAACTTGATGATCGTCGTGGAAATAAGAATCGTAACGGTCAAGATCAGACCCAGACCATTCACAGCTAAACGAGACCACCAGTCCCCTTGCTGGTGCCTTACTTGAAGCCAATGTTTGCACATGGAAAGCTGGGATAGCGAAAAGGTCACAAATACGTTGATGGAGTAGAGAACTACCAATTCATCGATTTTTCCCTGGGTAACATAAAGAATGCCCCAGGCGGCTATGCCCATCACTAAAATTCCATTTTTCCGTACCAAACGGTTCGAAAGATTGGCAAAACGATGCGGGATCCAGGAATCCACGGCCATCGTGGCGAGTACATTGGGCCCATCGACAAATCCGGCCTGAGCCGCGATAAAAAGAAGAGCCCCTTCCGAAGCCAAAGTGATGACGGCGATTCCCTTGCCGACGGCAATTCCTCCGATATTCCAAGATCCAAAAATCTGATCAATGAGCACAGCGTTCATTGTCTGACCCGCTGATACTTGGGTATCCCAAAGCATATACAGAAGAAGGATGCCCCCCGCCGTAAAGGCCAAGGAACAGGCCATATAAAGCATGGTTCGTTTGCCAGTCTGGACACGTGGTTCCCTTAGAATCCCTAGGCCATTGGATACCGCTTCGATACCGGTATAAGTGCCACCTCCCATGCTATAGGCCGTCAATAGGAGTCCGAGCATCGCAAAGATCCCCTTATTTCCGACGATATCGCTCGTTTCCGTTGCGGTAGCCGTCAATATCATGGGCAAGTTAGCAAGATGAACAAAAATGCCCAAACCGATCAAAAGTAGATGCGTGGCCACAAAGACGAGGAAAATTGGCAAAAGAGTCGTGATGGATTCCTTAATCCCGCGAAGATTCATGCCGATCATCAGCCACAAAATGATCATCTCGGTAATGAGTTTATGGCTCTCCCAATGGGGAATGCTAAAGAGTGCTTCCACCCCAGCAGCTACTGAAATGGAGATTGTCAGCATATAGTCCACGACCAGAGCGCTTCCCGAGACTAATCCAGGACCCTGTCCCAAAAGTTTGCTGGCAACCACGTAGCCACCACCCCCCGAAGGGAAAAATTCAATAATTTGGTTATAACTTGCGGAAATGATGAAGACGGTCAGGGAGGTGGCGATAGCCAGATAAAGTGCAAGATGGTGGTATTGTTGCCCCAGGGCTCGATAGGCTTCTTCAGGACCGTAGGCCGAGGAAGATAGACCATCCGCACCAAGGCCCACCCAGGCCAAAAATGCTATTAAGGTCATCTGGTGAAAAATCTCTGAATCCAGGGGGTTTTTAGCATCCCCTGCTAACAATTTGACGATTTTTTTTATCATGAGATTGGCAACTCGAAGCTAAACGTGGAACCTTGCCCCAAACGGCTGTTTAAAAACATCTCACCTGCGTGCATTTCAACGATCTCTTTGGCGATGGCCAGTCCTAAGCCGGCGCCTTTAATCGAATCCTGATGTGGAACTCTGAAAAATCTCTCAAAAACACGATTTCTATAGGTAGGTGGAATTCCCGGTCCGCTATCCCGGACCCAAAAGCGTACTCGAGAACCAAGCGTTTCAGCACCAATTTGAATCGATCCCCCTTTGGGCGAATATTTGATCGCGTTACTAAAAAGATTGGTAAAAACATGGCTGATACGCTGCGGATCTATCGCTACTGCCGGAAGCGACCCTTCAATCGAAAGTTCCAATTGCAGGCCTTTTTCCTTCATTTCCGTCCTGATTCCATCGACGGCTTCCTCAATCAACTGCTTCGCGGACTGCGAACGAAGCTGGAGTAGGCTTTTGCCAGCTTGCAAACGCCCCAAATCGAGGAGATCTTCCAAAATGGCATGCAGGCGATCGCTGCCATCCCGGACCGTGGCCAGCATATCCGATTGTTGCGCATTGAAGGGGCCCAAGGAATCTTCCAGAAGTAGATGCGTTGCCATGCGGATCGACGTTAAGGGTGTTTTTAACTCATGCGAAACTGTCGACAGCAGATCGGTTTTCATCTCATCCATTTTTCGTAGACCCGTCACGTCAACTAACACCAGGGTCACCCCGACCACACGACGTTGATCGTCTAATACTGGTAAAATTCGCGGCAAGACAAATTTTTCCATCCCCTGCTGGAACACTTGAATCACCTCAGCGTATCCTCTGGGTTCATGGGCTTCCCCAGTACGCAAGACGGCGGGAAACAAGTTCTCCAAATGTGCTAAGGAGCTATCCCTGAGTTGTCCCCCTTTTTTTAGTCCGAAAAGTTCCTCGGCGGCATGATTTGAGATTTCCACCTGTAGGGATGGATTGATCACTGCCACCGCATCATTAAAACTGTTGATGGCCATCTGGGTCGTTTTTTGAATACGGATTAACCGGGCCCGGTCACTGCGTCGAAATTCTCGTAGGCGACCCGCCATGGAGTTAAAAGCTTCGCCCAACTGCCCCAATTCGTCCTTGGATTCCACCCGTACCACCAAATCCAGGTTTCCTTTTTCAATCTCGCGGGCGGACTGCATCAATTCCTGGATCGGTCTGAGGAGGGCTTTTCCTAGCATGAGCATCAATCCTGCGCTTAAACTCATCCCCACGAGTAACAGTACCGTCATCCACCGATCTGCCGTCGTCGCTAATTGCTTCCCGCGGCCTCGAAAGCGCGAAAAGCTTTTCAAATTGATGTCAGTGATACGCCAGGCTAAATCTTTAATTTGCTGATATTCAGGATCCAGGACTTTTTGGTAATACTGTGTTTTGAGCGAAACGTTCCCATGCATTTGAAAGAGCTTCGGGTAATCGTGTTTATAGCGTTGCCATGCAAGCTCTAACGCATTCACGAGGTCCTGCTCTCCGGTTTCCGTTACATGCTGACTTTCCGCCAAGAGCATCGCTTCAAAAAGGCTCTCTTCCTTGGTCGCCAGACTACGATTCACACTACTCGATCTCACGGTTTCGGCTTCTAGGTGGGTATTGATTTGCTCCATGGACTCCGTGAGTTGATGCATGTCCACGACAGAATCGTAATTGTCTTGAAAAAGTGCCTCCACGGCGAGGTTGTTCCTGCCCACCAACCAGATGCCCGTGCCTCCGGCCAAGATGATGATCAGCAGTAGCGCCCCGACGCCAGTTTGAAATTTTTGACGAATATCCATCTACAGTTTCGTTTAGTTCGTTTTCTAAATTTAAAGTTTGTATTTTCGTCGTTTGCGCCAAAGGGTGGCCGTATTCAATCCGAGAATCCGAGCCGCCTGGATCAAAGTGCCACTTTTACTCAGCACCTTTCGTATCTGGTTTTGCTCCAGCTCTTCCAAGGACGCGAGTTCCTCCGAAACCGAAGGCACCACGGCATGATCCGACCCGAAGGCCGCCAAAAGGTGCTTTAAGGTCACTTCGTCACCTTCTCCCCAGACACTGGCGCGTTCCAATATATTTTGTAATTCCCTCATATTCCCGGGCCAGGCATAGGACTGGAAAAGCTTAAGGACATCGGGGTCCAGGCGAAGAGGCCCACTGCCAGATTCGCGATTTAAATTGGCCAGCATGATGGTTGCGAGCCCTTCAATGTCCTCGAGACGTTCTGACAAGGGCGGGAGCACAAGTTCGACCACATTGAGGCGAAAATAGAGGTCTTCTCGGAATCGTCCTGCACGGATTGCTTCCTTAAGATCCAAGTGGGTGGCCGCAACGATTCGGACGTCGGCCTTGCGGGTTTCATTTTCTCCCAAGCGTTCATATTCTTTTACCTGGAGTAGGCGTAAGAGCTTGAGCTGCACATCCATGGGGAGAACCCCGATCTCATCCAAAAAAAGGGTTCCACCCTCAGCTTGGGCGATTCTGCCGTTATGCTCCCGATCGGCGCCATCAAAGGCACCCTGGACATGGCCGAAAATATCGCTCTCCAGCATTTCGGCGGGAAGGGACGGGCAGCTAAGGACGACAAAGGGCCTCGAACTCCGGGGACTCCAGTTGTGAATGGCCCGGGCCAGAACCCCTTTCCCCGTTCCTGTATTACCACGAATGAGGATCGCCGTGGAGCTCGCAGCGACTTCGCGAGCCTCAGTGAAGACCTCTCGAACCGCAGGCGCGGTACTTACCAAGAGCATCTGGGACTCAAGGTCACTTTCGCGACTTTGACTCGCACGAAAGGCCAGCGCTTGTGTCGCAGCCCGACGAACGTCAATCGGAGTAAAGGGTTTGGTAAGATAATCCACAGCACCCAGACGCATGGCCTCCACGGCCGTGCTGATGGTGGCATGGGCGGTAATCATGATGATAGGGATCCCAGGTTGGGCTTCGCTCAACATGGGTAAAAGGTCGAGACCCGACTGGGTGCCAAGGCGCAAATCCACCAGGGCTAGGTCAAATTGGGTATCTTGGATCGCCTGCTGGGCGGTATAAATGTCATCGCAACCCCGAACACTCCAGCCATCGACTTCGAGAGCCAAGCAAAGTGTTTTTCGGATCGACACGTCGTCATCTACGATGAGGCAAGTGGGCTTTTGCCTTTCGAGTTTCATGGTCGTCATGTTTCTCTTTAAACTCCTTCTCAGCAGGCTTTCTTAAGGGCTTCAAATCCCTACTGCCTAGAGTCCTTATTAAAAAACTCTCCCTCCTGCCATTTCTAGGAAGGAGGGAGAGCCTCACGACACAGCAATCGACTAAAGAGCGGCTTCGCCCTTTTCGTCGGTTCTGATTCTGATTGCGTCATTCACGGTATAGATGAAGATCTTTCCATCTCCAACCGCGCCTGACTTACAGACTTCAACGATGGCAGCAGTAATTTTCTTTACTTCGTCATCGGCAACCACGATCTCAACCTTAGTCTTGGGCAAAAAGGTAGTCTTGTACTGGCCCCCACGCCACTGGTGCGTGATGCCTCCCTGTTTACCGTGACCTTCGATCTCGGTCACCATCATTCCGGGATATCCGATTTCCCCCAGCTGGAGGCGCAAGGCCTCCAGTTTTTCACGCCGTATAATTGCTTCGATTTTCTTCATGAATCCTCCATGCTTCAATAAAAGGAGGGGGGCGGCAGGCCGCCCCCCTGGAATGTTCTATTTATGGATCACAAATTCAGGATACGCAGGTCCACCATGCTCATGGTTATCCAGACCTTCGATTTCACCTTCTTTAGAAACACGGAGCGTTCCCGTGAGCTTCACTGCATACATCAGGACCAGGCCGACTAAGAGAGCCGAACCACCAATGGCCAGGTTACCCTTGATCTGGGCCACCAATTGATCTGTTCCACCACCATAGAAAAGACCTTTGACGATGGATCCGGCAGAGTTATCAGCGCCGGTCGTGGTCGGGGCGCCAAATTCGCCCGTCGCAAAAAGACCGAGACTGATGGTTCCCCAAATTCCAGCCAAACCATGCACTGGCCAAGCTCCCACTGGATCGTCAATACGCATGTACTCCATCAAATCTACGCCGATGATGACCACGATCCCGGCAATCCAGCCCAGGATGATTGCGCCCAGTGGGGAAACCCAGTAGCAGGGGCAGGTGATAGCAACCAAGCCACCCAGGAATCCGTTTACTGAAGCACCGCAATCCCAGACCTTCGTACGAGGATAAACATAGAAAAGTGCACCTAAACCGCCTGCACAGGCTGCAAGGGTCGTATTTGCTGCAACACGTCCGCAACCCACCATGTCCATGGCCGACAGGGTACTGCCAGGGTTAAAGCCGTACCATCCGAACCAAAGGATCACGCCACCCACAGCAGCGATGGTCATGTCATGTCCGGGCATAGGTCCGCCACCGTCGCGCTTAAACTTACGGCCAATTCTTGGTCCCAAGACGATCGCGCCAGCAAGGGCTACCATACCGCCAATGGTGTGCACTACCGTCGAACCTGCGAAGTCATGAAACGGAAGGGGATGGATGTTGTTGAGCCAGCCGTCCGGGCCCCAGGCCCAATGGCCCAAGATCGGATAAATGAAGCCGCTGACGCCGAAGCTGTAGATCAAATCTCCAACAAATCCTGTCCGTCCTACCATGGCTCCCGAGGTGATGGTGGAGCAAGTGTCCGCGAAGGCAAACTGGAAGAGGAAGAATGCCAAGAAGGCGACTCCTGAACCTCCGTAGGTGATCGGCGTGCCCTGCAGGAAGTAATACTGATTTCCAATGAAGCCATTTCCAGCTCCGAACATCCAAGCGAAGCCCCAAGCATAAAAGAGCAAACCGCAGAGACAGGTATCGACAATACCTTCTAAAAGGACGTTCACAGTCTCTCGTTCACGTGCAAAGCCTGCTTCCAAGAACATGAAGCCTGCCTGCATGAAGAAGACCAAAAACGCCGTCACTAGAACCCACATGGTGTTCATCGGGCTCACATAGGCGGGATCCGGTGCCGGCGTCGCTGCTGCTGCAGCGGCGGCAGGAGCCGCAGCGACCGCAGCCGTCGTGGTTACGTCGGCGTAGGCGTGGGCTCCAAAATAGGCGGGAATGACTTTGATAAGGAAGAAGAGCAGGGCCAAGCCTGCCATCTTCGCCCCAAAGATCGTGTAGAACGTTTGTCGCTGAACAGGATCTTTCATCTTGTCTAGAAATCGCTTTACCATTCCAAAGTGATCCAAGATCTTCATACTTCCTCCAATTAACTAGGCCTTCTTAGCAACAAAGGGTTTTCCTTTGCATCATGCAAAATGCATGAACATGGGGCCTTTTTCATTGAATATTGCAACCATCGTGCCAATTCTGAAAACGCTTAAAATATGGTTTTTCGCTCGCGAGCGATCTCCCCAATAAAGTCTAAAGTTACATACTTGTCACAAAATACGTGACATTGATTTATTTAGGAAAAATTCCATCGGAAAACATTTATTAATAAAGGAGAAAATCGACTGCAACGTGAATATCTAAAATCCAGGCCTAGAAAGGAAAAATCTTCCCAAAACTATCAATTTCTTCAATTTAATTTGAAACTTACGGAATCAATGTATAATGTTGATCAATGTTTGCAACTTGAGGCAAATCCATGAACATTGAATACCTTTCTATAAAAGACGCTGCCAGCTATCTGGAGCTATCGACACAAACGCTTCGACGATGGGACGCCGTAGGAAGGCTCAAGCCGGAACGAAACCCCGCCAATCGCTACCGAAGATATCGCCGTTCCGACCTAGAAAAGTTCCGGCCAGAATACAAAGAAGCGACCGAAAGTATCGACCGGGGTTTTGACTACTTCATGACGACGACTTCAAATATATCTGAAAATGAGGGACTTCAAGTTTCCCAGCGCGACACCTATCTCCAGGTTCGCGACCATTTTGACTCAAGCATTGAAGCCTGCGTCGTGCAGCTTTCCAAAAATTCCGGGAAAAGCGGCATCATTGCGACGCTTCCCTTCGGCATTTCAAGAGGGCGTGTGCTTGTGATTGCCTCCAATCGCATCGCAGAAAGCGAAATCGCTGAGGCCCTGGATACTGCCGATCCCAAATGTTTTTGGAAGCTGACGGAAGTCTTGGGAACGACTCAGGATCTGCCACAGGTCACCGTGCTTGATGGCGAAAACGTAAGCCTCTACAACTGCAACCGAAGCCATTTTGTCATCACCAACGTTCAAAGTTTAGCGGCTTCGACAGATCGCTGGTTGCCACAATTTCCCAAAGACTATTTCAATATGATCGTGATCGAAACTGGGAATGAGCGAAATCTAAATCGTTGGCAAAGCGTTTCCGATCGTTTCCCCAATGCAAAGCAAATCTGGCTCGCGGAAGAAGCGGATCCAAACAATGACGAAACCCTTGAAAAACTTCTCGATCAATCTTCGGGCGTCATGGGAATGAGCTTGCGGCAACTTGGCTTAAGCAAGATCCAGCTGAAAAAGGCCCTGGCATCGCAATGCTAAGCCAGGGCATCTGTCTTGGCGCAACGTAGCAATTTCTGACCCGAGCCATAAATAAAAACCCCCGACAGCTCCGTCGGGGGTTTTTTATGACTATAAAATCTTTGTCTCTAAACTTCGAATTGCGCAACCCGAAATATCGTCGCCTCCACTATTGTGGAAGTGTGGAACCACTCCAAATTTCAACCTTAGGAATGGCTGCCTGCAAGCGCTGACGCTCACGCGCCGAGGTCTTATGGGGCTCCAAAGCAATCTTAAGAACCTGCTCAATCGTCGCCACCAGATGAATCTTGGCTTTAGCGCGCACGGTGGCAGGAATCTCTTCAAGATCTTTGCGGTTCTGTCTTGGAATGATCAGCGTATGAATGCCCAGCCGATGGGCAGCCAAAGATTTCTCTTTGAGGCCGCCGATGGGCAAGACGCGCCCACGAAGGGTAATCTCTCCCGTCATCGCCAAATCACGGCGCACGGCGCGTCCCGTTAAAGCGGACGCCAAAGCAGTTGCCATCGTGATCCCGGCGGAAGGGCCGTCTTTAGGGGTCGCTCCCTCGGGGATATGGACGTGAATATCTTGTTTGGTATAGAAATCAGGACGCAGTCCCAGCTCTTTCGCATGGGATCGAACCCATGAAAAGGCTGCCTGAGCCGACTCTTTCATGACGTCTCCGAGGGTCCCCGTAAGCTGAAGCGCTCCCTTTCCGGGCATCAAAGTCACTTCGATGGATAAAACCTCTCCACCAGCACCAGTCCAAGCCAATCCATTGGCAACGCCCACGAGGGACGATTTCTCGCCCTCTTCTTTTTGGAATTTTGGCGTTCCCAGAAATTTGGACAAGGTACTTGGTGTGACTTCCAAGGCCGCTTGCTTGCCGTGGTCGACGACATATTTAGCCGCTTTGCGGCACAAGGTCGCCAACTGGCGTTCAATCTCTCGGACCCCGGCCTCCCGGGTATACTCCCGGATCACTTGAAGGATCACGGCGTCACTCAATTTGAGTTGGGAACTTTTGAGCCCATGCCCCTTCAATAACTTGGGCAAGAGAAAACGGCTCGCGATGGCCACCTTCTCATCATCCAGATAACCGGGAATTTCGATCACTTCCAAGCGATCCCGAAGGGGTCCTGGAATCTCATAGAGCAAATTAGCGGTAGTGACAAAGAGTACCTGGCTTAAATCCAAGGGCGAATCCAGATAATGATCGCTGAAACTATGGTTCTGCTCGGGATCCAAGACTTCTAAAAGAGCCGACGCCGGATCGCCCCTGAAATCCATACTCATCTTATCAATCTCATCCAGAAGGATCACCGGATTCATCGTCGCGGCTTTTTTCAAGGCTTGGACCAATCGTCCCGGCATAGAGCCTATATAGGTACGGCGATGGCCACGGATCTCGGCTTCATCCCGTACGCCCCCTAAGGAAATGCGTTCAAATTTTCTTCCCATGGCTCGCGCCATGGAACGCGCCAGGGAAGTTTTCCCTACACCCGGCGGACCCACTAAGCAAAGAATGGGTCCCTTTAGCTTGTCCGTCAGTTTACGAACTGCCAAATGTTCCAAGACACGCGCTTTTGGTTTTTCAAGACCAGCATGGTCTTCTTCCAAAATGGCCGAGGCGTGTTTGAGATCGAGGTTGTCCTTGCTGTGTTTCCCCCAGGGGAGCCCCAAAAGAACATCCAGGTAGCTGCGAATCACCGTCGCTTCCGCTGACATGGGTTGGCTACGCTCCAGGCGGCTCAACTCTTTCAGAGCCTTTTCTTTGCTTTCGGGATTTAAAGGCAGCGACTTAATCTTTTCTCTGAACTCTTTGGTCTCGTTTGCATCCTCCACCCGCTGTCCCAGCTCCGATTGAATCGTCTTCAGCTGTTCTTGGAGGAAAGCCTCGCGTTGACCCTTTTCGATACGTTTACGAACTTTGCCCTGAAGCTGGCGTTGAAGGATCAAAATCTGATTTTCGGCCGCCACTGCCTTGGCCACCTGAACCAGGCGCTTTTCAAGGTCCAAGGTCTCCAGAAGTTTTTGTTTTTCCGAGAGCCTGATATTCAAATGCGAAGCCACCACATCGGCAAGCTGAACCGAAGCTTCCAGAGCCGCAGCATTGTGATAGGTTTCCGGGCTCAAGCGAGGATTGAGCCGCACAAACTCTTCAAAAAGCGCCAGAAGATTGCGTGCGGCAGCATCCACTTCTTCGGCCAGCACCCCAATGTCCCCAGCCACTTCCGCTTCCGCGCTGAGCCATTCGCCATCCAAAATCCGATTCACCTTCAAACGGCGGCGTCCTTCGAGCAAAACACGCATTCCACCTTCGGGCAGACGAACGCTTTGCAATATCTCAGCATCCACCCCGATTTGATACAAAGATTCAGGCCGGGGGTCTTCCTGCGTTGCTTCCCGCTGCGTTAACAAGAGGAGATGCTTTTCCGTACGCAAACTTTCTTCAATCGCGAAGACGGATCGGGGCCTGCCCACGAGAACCGGCACCACCATACCTGGAAAGACCACCATGTCCCGCAGGGGAAGGATGGGAAGAAAAATCGATGATTTGTGTAATTTATTCATAATGAGCTTCTATGCTAGCAAGAGAGAGACTGAGGACTGTATTTAAGCCGAAATTTGTAGCGTGTCGCTTAGGCGGACTTTTCTGCTGGATCGTCGAGTACCAAGATGGGTTTTTCTTTCTTCTGAATCACTTCCGCCGTAATCAGGCATTCCCGCACATCGTGACGGGACGGCAATTCATACATCAAATCTAATAGGGACTCTTCCATGATAGCGCGCAGCCCGCGAGCCCCGGTATTACGCTTCTTGGCCGCCTGGGCAATGGCCTTTAAAGCGTCCGGCGTAAACTTAATCTTGACCCGATCCATCTGAAAGAGAGTCTCAAATTGACGTACCAGAGCATTCTTAGGCTCCGTCAAGATACGCACCAGCGCCGCTTCCTCAAGATCATGCAAGGCGGAAACGACCGGCAAGCGGCCAATAAATTCTGGAATCAAGCCGTACTTAATCAAATCCTCCGGCTGCACCTGCATCAGCAATTCATCTTTACGTTTGTGTGAGGTGCTGACGGATTCCGAACCAAATCCAACTGTCCGACGACCAATGCGGCGGGCAATGATATCTTCAAGCCCAACAAAGGCTCCCCCGCAGATGAAGAGGATATTGGCCGTATTGACCTTGATATATTCCTGATGCGGATGCTTGCGACCACCCTTGGGAGGGATATTTGCGACCGTCCCTTCCAAAAGCTTCAACAAGGCCTGCTGCACGCCTTCACCCGAAACGTCCCGGGTAATGGATGCATTTTCACTTTTACGGGAAATCTTGTCGATTTCATCGATATAAACGATGCCGCGTTCGGTCGGTTCCACTTCGTAATTCGCGTTCTGCAGGAGCTTCAGGACGATATTTTCAACGTCCTCTCCCACATATCCCGCTTCCGTCAAGGTCGTCGCGTCGACCATGGCAAAGGGTACATTGAGCATCCGCGCCATGGTTTGCGCCAAGAGCGTCTTCCCCACGCCGGTAGGACCAATGAGGAGCACATTGCTTTTGGCGATTTCGATGTCGGAGCCCATCGCGTTTTTCGCCAGGCGTTTGTAGTGATTGTAAACCGCCACGGCCATCGACTTCTTGGCTTCCTGCTGATCAATCACGTAATCGTCCAGGACTTCCTTGATTTCCAGCGGCTTGGGAAGAGCGCGTGACTTGAGGGGGCGACTTTCGGTAGGCTGAGACTCTTCACTCAGGATATCCGAACACAGCGCAATACATTCATTGCAAATGTTCGCCGCGGGACCAATCACCAGTTTTTTTACCTCGTCCTGCGCTTTATTGCAGAACGTACATTTCATTTTGGACATAAAAGATCCTGAATGTTATGCAGTCGCCCTAGCGCTTCCCTAAATCCTTGCTGAGAATCACTTCATCCACCAGACCGTAGGCCTTGGCTTCATCCGCACTCATAAAATTATCACGTTCGGTATCCAGGTCGATTTTTTCCACCTTCTGCCCACTATGCTTGGCCAAAATTCCATTCAAGATTTCCCGAATGCGCAACATTTCCTTGGCCT
>Ga0206800_1024_pt1 | contig 31356 bp, 25 predicted proteins | sample Alteio_BWOrgCont_64_FD_152898 | JGI IMG/M metagenome (GOLD analysis project Ga0206800, IMG submission 152898) | Enriched cells from forest soil in Barre Woods Harvard Forest LTER site, Petersham, Massachusetts, United States -... | ecosystem: Environmental > Terrestrial > Soil > Temperate forest >... | reverse complement strand
ATGCAGGCGGATAATCCGCGCGGTTTCAGCGAAGATATAATGCAGTTTATCCATTACCCCGCTTAGTTTTTTTAAGTTCAGGATGCCCATATTGATGAGCTCCATCTCTTTTCCCCGGCATTTTATTAGCCCGTAACCCATAATATTTGTGCCGGGGTCTATGCCGAGAATGATTTTTTCCTGCATTGAATTGTTGTATGGTTAAATTGCTAAACTGTTAAATTGTTAAAGCATTATACTGTTGTACTGTTAAATTGCTAAATTGCAATTGCATTAAGGGGTTAATTCTTATTTTTGCTACAAATTAACGATTAAGTATTCATTATTTACCGTTTTGAAGCCCGAAACTGGACATACCGCAACCTTTGTAAACCCAAATACGGGGTGGAAAGGCATATTTACACGCTGGCGGCTATGGCAGGGTATCCTGAAGGGTTCGGTTTTTATTTTTACAGTTGTTTACCTTTATCAGGTTTGGCATGGGCAAAATATAACTTTGGCGCTGCACGCCCTAACCACTGAACTGCAAAGCGGGCAGAATTTACTTTTATTATCCATTACGTTTTTTCTTATCTTCGTTAACTGGGGCATTCAGGCCTGGAAGTGGCGGCTGCTGGTAAAGCCATTCAGCCCGGTTAGTTTTGGCAATGCCTGCAAGGCCGTACTGGCCGGAACCTCTGTAAGCCTTTGGGTGCCAAACCGGGCGGGGGAATATCTTGGCCGGGTTTTTTTTATAAAGCCCGCCCAGCGGGTGCATGGCATCCTCGCCACCCTTATTGGCAGTACGGCACAGCTATTGGCTACCATTATAGCCGGGGCGGCAGGGCTGGTGTATTATATTTACCACCACTCGCCCAACCCATTTCTTGGCAGGGCTTTGATTGTTATCATCGTTGCTTCTATTGTCCTGTTACTGGTATTGTATTTCAATATCAATAAGGTGCGGGGGCTTTTGCCTCACTGGCCTATTTTAAAGTACTTTCGCAAACAATTTATTGTTTACCGGAAATTCCATGCCAAAGAATTGGGCCTTATCTTATTCTGGAGCCTGCTGCGCTATGGGGTATTTTGCAGCCAGTTTGTTATATTATTAACGGTATTTCATTCCGGCGTATCAGCCATTAGCGCTATGTTTACTATCTTCCTTATTTACCTTGTACAGTCGGTATTGCCAGGCAATTCCCTTACTGAACTGGGTACGCGCGGTGCATCAGGCATTTGGTTTTTCAGCGTATATACTTCCAATGTGGTAGCCGTTTCCGCCGCTACCTATTCCCTTTGGCTGATTAATGTAATATTGCCGGCTATTGTCGGATTGGTTTTCTTTATGGGGGCGAAGTGGGGGAAAGGAAAAGAAAATCATGTAATAACAATGATTTAGTTTTGTACCCCTAAACCTTCAATGCAGTACCCAAAATCAATGACAACATACCTGTTTTTATCCTTACTAATCCCAACCGCCGCCTTTACCCTTTTCTACCTCTTACTTTTTGTTTATTTTATAAGTGGGTGGCGAAGGCTGACGGTATTCACTGGTACGCAATACAAAGAAGCTATCCGTTTCAGCATCATCATCCCGGCACGGAACGAGGAAAATAATTTAGCAGATTGTATTAATGGCATATTGCGGCAGGATTACCCTATGCAGGCCTATGAGATAATAGTAGTGGACGACTGTTCGGAAGATAATACCGCGAAGATTGCTATGGATATGGCAGCGCAATATCCGCTTGCGCCAATCAAAATAATCCGGCTAAATGAGAGGAAAGACTTGCCTTTAAATTCCTTTAAAAAATTCGCGCTAGGCAAGGGCATTGCCGAGAGCCAGTTTCCCTGGATTATTACCACCGATGCCGACTGCGCCCACCCTAAATATTGGCTTGCGTCTTTTGCTTCATTCATAGAAAAATACGGGCCGGTAATGGTATCGGGGCCGGTTTTACTTACCTCACCCCCAGCCCCTCTCCTAAGGAGAGGGGAGTCGCCTACCGATTTCTTCTCTACCGTTCAGGCATTGGAATTTTCGGGGCTTATAGCTATTGGGGGGGCTTGTATGCAGCACCAATCGCCTAACCTGTGCAATGGCGCGAACCTTGCTTACCGCAAAGACGTTTACTATGAAGTAGATGGGTATAAAGGCATTGACGACATCGCCAGCGGGGACGATGAATTGCTGATGCACAAAATAGCCGCGAAATATAAAGACAAGGTGATGTTTTTGAAAAGCAAGGAAGCCATCGTTACTACGGAGCCGCAGCCTGATTTGAAAGCATTTATCCAGCAGCGGAAACGCTGGGTTTCCAAGAGCCGGAAATACAGTAAAAAGGGCATCACCTATATTCTTAGCGCGGCTTATGTTTTTAATTTTCTGCTGGCGGCAAACCTGTTACTCTCTTTCTACTCTGCTTATTTTCTTTTGTTGTTTGGGGCTTCACTGGTTGTTAAGTTAGCGGTTGAATATATTTTCCTTAGCAGCGCCGTAAAATTTATGGGGCAAAAGCACCTGATGCAAATACACCTCTTCCTCCCCGCCTCTTTGTTATATATTCCTTATGTGCTGTTTATCGGGATTTATGGTAATTTTGGCAGGTACAACTGGAAGGGAAGAAACGTGAAATGATTGCGGAAGGTGTATTGCGGAATAGAAAAGAAGAAAAAGATGAGGCAGTTAACTGATGTGGAATATGATATACTGAACGTGCTATATTTTGTAGAGCCGTTTGAAAAGATATTGGAAGAGGTGAACAATATCCCTGAAAATATAGTCCGCGATGGGCTGCGCTTCCTGATAGCCCACAGAATGGTAGCCCCCATGAAGTGGGACGCCAAAAAGAAGGACTATACCCGCAGTAATATCTACGACGGCGATGATATGCGGGCCTACCGCTACCTGATAACAAGAGAGGGGCTGGTGGCGCATAATGGGAGGTAGGAAAGGTTAAATTGCCGAATTGTTAAATTGTTGAAGAATAAAATGAGGTGGATTTTAAAAAGGAATGGGATAGTTTTACCAATTCCTTGCCCTTTCAGTTAGTTCCTCGACACAATCTTCCCAATTATATAATACAGCAGGGTCAAAATCTGCGCCGTTAGGCCATGTAATGGTATGGGCTTCTTTGTCCAGTATTACTTTTTGGAAAAAAGATAAATCAGCCAATGGGCCATACATTTCACCATGCAGGATTGGCAGAAAATCAATTGTTTTCTTTGCCCCATCATTAAAAACGAGTTCCAGGGTAAAAGGGGAAACAAGTTTGTATGCTATGATACTATGTATTTGATATGCCATTTATTTCTCTTTTAACGGTTCAATAATTGCTGGCAGCTTACCCATTTGAAGAAGTTCCCAATCTTTATAATACCTCCTTACCCCTTCTCCTCACACAATTCTATCAATATCCTGTTTGTAGTTTTGGGGTGGATGAAGGCGATGGTTTTGTTATCGGCGCCGTCTTTGGGTTGGTCGTTGATGAAGATAAAGCCTTTTTGTTTCAGTTCCTGAATGGCGGCGTTAACGTCTTCCACCAAAAAAGCAATATGGTGGATGCCCTCACCGTTTTTTTCGATGAATTTGGCAATAGGGCTTTCGGGCGAGGTGGCTTCGAGAAATTCTATTTTGCTTTCGCCCACCTGGAAAAAAGAGGTTTTTACGCCTTCGCTTTCAACGTTTTCTATTTTCAGTAAACCCGCATCCGATAGTTGTGCAAACATTTCATTAGCTGCTTCCAGGTTTTTTACCGCAATACCGATATGTTCTATTTTTTTTAGCATAAGTAGAACAAAATTAAATATATAAAATCATTTACCGATAGGTTAGCTAAAGTTGAAGTAAAACCTGCCGGATTGGAAACCCAGGAATAAGCATGGCCGCTTACATTTGGCGGGCATTCCATACCAAGCCATGTGGCGCAAACTATTTTATTAAATGCAAGCCCGGGAATTGATAATTTGGAATCCTCAGTTGCGTGGAGCAATTATGCCGGGTTTCTCTATGGGTTAAACCATTACGATTTGTTGCGGGACTCAAATATAATAGCCTCTTTTCCTGTTTTTAATGATTATTCCGACCCTGGTTTCTACTCAACTGGGGCTATTATGCCGCCTTGTTATATTGCAAGGGCAATTGGGAATGATAGCCTAATCAGTTACAGCAATGAAGTATGCGTGCTTTACGATTTAGAAATATTTGCCCCTAATGCCTTTACACCTAACAATAATGGTTTAAATGACAGCTTCAAAGTATCAGCTTTAGGGACAAAATCATTTTCATTAGTGATATATAACCGTTGGGGGGAGAAAGTATTTGAAACTACCGACCCCAAAAAGGGATGGGATGGCCGTTTTAAGGGAAACAACCCTATAGAAGGCGCTTATCTCTATATTTTAGATGTACAGGGTTTTAACGGCAATTGGGTACATAAAAACGGCCTGCTTCATCTTATCTTATAAATTGCATTCTTGCCAAAGGGCTGTAAAAAAATACCCGTTTGATGAATAATGGGTGGGTAAATATCAAAACAATAATTAAATTTGCCCGCATCAGATGAGTGTAAAGAAGAAAACAAGCGCGAAAGCGCCTATTCCGGTGCAAAAACCAACGGTTAAAGCTAAAACCGCAAAGGTTATCTTTCCCGCTTTTTTCGGGAAGCAGGGCAATATGGTATTTTATGCGGCCATAGCAGTTATTGCTGTTATGGCCTTAATCGTATTCAAAGATTTCTTATTCTTCAATAAAATATACCTCTATAAAGACATCGGCAGCGATACCCTGAATGTGTATTACCCATTTATGATGCAGGTATCGCAATATTTAAAAAGCTATGGAACGCTATCCTGGTCATTCAATATGGGCATGGGGCAGGATATTACCCCAATGGCTTTTTTCGACCCATGTAACCTTGTGTTATTTTTGTTTACCCCTTCCAAAATGATTTGGTTATTAGGGTATAAGGAATATTTTAAAATACTAATTGCAGGCTCGATATTTTTTCTTTACCTCCGTACATTGGGCATTAGTAAATACTCTTCTTTCGTGGGTACCCTCATGTTTTGCTTTTGTGGTTTTATTATTGTTGGAAGCGGATGGTTTGTGTTTTCTTATGAAGCATTATGCGCCTCTTTGCTGCTTCTTGGTTTTGAGCTATTATTCAAAAGAAATAACCCCTGGCTATTTCCGTTTGCTATATTTATTATAGGCGTTGCTAACCCATTTAACTTGTTTTTATATACTGTTTTTCTTGGTGTTTACGCCATATTCCGCAGTTTTAATGAAAACCGGAAAACCCTGAAAGAGATTTCCCTTCTGTTTTTAACTATGCTTGGGTTAGGTATTATTGGGGTCGCCATGAGCGCCCCCATACTTACAGAAAGCCTAAAAGCCATGCTTGAAAGTCCGCGTGGCAGTGGCCCTGACTCATACTCTGCCATATTATCTGCCGCGCCGGTATTCAAATTTATAGACCCCGTGCAATTGGGAACATGTATCGAGCGGTTTTTTTGCACTGAAATACTTGGCACAGGCACTAATATAGTGGATGCCGTACGCACAAATACGCCTGGTAATTTCAGGGGATGGAATAATATGCTCGAAGCGCCAGCATTTTATTGTGGAATACCTTGCCTGTTATTAACCCCCCTGGTTTTTGGTTACCTCAATAAAACACAAAAAACGATTTTCGGAGTTGTCCTTGCATTTTGGTTATTGCCAATAATATTTCCCTACTTCAGATATGCACTTTGGCTTTTTGCGGGCGATTATTATAGGTCATATACATTGTTTATATCCCTAATATTCATCATCTACTCTGTTATATGCCTTGATAAACTCTTACATTCGCCCAAAATAAATATTGTTTTGTTATTATGTATAACAATTGGTTTGCTAATACTCCAAATGCTACCGTATTTTGAGGATAATAAAGCGGTGAGCAGCGGCCTTTCAATTATTGCAAAATTATTGGTCGTAATGTATGCCGGTATTATATTTTGGATGGCTAAAGCAACAAATAAACAAGCCCCCATGTACGTATTTCTAATACTGCTTGTTGTGGAGCTTACATCGTTTTCATACCTCACCGTGAACAGGAACACCAACATAACTGCAAGCGAAATGACTGAAAAGACCGGTTACAACGATTATAGTATTGAAGCAGTGAATTTCATAAAAAAAGCTGACCGTTCATTTTACAGGATTGATAAAAACTATAGTTCTACCCCGGCCATGCACGGAAGCATAAACGATGCAATGGTAGATAATTACTATGGCACCAGCAGCTATAATTCCTTTAATCAAAAATATTATATCCAATACCTCCGGGCTTATGGTGTAATAGACGCAACAAACGAATATGATTCCCGCTGGGCGATTGGTTTACGAAACTGGCCACTGGTTGAAAGTTTTAACAGCGTAAAATATTTTATTGCCAGGGGCAATTATCCTCCCCTGCTGCATATTACCTACGACTCTATTGCCAAATTCGGGGATGTCGTGGTATTAAAAAGTAAATACGTCCTCCCTTTCGGCTACACATATAACAAATACATTAAAGAATCATTATTCAATAAATTAACCCCTTTGCAAAAAGACCTTATTAGTTTAAAGGCCGCTCCCGTAAATGATGATGATACAGCCCGCATTAAAGGGGTTCAGGAAATGCAATTGCGGGATACTTTTGCACCCGGCGCCTTTAGTTTTAACCTTTACAGGGAACTGCGCGACAGCCTCGGCAAAGATTCATTGCAGATAGATTCATTCAGCCCAACCCATATTTCCGGTAAAATACACTTAAATACGGCTAAATTGATATTTATATCAATACCTTACGACATTGGGTGGCATATCTTAGCCGATGGTAAGGATTACAAACCTGTTTTGATAGGAAACGGCATGATGGGGATTGCGCTCGATGCCGGGCAGCACACTATAGTGATGGAATATAAACCGCCTTACCGCAAAGAAGCCGTATGGTGCAGTATTACAGGATTGTTCTTTTGGGTGGGATTAGTAGGCTTTACATCATGGAACCGCCGTAAAAAAAATGATTGATGCCAGGCGTTTTTCTTATGATATAGGGTTGTGCTACATTGAATATATGAATTATTGATGTATTTTTGCAAAAGCGGCGTATTGAATTGAGAAGATGAAGAAGGTTATTATTACACAATCAAATTACATTCCCTGGAAAGGTTATTTTGATAGTATTAATATAGCCGACCATTTTATTATCTACGATGATATGCAGTTTACAAAAAGAGATTGGCGGAACAGGAATAAAATTAAAACCAAAGATGGGTTGTTGTGGCTCACTGTTCCGGTTGAAGTAAAAGGCAAATACTTTCAGAAGATAAACGAAACATTGGTGAGTGAAGCAAATTGGGGAAAGCAGCACTGGAAAAGTATTTATTTTAATTATTGTAAAGCACCTTTTTTCAATCTTTACCGGGATGTTTTTGAGGATTTTTATTTGAACAATGATAAAAAACATCTTACGGATATTAATTACGGGTTAATTTCTATAATTTGTAAAATCCTGGGGATTAGCACCGAAATTTCTTTTTCTTCCGATTATCAGTTGGTAGAAGGTAAGACAGAACGCCTTGTTGATTTATGCAAAAAAATTGGCGCTACCGATTATTATTCCGGCCCCGCCGCAAAAGACTATATGGATGAGGCATTATTTGACGCTGAATCTATCAAAGTACATTATTTCGATTATTCAGGGTATCCCGAATACCACCAGTTATTTGGAGATTTTGCCCATGATGTAAGCATTATTGACTTATTATTCAATGAGGGGGAAAATGCTAAGAATTACATGAAAAGCTTTAAGTAAAATGAAAACAAAAAAACTCGTCATAATTGGAAACACCTCGAATGCAAGGCTTGCGAAGTTTTTTTTCCAAAATGACTCTGAATACGAAGTAGCTGCATTTAGTGTTGATAGAAAATATATCAATTCTGAAAAATATGAAGGCTTGCCTGTCGTTGCAATAGAAGATATTACAGATTATTATCCCGCGTCAAATTATCATGCGTTTGTAGCAATTGGTTATAACAAAATGAACAAAACCAGGGAATATCTATATCATAAAATTAAAAGTAAAGGATATAACCTTCCCAATTATATCAGTTCCAGGTGTAGTTTTCTTACCCAGGAACCCATTGGGGATAATAATTTGATATTGGAGGATAATACAATCCAACCCTTCGTAAAAATTGGCAGCGACAATGTTTTTTGGAGCGGAAACCACATCGGCCATGATACAGAAATAGAAGACCATTGCTTTATTAGCTCGCATGTGGTAATATCCGGGTTTGTAAAAGTAAAATCATATTGTTTCTTTGGTGTTAATTCTACTATAAGGGATGCTATAACCATAAATAGGGAAACACTGATTGCGGCAGGTGCTATTATTACCAAAGATACGGTTGAAAAAGGGGTGTATTTGCCCGCAAAGTCCTCATTAATAGATAAAAAAAGCGATGATATTGAATTATAGTATTAGTTTGATAAAACAAAAAAATCAGGATGAAGTTAAATGTAATATCAAAAAAGGAATTTGAAGGCCTTGTTTATAATGAAACCGACGAACTACTTAGTCAAATAGATAAGCCCGAGGTTTTTATAGTAAAAAAATTTTATAAAGATAAGGATATTCTGGAAATCAGGAATGCTACTTTTCAATGGGGGTTGAATACAGAGCCAAGCTGGCATCCTTGTTTTGACGGCATTCCCGATTATCATAGAATACATGACGATAACCCCCAAGCTTATGTAAAATCCAAAATGCACGCTTTTTATTATCATGGTTTTTACAAGGAAAACAGTAAATTATTTGCTTTTTTTTCGGAAATATTCAAGATTAAAAATTTTCTGGCAGGTTATCCGGAAAACACTTTTATAAATAATATACCCTCTCAAGGCCAAATTGCACGCGTAAACCTTCACAACTACCCTATTGGCGGCGGCCATCAGAGGGAACATATTGACCCTGTTTCCAAATTTGCAAAATTGCAAACCATTGTACAGGCGTCAGTGATTGGTGAAGATTATTTTACCGGTGGCCTTTATGCCCGCGTTCATAAAAATGCAGAGAAATTTTACATTGACCCTTATACTGAAATTGGCGACCTTATGGTTTTATCTCCCGGCATACCTCATGCCGTAGAAGACATAGACCCTAACGTAGAATGGAACTGGAAAATTAATAAAGGCAGATGGATGGTGCTGCCAATTATTATTAATTCAGATTATAAAAGTGATACAAATATCAAACCAAGGCAAATATAAATATGAAATTATCTTTTGTTACTTCTTTATATTTGTCCGAAGGTTATATAGAAGAGTTTTATAAAAGGGCTTCGTCATCTGCAAATTCCATAACACCCGATTATGAAATTATTTTTGTTGATGACTGCTCTCCGGATAAGTCTGTAGAAATTGTTCAAAAAATATGCGAGACGGATTCCAAGGCAAAATTAATTCAACTTGCATTTAATGTCGGCGCTGCTAATGCACGGCGAATAGGGTTAAAAAATGCAACTGGCGAATATGTTTTTATGCAAGATGCAGACCTTGAAGAAAAGCCCGAGTTGATTGTTGAGTTTTTCAAAATTATGGAAGATAATCAACCTGGTATTGATGTAATATTTGGTTTCCTCGAATATCGGAAAGGGGGTTGGTTTGAGCGCATATCAGGTCATTTATTTTATAGGCTGCTATATGGTTTGGGTATTCTTGAATCTTTCGGAAGCCCTGTTTCCTCAAAACTTATGAAAAAGAAATTTGTAGATGCGTATTTGCAATTTAAAGAATATCATATTTTTGAGTTTGGGATTATGCGCACAATCGGATTTAAAAAATTAGATATCATAGTTTCAAAAACGAGCAGAGGGGCAACAAGTTGGACTTTAAAAAGGAAACTTTCTCTTGCCATTGATTCAATTCTTTCATTTTCAAGTAAGCCCTTATATTTAATAAGTTTACTTGGATTTGGTATTTCGCTTTTTTCTTTTTTATATATAATATATTTGATTATCCAAAAATTATTCTTTTCGGTTCAGGTTGGCTATGTCAGCATTATTGCCTCCATATTTCTTATGGGTGGGATAATAATGTTTAGTTTAGGGGTAATAGGCCTTTATATCAGCAAAATATTTATTCAGGTAAAAAACAGGCCAAATTACGTTATTCGGAATCTTTATAATATTGACGGGCAGAACTAATTAAATATGAACATCTATGCACCAATACTGGGATAAACTTGGGTTAATATATGATGGTAAAACCAATCCAGACTATTCTTATGCTTCGGTACCGGTGTTGTTATTTTTAAACAGGCATACAGCCCGGATTTATTTTAGCAGCAGAGATTATCACAACAGGTCTTTTCCCTTTTATCTTGACTATGATTTAAGATATAAAAAAATTCTTGATATTTTACCGGAGCCGTTATTAGTGCCCGGCGATTGGGGCGCTTTTGATGATAGCGGTATTATGCCGACTTGTGTAGTTAAATATAATACTGAAATTCGGCTTTATTATATCGGATGGAATTTAGGTATTACTGTGCCATTTAGAAATTCTTTAGGCTTGGCCGTAAGTTACGATAATGGTTCTAATTTTAAAAAAGCTTTTAAAGGTCCTGTACTTGACAGGAATAAACATGAACCGCATTTTAATGCCTCAGCCTGCATTATAAATGAAGGGGATATATGGAAAATATGGTACTTGAGTTGTATAAAATGGGAAAAGAATAATGATGGGATAAAACATTATTATCATATTAAATATGCTGAATCACCTAATGGTATTGACTGGGTTAGAAATGGCAGGGTTGCCATTGATTTTAAGTATCCTAATGAATATGCCATATCTGTGCCGAGGGTTATTCAAGAAAATGGTTTATACAAAATGTGGTATTCATATCGGGGTGGGTCTATTTCTGAGAAATATAGAATTGGATATGCAGAATCTGAAAATGGAATAGACTGGATTAGAAAAGACGAAAACATGAATCTTCCTGTTTCAGAATCCGGATGGGATAGCGATATGATATGTTATCCGTGCATTTTTGATTACGAAGGTGATAAATATATGCTATATAACGGTAATGGTTATGGAAAAACCGGCTTTGGCCTTGCAGTTTTAAAAAAATAAATTAATTTTAATGAAACATATTGGGTTCAATAAACCTTTTTTAACGGGTAAGGAAACTGAGTATATTACCCAAACTGTATTATCAGGTAAAATCTCAGGGGATGGGCTTTTTACTAAGAAGTGCCATGCTTTTTTTGAGCAAAAATATGGTTTTAAGAAAGTGTTGCTGACTACCTCCTGCACCGATGCACTTGAAATGGCTGCAATTTTATTAGACATTAAGTCAGGGGATGAAGTAATTATCCCTTCTTATACTTTTGTTTCTACTGTGAATGCTTTTGCATTGCGCGGGGCCAATATTGTATTCGCCGATAGTGAAACATTGACCCCCAATATTGATGCGTTGGCTATTGAACCGCTCATAACAGAGAAAACAAAAGCTATTGTTCCTGTCCACTATGCAGGTATTGCCTGCGATATGGATAAAATAATGGCATTGGCTGAAAAATATAATCTATATGTGGTAGAAGATGCCGCACAGGCAATTGACTCCTATTATAAAGGCAGGCCGCTTGGCTCTATTGGGCATTTAGCAGCCTTTTCTTTCCATGAAACCAAGAATATAATCTCAGGCGAAGGGGGTATGCTGGCTATTAATGACCAGAAATTTATCAACCGTGCCGAGATAATCCGTGAAAAAGGTACCAACCGCTCCGCATTTTTTCGCGGTGAGGTGGACAAATATAATTGGGTGGATATTGGTTCATCTTTTTTGCCCTCCGATATTATAGCAGCTTTTCTTTATGCACAACTGGAAAACCTTGAACCCATTCAACAAAAAAGAAAATTATTATGGGACCGCTATTATAAATTATTGAAGCCCCTTGCAGATAAGGGCCTGTTAAAATTACCTTATATTGCTGACTATGCTACCAATAACGCCCACATGTTTTATATTGTTTGCCATAATGGAAACGACAGGCAAAACCTTATAGAATATTTAAAGCAAAATGACATTAATGCGGTTTTCCATTATCTATCCCTTCATAAAAGCCCTTTTTATGAAACCAAATATAAGGGCAAAGAACTGCCTAATGCCGATATGTACTCCGATTGCCTTATCAGGTTGCCGATGTTTTTTGATTTAACCCCGGTTGAGGTTGATTATATTTGCAATACCATTGGGAATTTTTTCTCGCTTAAAGTTTAAAAATATTAATGAAAACAATACTCGTATTTTCTTTGTGCCTCCTCTATGCCGGTTTGAACGTATTAGGCGCGGGAATTATTAAAAATGAACTACTTGTTTTACAAACGAATGGAAACGCATTGTCAAGCCCGTTAGATTATCTCTCATTTGTATTCCGGCTAAAGGTTATATTGGGTTTTATTACTATTTTCATAGCGGCGTTGGTTATGTTTAAAGCCTTGTCTTTGCAAAATTTTTCTATTATCGGGCCTGTTGCCACCGGTTTTAATTTTTTATTGACAGTTTTTGTAGGCATCTTGTTTTTTAATGATAAAATATCTTTTGGTCAATATATAGGCCTCTTTCTTATAATTACAGGCATTGTGGTCTTGAGCCTTTCATTAAAAAATGCTTAGGCTTTAAATAATCTAAATTTCATATTCCCCCTCATTCCCCTATCTTTGCCAATAGCTTAGCAAAAACCGATTTTTTTCAATGCTTGTAAAAACTTTTGGGAGCGCCGTATTTGGCGTGGACGCACGTACCATCACCGTAGAGGTAAACATTAGCCAGGGGGCTAAGTACTTTATGGTGGGCCTGCCTGACAATGCCGTGAAAGAAAGCCAGCAGCGTGTAGAAGCAGCGTTGAAAAACAATGGCTACCACCTCACCCGCCGCAAAACCATTATCAACCTTGCCCCTGCCGATATTCGCAAAGAAGGCTCTGCGTATGACCTCTCTATTGCCATTGGTACTTTGGCAGCCACCGGGCAGCTCGTTTCTGATTTATTGGACAAATTCATCATCATGGGCGAACTTTCGCTCGATGGTGGTTTGATGCCCATAAAAGGCGCTTTGCCTATCGCTATACAAGCGAGGAAAGACGGCTTTAAAGGGTTTATATTGCCTAAGCAAAACGCCCGCGAAGCCGGTATTGTAGATAAACTGGAAGTCTATGGCATTGAAAACCTCCGTGAAGCCGTAGATATACTTAATGGCACAGCTACCCCGGAACCTGTCCATGTGGATACCCGCGAAGAGTTTTACCAGAACCTTAACCTGTTCGAGTTTGATTTTTCGGATGTAAAAGGCCAGGAAAACATAAAGCGCTCATTAGAGATAGCCGCCGCCGGTGGCCACAACCTCATCCTGATAGGGCCGCCTGGCGCCGGCAAAACCATGCTTGCCAAGCGCCTGCCTACCATTTTACCGCCACTAAGCCTGCACGAAGCGCTTGAAACCACCAAAATACATTCCGTAGCTGGCAAAATGCCGCACAATGCTTCCCTTATTTCCGTTCGCCCCTTCCGCTCGCCCCATCATACCATCAGCGATGTAGCGCTGGTTGGCGGCGGCGGCATCCCCCAGCCGGGTGAAATATCTTTGGCGCACAATGGTGTTTTGTTCCTTGACGAATTGCCGGAGTTTAAACGGACGGTACTCGAAGTAATGCGCCAGCCATTGGAAGAAAGGAGGGTAACGATTTCACGCGCTAAGTTCAGCGTAGAATATCCCGCCTCTTTTATGCTCGTGGCCAGTATGAACCCCTGCCCCTGCGGATACTACAACCACCCTGAAAAAGAATGCGTATGCGCCCCGGGCGTGGTGCAGCGCTACCTCAATAAAATTTCCGGCCCGCTGCTTGACCGTATTGATATTCACGTAGAAGTAGTGCCTGTAGCCTTTGCCGAACTTACCCGCGAAAGAAAATCGGAAAGCAGCGAAACCATCCGCACCCGCGTCATTACCGCACGTGAAAAGCAGCACAAGCGGTTCGCCGAACTAAACATGAATATCTACTGCAATGCCCAAATGACCAGTAAGCAAACCCAGGAGATATGCAAGATAAACCAGGCGGGGCTGAACCTCTTGAAAATAGCCATGGAAAAACTCAGCCTTAGCGCCCGCGCTTACGACCGCATCCTGAAAGTAGCCCGTACCGTAGCCGACCTCGCCGACTCTGACGACATAAAAATTGAACACCTCGCCGAAGCCATTACATACAGGAGTTTAGACCGGGAAAACTGGGCGGGGTAATACCAACTTATTATTACTACTTTGTTAAGTTTTGGAAAAAATGAAAAAAAAACTACTAAATTTTTGAAGGCCCAATCCGGCTATTCCTCCTTAAACTTAACAGCGTCTTTTCGTTTTTGGAGAAAATCAATGATGGCTTGCAGGCGCTGTTTATCGGCGGGGCTATTGGTAGTGGCTTTTATGGTTTCTTCGTCATCGGCAAGCCTCCGCAGCATTTCTTTGTAGCCGAGTTTTTCCATGTAATTATTTCCGAACCTATCGCCTACGTGGTTTATGAAATACAAATCTTTTTCCAATAACTGCCATCCATTTCGCTTTATAAATAACTCATAATAACCTAAATAATCGTACATTTCATAGGAGGGGACATAGTAAAAGGCTTTGTGCATAAAATCGAGTTTAGACGGGCCGGCATAGCGGGAATAAATTTTAGTGAGTTCGAGCATTATATCATCGCTATGCACCAGGTTTTCAAATTTCGCCGCTATGGCCAATAATGAAGCGGAATCGTTTTCGGGGTTCGTTCTTTGCAGCGCTTTGAGGGCTGTGCTTACCACCTGGTAAGATGAATCGGACAGGGCTTTTTCGTAGATAGGTTTGGCGCTATCTTTTTCATTGGCAAGGATTAGGGTAAGCGCCAAAACGCGGTTGCTGGAGCGGATATCTTTTAAGGCCATAGCATGAACGGTGGGTTTATTCAGGTTGTAAATATCCGGTTGCGGGGCCCTGTTAATAGCCTGAAGTGCGACTTCGCGTACAGCCCAAAAAGTATCCTGCAGCCCAGCAGCGAGCACATTATTAAGGGAATCGGCAGCGAGGACATAGTTTTGGGTCAATGCCGCCATAGCCTCCAGCCTGTCGGTTACCAAAGGCCCATGAAAATACTGGTGGTACCATTCGCCTGATGGTTTAAATTCTTTTTTCTTGCAAACGAGGGTTTTAGAAGCATCGAAATTAACAAGGATGGGTTTTGCAGAAATAGGAAATGAAAAGGTATCGGTGCGGTTTGCCACCCATACTTGTTTGTGGACAATGGCATTACCGGGCAGATAAATATCTATGTCCACAGGCATACGGAAAACGGGTATGCGCTCATCGGCCTGGGTTTGGTTTACTATGACGTTAAGGGTTTTGTTTGAATTCTCGTAGGTATGGCTAACCTCAAAAGTAGGCTGTCCTGGTTTTTCAAACCACTCGGTAAAAAACCAGTTTAGGTCCTGGCCGGAAGCGTCTTCAAAAGCATGGCGCAAGTCAGCTATTTCAGCGGTTTTAAAGGCGTGGGCCACAAGATAATTATGCAGCGCGGCGAAGAATACTTTATCGCCAAGGTAATGCCGGAGCATGACGAGTACCAGGCCGCCTTTTTGGTAGCGGGTGCGGTCGAACAAATCTTCCTGGTCGTTATAATAATGCAGGATGATGGGCTGGAGGTGGTAATTGGCCTCTTCAAGGTATTTTTTCAGGTCTTCGGCGCAATAGTAGCCAAGCTCCTGCGCCCCGTACTTGTGGCCCCTCCAAAGGTATTCGCCAAAGGTGGCGAAGGACTCATTCAGGGCTATATTGCTCCATGACTCACAGGTTACCAGGTCGCCAAACCAATGATGAAAAAGTTCATGCGAAATAACATCTTCAAGGTTTTCGTCCAGGTGGCTGCGCCTGTCCTGGTTCATCCTGTCGAAAAACACTACCGCGCCGGTATTTTCCATAGCGCCCCCATCGTAGTCGCGGCAGACAATCTGGTCGTATTTGTCCCATGCAAAAGGATAACCCAATATTTTGGAGTCATATTCAATCATTTCCGGGGTATTACCAAATTCCATTTTTGCATACGGGGCATATTCTTTTTCCACGAAATAATCAACCGGTTTATCCTTCCATTTATCTTTAACTATAACCCAAGGACCGGCGGCTATCATAGCGAGGTAGGGGGCTTGGGGCAGTTTTTGTTCCCAAACATAGGTGCGGGTGCCATCGTTGTTTTTATACGATGCCGTTAGTTCGCCATTCGAAAGCGTTACATATTGGTTATCAATAGTTATTCTTATTTTTTGCGTCATTTTTTGGTCAGGCGCGTCTATGGTGGGGAACCAGCAGGAATTGCTTTGGGTTTCGCCCTGCGTCCATAGTTCGCGGGGTTTCAGGCTGTCTTTATTGTCAGGGTTAATGAAAAACAAGCCTTTATATTCATCCTTTGGTTTTAGTTTTTTGCTCATTACCGAGTCCGGGCAGGCTATGTAGTCAATATAAACATTAAATTCTTCGTTGGGTAGGTACGTTTTGCCAAGCGCAATGTAGATTTTTTTATTATCGTACCTGTATTTTGCTTCGGCAGGGCTGCTATTTGGTTGGGAAGGTTTTAGTTCTATCTTATTAATAATAAAGCCTACTGCATCCAAGGCCAGAGTATCTTGCGGATAGGCATAAGGTGCAAGGGTGATTTCGGCTTTGCCATATAGGTAATGCTTTTCCCAATCAGGTTTTAAATCAAGGTCAGTATGTATTAGCTTAAAATATTTGGTAGTGAAACCTTTATACTGGGGGAAGGCCGTGATGGTAACCTCGCTCATCGGAATGGTATCCATAGCAAGGAATGCGCTTTTACTGGTTTTTTTAGGTGCGCCACAGGAACTTAGCAACAAACTAACTATAACTGCATATAGGGGAGTCGAAAATTTCAAAAGGTAATTTTTGTATTGATTTCGAAATTAGCATTTAAAACTGTTGGCGGAATAAAAGTAAAACTTAAACCGCTTGTAGCGTAGGGCTAAAGCCGCTACGCTATTGAGCATAAACCTATAAGGTTTTTAAAACCTTATAGGTTTGAACTCTTACATTGGTTTATTAGCCTTTTGGGCGCTATCGGCAGCGATTTTTTGCTTTAAAAAGTTCTCAATGCCCATGTCCTCAATGATAAGTAATTGCTTTGCCTGTACCGCCATAGTATCTTTGGGGTATTTGTCAATTATCATTTTATACATTTCCTTTGCTTTTGGCTTATCCATCAACACGTCGTCGTAGATATTGGCAACAGCCATCATAGCATAAGGGGCGCGCTTGTTGGCAGGGTAGTCGGTATATACCTTTGTATACATTTTCAGCGCGTCATTGGTTTTCTTTATATATCCGTCCACCTGGCCATCGCGGAAGGCAAATTCCGGGGAAAGGCTGTCATTTGGGTATTTTTTCAGCCAATCCTGATAAGCGGCATCAAGTTTAATGCCTGATTCAATGCGTTTGGCATCAGTACCCGCATCCTTGAAATTTTTCCGCATATTTTGAATATCAGAAAGGTCTTTTTGCCTTCTGTCGCAGGATGAAAGGCTAATAACAATTAAGGCAAGCCCCGCCAATTTAAAATTACAGGCTGAAAAACAATTGAACTTCAATTTAAAACCGGTTTTTAGTATAGTTATATTCATTGTAAACATTCTTATTTTAAAGTTTAATCTGACAATCTGTGGCAATTTTTAAAATAAAAAAGGCAGAAAATACTCCTGCCTTCATTTATCTATAATTTTAACAAGGTGGGCAATACTATTCGCCACCCCCTAAAACCCTATATTTGAATGTAACGTAAAGGCCTACATCAAACGTTGTAACATTAGCAGGGATAAGCCAATAACTTGGAACAGCAGTAGAATATCTTTCCTGATAATATCCGAACTCCCCGTTATCTATAGAGGCAAACCCTTTGCTGTACCGCGCTTCAAAGCTCAATAAACCGCGATGGCTAACCGGGAAAATCACCCCAAACCCAACCGTAGCCCCTATATCGGTAGTGGATATGGTGCTGCTATTCAAAGTAGGTGAACTTGAATATGATTTTTTACTTGCACCATCAATGGATATTGTATCGTTCCGGCCAAAATTTATATCAATTCCATATTGCTGAACTGTACCTGAAGAACTGTAACTTAGCATATCGGCAAAATACGGCCCGGCTTCGAAAAATATAAAACTATGGTGGCCCGGCGCTTCGTAAGGAATTACCGGGTTATGGTCAATGTGTATGTACCATTTAAAAAGCAGGTCGGCCTGTGCATACATGAAATTGTATGTCAGGTTATAATTATAATAGTAATTGCCATTATAAAAATTAGAAGTAGAGTCGGTATATTTTCTTGTTCCGCCTTTTTCAGAAACGAGCAGGTCGAGCTCAATACCAAAGCCTTCGCCGATTTTTACTTCCGGGGTAATGCCCCCAGAAAAACCAAAAACGCTGCCAAGCGAGTGGCGGTCGGACGACAGGCCGGTGTATAGCGGCGCTGCCGTTAAACCGATATAGCCGACTGCATCCTGGGCATAGCTTTTTTGAATAAAAACGCCAATGACTAACATGGCCGAGAGCAATAATTTTGCTGTAGTTTTCTTATAATCCTTTCCTTTCATCTTGCTGTGAAAAATTTAATCTGACAAAAATATTAAAAAATTCTATTATACAAGCAACAACGTAAAAACTTTAGCAAATTTATATGCCAATAATTATTTTTTTTATTGCCCAAAATCATCTTATTTGAGGTTAAAACCTGTAATTAATTTTAAAAATGACCTAAATATCAACCTGTTACCTTTTATTTATTAAATCTACTTTCTGCCAAAAAGTTTTTTTCCGTCTTTTATTTTTTTTGGCTTAGTTGCCCGAACTTTCCATCAGGTAGGCTTTCATAAAATCATCAAGCCCGCCGTCAAGCACTTTTTGCGGGTCTGAAGTTTCAAGCCCGGTGCGGAGGTCCTTTACCAATTTATACGGGTGCAGTACATAGTTGCGTATCTGGCTTCCCCACTCTATCCGCTTCTTCTGGCTGTCCATTTTTTCTTTCGCTTCCGTTTGTTTTTGTATTTCTAACTGATATAGCCGGCTTTGCAATAATTTCAGCGCTTTTTCCTTGTTCTGTAGCTGCGACCGTTCCTGCTGGCATTCTATAATAATGCCTGTGGGTGCGTGTTTCAGGCGTACGGCCGTTTCTACTTTATTTACATTTTGGCCGCCTGCCCCGCCGCTGCGGAAGGTATCCCAGGTTACATCCGCAGGGTTTATTTCTATATCAATAGTATCGTCAATAAGCGGAAACACGAAAACCGATGCAAAAGAAGTATGCCTGCGGGCATTGGAATCGAAAGGCGAAATACGTACCAGCCTATGTACCCCATTTTCCGCCTTCAAATAGCCGTAAGCAAATTCGCCGTCAACTTCCAGGGCTACCGATTTTATGCCTGCCCCTTCGCCTTCCTGCAGGTCTATTTCCTTTACGGCATATCCGCTTTTTTCGGCCCACATAATGTACATCCGCATTAGCATGCTTGCCCAGTCGCAGCTCTCCGTGCCGCCTGCCCCGGCATTGATGTTAAGCACGGCGCTCATCTGGTCCTCTTCATGGCCGAGCATATTTTTAAACTCAAGCGCCTCAATGCTTTTCAGCGTTTTGGCATATTGCTCATCCACATCTGCATCGCTGGCTTCGCCTACCTTAAAAAAATCGTACAGCACAGTCAGGTCATCCATGTCCTGCCTTACTTTGTTGTAAGCCAAAGTCCAGGTTTTAATGGACTTTATTTGCCTCAGTATTTTTTCGGCTTCTTTGGGGTTGTCCCAAAAGCCGGGCGCCAGGGTTTCCTGCTCCAGTATTTCTATTTTCTCTTCTTTGCCGGCGACGTCAAAGATAGCCTTTTAAGGCCTCTGTACGAGAACCGGTTTCACGAAACTGCTCTTGTGTTATCATAACTTAGCTGCAAAGGTAGGGGTAGGGACGGATTAGTGGTGAGGGGCTGGTAAAAAAAGTGGTTAAAGCAAGTTTCAAACCTATAAGTTTTCCTAAAACCTTATGGGTTTAAGGCACCCGTTTCTTAATCTCCCTCCCCACTACCCAATACCACGCCGGTACTATAATATAAGTAATATGCCCTTCTACAAAATCGTGCTTTAATATTAAACTGCAAATAAATACAATAGGCGCATACCACACTGTAAAAAAGAATATTGCTTTTAAGCCGTTGATATAAACCTGCCTATCCCACTGGGAGGAATTAGAACCGGATAGGATTGAATAGGCAAGGTACATGATGGCCGCGCTAATGAAGAACAGGATTGCAAGCGATGGAAAATTTAGTTTTAGCGCCACCAGGCTTACAGTTATCAGGGAATAACATATAATTGAAAACAAAAAATAGGCAAGCCTGTGCCAACGGGATGGATAAAATAAAATCAAAGGAAAAATAATAGCCGGCGCATATAAAAACACCAAACCTGTGGATGCCTTCATTAGATAAGCTGCTATGAAACCACAAATGACGTATAAAAATGGTTTCAATTGTTTAATAGGTTATTAGGTTACTAATGGAATATGAGCCGCTTTTATCCCGGTGGCTTTATAACTTATGGTACGCAAAAATAAGTAGAAAAATACAGAATGTGAGGAATACATTAAGAATTTTTGGAGGCTGCACGGTTATAGGAAACCTCTAAAAACTTACTTTATTTAAACTGAAATATCGTCTATTAAATTATACAATATTAATTATGAACCATTTACGCTTTTTCTCTGTGTTCTCTGTGCGCTCTGTGGTTATATTTTTCTGGTTATTAGAAGTGTCCTATATTCTTAGCTCTTATTAGAATTGCCTAATGCAGGTTGCCATGAATTAAAATTAAAAATACAAATCCCAAATTTGCAAACCCCTACCTTTGCACCTGCGTCTTATGGTTGCGGCCTATGCCTGTTTCAGGGACTATAGGCTTACAACTTACGACTTACCGCTATAATGAAAGTTTATTTACGGATATTAAAATATGCCCGCCCCTACTGGGCCAAAGTAGTCTTTTATACAGTTTTTACCTTTTTATCGGTAATTTTTACCACGGCCACTTTTTATTTATTGCAGCCCATACTGGATATGATTTTTACGCCTGAAAAACAGGCAGGTATTAGTACGCATTTACCGGAGTTCAGGCTTAGCAGCAAGTTTTTAATGGAATGGCTGGAATACCATGCCTCGCATATTTATATGGATTCGGGCAAAAGCATGGCCCTTCTGTATATCACTATGTTTGTAGTGCTTATGAACCTTTTGGGCAACGTCTTTAAATATTTTAGCAACCGTTACCTCGGCACTATCCGTACACGGGTGGTAGAAGACCTGCGGGAGGATGCTTACAATAAAATGGTAAACCTTGAAGTAGCGTATATTGAAAACCAGCGGAAAGGCGACATTGTGAGCCGGGTAACTGCCGATGTGGCAGAGGTGGAAAACTCTGTGGTGGTAACCTTTGAATCTATCATTCGCGACCCTATTTATGTAGTTTACGTCCTGCTCACCATGATTTTTATGTCCTGGCAGCTTACCCTCTTTATTTTCATTGTATTGCCAATTTCTTCAATAATTATAGCGAGAATTACCAAAACCCTTAAAAAGAATGCAGCTGATACGCAAAATATTTTCGGGCGCATTATGAGCATTGTGGATGAAACTTTGTTGGGTGCGCGGATTGTGAAAGCTTTCAATGCGGAGAATTATATAAAAAACATATTTGATGGTTTCAACAAAAGGTATAGCAGGCTTACCCGCATTCAATGGCATAAAAAAGCCCTTGTACCTGTTTTTTCAGAATCGGGGATGGTATTTATATTTGGGTTAACACTTTGGTTTGGGGGCAATAAGGTATATGACGGTGAAATGTCTGCGGCTGCTTTATTTGCCTATCTTTCCATGTTTTTTTTAATTTCCCGCCCCGCAAAATCACTTTCACAGGCCTTTGGCAACATCTACAAAGGGCTCGCTTCCGGCGAACGGATATTTGAACTGATGGACAGCGAAGTTGTCATTACCGAAAACCCTGATGCCCTGTCGAAAACCTCCTTTGACAATTCAGTCGAAATCCGCAATTTGTCCTTCGCCTATATCAGGGACTATGTGCTGAAAGACATTAACCTCACTTTTGAAAAAGGTAAAATATATGCCCTGGTAGGCCCTTCAGGTGGCGGAAAATCTACTTTGGCGGAATTAGTCCTGCGGTTCTACGACCCCACCGAAGGCGCTATACTCATTGACGGCCTCGACCTCCGCGATATTAAACTATCCGGCCTTCGCGCCCTTACCGCCGTAGTTACCCAGGAGGCTATTTTGTTTAATGACTCCATCTACAACAATATCGCTTTCGGGATGCCCCATGTTACTAAAGAACAGGTAACAAACGCCGCCATAGCAGCCAATGCCCATGACTTTATCATGGAATCGGAAAACGGCTACGATACCCAAATCGGCGACCGGGGCGGCCTGCTTTCCGGTGGCCAAAGGCAGCGGCTAAGTATTGCCCGCGCCGTATTGAAAAACCCTGCCATCCTTATCCTCGATGAAGCGACTTCCGCGCTTGATACCTCCTCCGAAAAACTTGTGCAGGACGCCCTTTCCAGGCTCATGGTGAGCCGCACCTCCATCGTCATAGCCCACCGCCTCAGCACTATACAGGATGCCGACCAGATTATCGTCATAGAAAAAGGCCAAATCGCCGAAAAAGGCACCCACAGCGAACTGATTGCAAAGGACGGAATCTATACCAATCTATACAGGTTGCAGCAGCTGGAAAATGTTTAAAATTGGTTAGCGGGACATTTGTTGGGACCCGTTAAAAATCTTACCCTTTCAAATTCATTCCCCCTCATTTTTACTAAAATAATAGAGGGAATTTAGGCACGTTTTCCCTATTTTTGTAATTAATGGATTATTTTCGTCGTTTTTAGTGCGTTTCATAAAATCAAAACCCCGTTTAAACAAAACTAAAGGGGGCGCTCCCCTATAATAGGGGAAAATAGGGGGCTGCGCTCTTGTTTTTCTTACGCGTTCAAATACGGCTTTCAATAAATAAAGCCTATCTTATCAATGGCGCGAATTCGTTTATTCGCTTATGCAAGTTAAGCAATAATTAGGATATTTCCAAATTTGCTTTTTGCCCTGTCGGGGCTCCCTGTTTGTAGCAGAAAAAACCATTAGCCCAATTAGCTCCATCGGAGCGCCCCGTTTTTTACACAACCTCTGCAACGCGTTTGGCTTTTTCCGGCGTTTGCAACGCCTTTTCCGGCTGCGCTTTTTTCGGGGAGGTATTTGGTTTCTTTTTTGCCATAAGGGTATTATTACAAAGCAAATATATCCATATTTTTAGGAAATTTTGCTTAAACCGCCTGATGTTCACTAAAACCTCTTAGGTTTTTGCCGTCTTCGTTAGTTTATCATAAAAAAATATACCTTTGCTAAAATTTGATTTAAAAACATCTTTTAAAAATAAATAAAAATGAAGAAGTTCTATCTGTTAGCGGCGCTTTTATTATCCGTGCAGTTTGGCGCGCTGTATGCCCAGGGCGGCAATGATTATTCGCTGGGTGCAAAATTAGTAATGGACCCCAACCTGCGTACGGGTACGCTGGGCAACGGCATGAAGTATTATATCCGTAAAAATGCAAAACCCGAACACCGGGTCGAAATGCGTTTGGCTGTGCACGCAGGCTCTATTTTGGAAAACGATTCGCAGCAGGGGCTGGCGCATTTATGCGAGCACATGGCATTTAACGGCACCACGCACTTTACTAAAAACTCGTTGATAGATTACCTCGAAACGATAGGTATGCGTTTTGGCGCCGACCTCAACGCCTATACAAGCTATGACGAAACCGTATATATGCTCGAAGTGCCTACCGATACCGAGAAATTTGTTACCGAAGGGCTTCAAATCCTTGAAGACTGGGCGCATAATGTAACCTTCGACAGCGTGGAAATAGACAAAGAACGCGGCGTGGTGATAGAGGAGTGGCGGCTCGGCAGGGGCGCCAATGAGCGCATGGGCCGCAAAGTGGACCCTATACTTTATAATAATTCAAAGTACGCCGTACGCAACCCAATTGGTAAAAGGGACGTAGTGGCTTATTGCAAGCATGATACGCTAAAGAAGTTTTACCACGACTGGTATAGGCCCGACCTGCAGGCCGTAGTAGTAGTAGGCGACATTGACCTGGATAAAATGGAAAAGCAGGTGAAGGAGCAGTTTTCAAAAATCCCTGCCCGCAAAACTGAAAGGCCCCGTATATGGTACACCATTCCACCGCACGAGGGCACCGTAGCGGCTGTGGCCACCGATAAAGAAAGCCCGTATGTGATAATAAGAATGAACTACAGGCACGATAAACTGAAATATGAAACCGTAAAAGACTACCGCGACAATATAAAGCAAAACCTGTTCAGCGAAATGATTTCTGCCAGGTTGGATGAACTGGCGCACAAGGCCAACCCTCCTTTTTCATTTGCGCGGGCCGATATAAGCCAAAGCATCGGTGAAACGGCTGAATATGGAATGTTTGCATTGGCTGCGGATAAGGATATTGCCGGAAGCGTTAAAACTATAATAGATGAAAATGAAAGGGTTAAAAGATATGGCTTCACCGCCGGTGAACTGGAAAGGGCCAAAAAGACGATGCTGAACGATATAGAAAATATGTACAAAGAAAAGGATAAAACCGATTCTAAATCATTGACTTCGGAATGTTTGAGGAATTTCCTTGATGGCGAAGATATTTTGGGCATTGCGAATGATTATGCCTTTACCGAAAAATTTGTACCGGAAATAACACTCGATGAAATTAACGCCCTCGCAAAAGAATGGATTACGAATAATAATAGCGCAGTGGTAGTTGAGGCGCCTGATAAAGATGGGGTAAAAGTGCCTTCGCAATCCGAAATACTGGCTATGGTGAAAGATGCTAAAAAAGAAAATATTGAAGCCTATAACGATAAAGCCGCCAACCAGCCCCTGCTCGACAAAAAACCAAAAGCAGGCAAAGTGGTGAAAGAAACAACCAATAAAGAAACAGGCACTACCGAATGGGTCCTGTCTAACGGGGCAAAAGTGGTTTTGAAACCAACTGACTTTAAAGATGATGAAATACTGTTTTCGGCATTCAGCCCGGGCGGCACCTCGCTGGTTGGCGACAATGATTATATAACCTGCACCAATTCGGCAAGTATAATTGATGAGTGTGGCATTGGCAGCTTCGATGCCAATACCCTCACTAAAATGCTTGCAGGGAAAACAGCCAACGTTTCCCCTTCTATTTCTGACCTGTATGAGCAGCTGCGTGGCAATGCGGCACCAAAGGATGTTGAAACCATGTTGCAGCTCCTTTATCTTTATTTTACCAGCCCCAGGGAGGATAAGGACGGGTTCGCCTCCTATATATCTAAAGAAGAAAGTTTTGTTCAAAACCAAACCCTTAGCCCGGAAGGGGTACTCAGGGACAGCGCCCAGGGCATTGCCAGCAACCATCATTTCAGGCGCAGGCCGGTGGATGAGAAAATCCTAAAAGAAATTGATGAGGCGAAAGTAATGGAACTGTATAAGCAACGGTTTAACGATGCAGGAAATTTCACCTATTTCTTTGTGGGCAGTTTTAAACCGGAAGACCTGAAACCAATGATTGAAACCTATATAGGCGGCCTGCCCGCCACCGGTAAAAAGGAAAACTGGAAAGACCCGAATATAACATTCCCAAAAGGCATCGTAAAAAAGACGGTGTATAAAGGCACCGAACCTAAAAGCTACGTGCTGCTGGAACTAAAAGGGAAGTTCGACTGGAACCTCAAAAACAAAATAGATGAAGACGCCATGATGAAGGTACTGAATATCATGCTGCGCCAGGTGATGCGCGAAGACAAAAGCGGCGTATATGGCGTTGGGGCGTATATGATACCGGCCCGCTACCCAAAATCGGAATATACCATCTACATCCAGTTCGGCTGTGCGCCCGAAAATGTAGATATGCTGGTGCAAACGGCATTTGACGAAGTAGCAAAACTTAAAAAAGAAGGCCCAAGCCAGGAAAACATGGTCAAGGCCACCGAAACCATGCACCGTACACGGGAAACACAATTGAAGGACAATAATTTCTGGCTACAGGCGCTGCAAACCTATACCATGAACGATGATAATATTTCCGATATTTTGAAATATGACGAAACGGTGAATAAAGTTACCGCCGAAGATATTCAGAATGCCTGCAAAAAATATTTTGATATGGATAATTATGTCGAGGTAGTGCTAAGGCCGGAGAAGTAAAAACAATAATTGGCTGATTTATTAAGGCTTTGCAGGTTTCAATACTTGCGAAGCCTTATTTGTTTTAAAAGCTTGTCGCAATTAAGGATTACCTCCTTCCGGGGCAATAAATAATTTTAGCTCGCCTTCATTTTTCTTTATTTTGGCCCAGTGGCTTATTTTAAACTGGAAACCCGCAAAGCCTGCTGTTGGCATCATTTCTTTAAAATCTTTTGATAATAGCCATGCAAGATGGGTGATAGACGGGTTATGGCCCGTGATAATCACAGACGATGCACTGTCATCAAGGCCATGAATGATTTCCAGCAGGCCATCTGCATCAGTATGGTATATCCCTTTTTCGATAATTATTTTTTGTGGCGGATAGCCAATAACCCCTGCTACTATTTCGGCGGTTTGGCGGGCGCGGTTGGCATGGCTGCTCATAAAAACATCGGGTATTATTTGCGCCTTTTTTATTTTCATGCCGGTATCATTCGCCTCTTTTTCACCTTTGGCGTCAAGGTTGCGTTCGGCGTCCGGCGGTATGTGTTTGCCCTCCGCGTTGCCATGCCTTAGCAGATATATTGTTTTCATAGTTCAACTACATTTCCGCTTAAAAAAGGTTCAAGTTAAGGAAATAATTGCAAATGTGGATAAATTTTACAATACAAGGTCTTTAAACCATTAAGAAACTGATAATCTATGTTTTATATTTTAGTTAATTAAACGAAATCATGTTAATTACTTGCGTTTCCACTGAAAAGATAAAGTTTAATTTGGAAAATGCGAAATTTTTACCTTTATTTTGCAATAAAAAAACCCTTGGTAAAGAGTAACACTATGAAAGAAGTAATGAGAAAATCCGGATTTTTAGCGCTTGCATTAGCGCTGATTTTTGTAACCGCCTGCAAACCTAAAGTGGATGAGCAGACGAAAAAAGACGCCGCCGGTTTTGAGGCAAAATGGAAAGCCACCGGCGACAAAGCTACTGCTTGGATAACAATGGCCGGCGCGGGCATTGATTCCATGAAAAATGCGCAGATGGACATGATGAAAGACAGCGCCAAAATGATGGACATGACAGCCAAAATGAAAGACGCGAAAAAGAAATCAATGATGATGATGAAGGGCGACAGCACCAAAAAGGCCTGCATGGGCATGATGGCTATGGGCGATGACGCCAAAACAGCTATGGCTACCTTTAAAACCAATTGGGACAACGACTCCAAAACATGGGGCGACTGGAAAGCAAAACTGGATGCAGGCACATTATCGCCTGAAGACGCCAAAAGCGGCCTTACCATGTTTAATGCAAAGCTGGACTCGGACAATAACGTCCTGATGAAATGGAACGATATGTACACCAAAATGAAAAGCGACTGTGCGGCAGCCTGCGCTATGGGCAAAAATATGATGCCGATGGGCGACATGAAGGATGCCAAGATGGATAAAAAAGGAAAAATGAAAATGTAATTTTCCTGCCAATTTTCTTGAAAAATAATGGAGGGGCGCAATGCCCCTTTTTTATTTTGTGGTATAACCGCAAGGTAGCGCAAGGCTAAAGCCGCTACGCATTGAGCCTTTACTGTGAAATTTTTTGCCACAAAGGCATTAAGAATACAAAGTTAAAGATGTAAACAATTAATAATAAATCATTTATAGTTTAATACTAATATTATTATCCTTTATCATTCAAAACCATAACTATTCCTATGCCGCCACCAATTCCGGCTCGTAGGCCAGTACGGGGGATAACCAGCGCTCTACCTCGGCTACGGTCATATCCTTGCGGCGGGCGTAGTCTTCTATTTGGTCTTTGTTTATTTTGCCTACGGGGAAGTACTTGCTTTCAGGATGGGCAAAATAGTAGCCGCAGACGGCGGCAGTAGGGTACATGGCAAGGCTTTCGGTGAGCTGTATGCCGGTATTTTTTTCGCCATCTATGAGGTTGAACAATGTCCATTTTTCGGTATGGTCGGGGCAGGCGGGGTAGCCGGGGGCAGGCCGTATGCCCTGGTAATGCTCTTTAATAATATCTTCGCTGCTTAATTTTTCGTCTTTCGCATAGCCCCAGAGTTCTTTGCGTACTTTTTCGTGGAGGAGTTCGGCCAATGCCTCGGCCAGCCTGTCGGCAATGGCTTTGACAAGGATGGCAGAGTAATCGTCATGGTCTGCTTCAAATTTTTTGACCATTTCGTCCACGCCATGCCCGGCGGTAACGGCAAAGGCGCCCATGTAGTCGGGTATGCCGCTTTCTTTCGGGAAAATAAAATCGGCAAGGGCTATATCGGGTATGCCGTTTCCTTTCAGCCCCTGCTGGCGAAGGGTATGGATAACGGTACGCACTTCTGTACGGGTATCGTCGGTATATATTTCTATATCATCGTCGTTGATGCTATTGGCGGGGAATATGCCCTCTACCGCATAGCACTGGAGGAGGTTGCCTTTTTCTATTTTGTCGAGCATCCTGTTGGCGTCTTCAAATAGTTTTTTGGCTTCGGCGCCATAGTCGGGGTTATTAAATATATCGGGGTATTTGCCACGGAGTTCCCATGCCTGGAAAAACGGCGTCCAGTCAATATACTTTCTAATTTCAGATACCGGGTATTTAGGGAAAATGGTAAGCCCTGTTTTGCGGGGTTTTTCGGGTATATAACCGTATTTGGCAACGTCAAATTTGTTTTTACGCGCCTTGGCGATGGTGAGGTAGTCTTTTGTTTCGCTTTTTTTGGCCCAGGCTTCGCGCACCTGTTTATATTCTTCGTTTATTTCCAGTACAAATTTATCGGCGACTTCTTTATTCATAAAGTTCTGTACCACCGGTACAGAGCGTGAAGCATCGAGAACATGGACTACCGGGCCGCTGTAATGCTGGGCGATTTTCACGGCGGTATGCGTTTTGGAAGTTGTGGCGCCACCAATCAAAAGCGGGACGGTAAAGCCCAGCCTCTGCATTTCTTTGGCTACGTGAACCATCTCGTCCAATGATGGAGTGATAAGCCCGCTAACGCCGATAACATCGGCATTCATTTCTTTGGCGGTTTGCAATATTTTATCAGCCGAAACCATGACGCCGAGGTCGGTAACTTCAAAATTATTGCAGCCAAGCACCACGCCCACTATATTTTTGCCAATATCATGTACATCGCCCTTTACTGTAGCGAGCAGTACCCTTCCGGCAGGGCCTTTGGCTTCATTTTTTTCTTTTTCGGCCTCAATGTATGGGATAAGGATAGCTACCGATTTTTTCATTACACGGGCGCTTTTTACCACCTGCGGCAGGAACATTTTACCCGCGCCAAAAAGGTCGCCAACTACATTCATCCCGGCCATAAGGGGGCCTTCAATAATACTTATCGGGCGCTCGTATTGCAGGCGTGCCTCTTCGGTATCGGCATCAATAAAGTCCACTATGCCTTTAACCAGGGCGTGTTTCAGCCTTTCTTCAACCGTGCCTTTGCGCCACTCATCCTCAACTACTTCCGCTTTGTCTTTTTTCTTTAATGTTTCGGCAAACTGCATGAGCCTGTCGGTAGAGTCTTCACGGCGGTTTAGCAGAACATCCTCCACCCTTTCGAGTAAATCTTTGGGAATGTCTTCATAAATGGCAAGCTGGCCTGCATTCACAATGCCCATATCCATACCGGCCTTAATGGCGTGATAAAGAAAGGCAGAGTGCATGGCCTCCCTCACGGTATCATTGCCACGGAAGGAGAACGAAATATTTGATACACCGCCGCTTACTTTAGCGAGGGGCAGGTTTTCTTTTATCCATTTGGTAGCGCGGATATAGTCCACCGCGTAGTTATTATGCTCCTCAATTCCTGTGCCGACGGTTAATATATTCGGGTCGAAAATTATATCCTGGGGCTGGAAACCAATTTCTTCGGTAAGGATATTATAAGCGCGTTGGCAAATAGCAATCCGCCTTTCGTAACTATCGGCCTGGCCTTTTTCATCGAAAGCCATGATGATAACCGCAGCGCCGTATTGCAATACTTTCCGCGCCTGCTCTTTAAATTTTTCTTCGCCCTCTTTTAGGGAAATAGAGTTAACGATACCCTTGCCCTGCAAGCATTTAAGGCCTTCTTCAATTACCGTCCATTTACTCGAGTCCACCATGATGGGCAGGCGTGAAATATCAGGTTCGGAGGCCATTAAAAGAAGAAACTTTTTCATTGTTTCTTCCGAATTAATCATGCCTTCGTCCATATTCACATCCAGCACCTGTGCGCCGCCCTCTACCTGCTCGCGGGCCACGGAAAGGGCCTCTTCAAAATTGCCGGTAGTAATGAGGCGGCTGAATTTTTTGGAGCCTGTAATATTGGTACGCTCGCCGATGTTTACGAAATTGGTATCTTCGGTAACTACCAATGGCTCAAGGCCGCTAAGGCGGAGGTAGGGTTTTATTTCAGGCACTTTCCGGGGCGGGATGTTTTTTATCACCTCGCCAATGGCCTTGATATGCTCAGGAGTGGTGCCGCAGCAACCGCCGACTATATTATAGAAGCCGCTTTCGCCAAAATCTTTAAGGAAAGAGGAGGTAATATCGGGCGTTTCGTCATAGGTACCCATGGTATTGGGGAGGCCGGCATTGGGGTAAATGGAGGTAAAAAATGGGGCTTTGTTGGACAATTCCTCAATATACGGACGCATTTGCGCTGCGCCGAGGGAGCAATTGAGGCCCACGCTCAGGAGGTTTTTGGTATGGGAAACGGATATGAGGAAGGCCTCGGTATTCTGGCCGCTCAGGCTGCGCCCGCTCATGTCTATAATAGAGCCGGAAATCATGACAGGGACATTTTTACCCAGTTTTCGGCTTACCTCGTTCACGGCAAAAATGGCTGCTTTGCAATTGAGGGTATCAATCATGGTTTCGAGGAGCAATATGTCCGCGCCGCCGTCCACAAGGCCCTCTATGGCCGTCATATATGAATTTACAACCTGGTCCCAGG
>Ga0206800_1012_pt1 | contig 32725 bp, 33 predicted proteins | sample Alteio_BWOrgCont_64_FD_152898 | JGI IMG/M metagenome (GOLD analysis project Ga0206800, IMG submission 152898) | Enriched cells from forest soil in Barre Woods Harvard Forest LTER site, Petersham, Massachusetts, United States -... | ecosystem: Environmental > Terrestrial > Soil > Temperate forest >... | reverse complement strand
AACTACGAGGATTCCGCATTGAACTTGGGGAAATAGAATATATTCTAAAACAACATGCAAAAATAAAAGATAGTGTTGTAATTCTAAAAGAAGATGATTTTGGAGATAAAAATCTTATTGCCTATTATATTCCCAAAGAAAATTCTGTTGCCATAGAAGATTTAAAATCATTTTTGAAAACTAAACTCCCTTATTATATGATCCCCTCATATTTTGTAGAAGTTAAACATTTTCCTTTAACACCGAATGGAAAACTAGATAAAAAAGCGTTGTTAAAAATCAGCCATCAAAACATGATGAACTATGTTGCACCACAAACACAAATTGAAAAAACTTTAACCCAACTTGTAACTAAAGTTTTGCATAAAGAAAAAATCGGGATACACGATGATTTTTCTAATCTAGGGATAACTTCTTTAAATAGATTTAGTTTAATAACATCAATGCATCAAGAAAACATAAATGTTTCTATACAACAATTAAATACATATAGTACAGTTCACCTTCTTTCTAGGAGTATTGATTTAGGATTAAAAGAAAAAAAACTTATTTGTATAAAGAAAAATAAAAAATCATCAAGAGATTGTATCGTGTTTATTCCTCCTGCAGGAGGAACAATTGATATTTTTAATCCTTTAGCAAAAAAGTTAAATTATCCGATGATATCTGTTCTCCAATTTATTGAAGAAGATCTTAAAGAGACCTCTATCCAGAATTTGGCACAAAAAAATATAGATCTACTACGTCATGAATTACCCGATACTAGATATATTCTAATAGGCCACTCGTTTGGAGCAATTCTTGCTTATGAAATGGCACAAATTTTAGAGAAAAATCAGTTGCCATGTGTTTTTATGATTGATACAGGCCCTTTGGTTAATAAATACTACAAAATCACTGGTGATCTAAAAATCCACGGGTTAATAATGTTTGCAATTATTAATAGCTTACCAAATAATCATATTTTACGGTGGATAGATGACCTTGAAAAATTATCTGATGACAAAAAAGTTGCTTATATCCAAGAAAAATTGGAGTATAAATTTACTATAGAACAAATTAAACATTTTACTAACTTCTATGTGGCAAATATGAAGCAAATTAAAAATTACAACCACACTCCTAATAGAACTGATGTGGAGTTTATTTTTTGCAGGGCTCAAAATCAAGATCTGTTCAAAGAAAACCATCGTTTATTTTCACCAGAAAATACAACAGAAGCCCCTTTTGACCAAGGATTATTTGAAATTATAGATAATTTAAAAGTTATTTCAATTCCAGGCAACCATGTATCTATGCTTCATGAGTCTCACGTGGAGTTTTTAGCTAGAGAGATCCAGGAACATTTACCGGCTGTATTGCAATAAATTATCGCTCACTGCGAAAACAGTCGAAGACATTGAATAAACTTGTACATCGACAAAACGAAATGTTTTTGTCGATAACGTATAATTTTTTTCGCATATATGAATGCCGTCCGTTTTGCAAGAACTATTTCATTATAAGAGATAAAGGTCGCTTGCATATATCCGGCTTTTTATTAAGGATATCGTGTGAATATCCTAAGCTCTAATGGAATCAGCTCTTTTTCGATCCTCATCACATTTCCGGCTTCTAAGAGCCCTGCGAAAAATCAGGTTCCGAAAAAGCAGATTTTACCTTTATGCCATTACTTTGAAAGTAACCATCCGGTGAAATACATCTAACGTAGACATTTTGATTTTGCTATAAAAATATTTTGATATTTAAGGAGCAAAGTCATGCAAGGCATAAGCAAAAATCTTGAACCAGATGCAAAACGGTCAGCTTGGGATAAAATCATAGAAGATTTTAATTCTAGTAACGAAAATCAAACCAGCTATTGCAAACATCATGGTATCAATAAGCATCAATTTGTGTATTATCTTGGCCGTTGGCGTAAGGCTAAAATTCATAAGACTAATATTACAGATAAATCCTGTGGGATAACTAAAGTATCTTTCATGCCAATGGAAGTTACGATACCCAAAAGTCATTGGACATTAAATATTGGCAATGGGCTTAGTATGGAATTTCCGGATAACGTATCAATGGAACAATTATCGGCGTTTATTCTGAATTTAAGGAAAGCGTCATGTTAATGATTTCTCAAGACAGACAAGTTTGGGTAGCCTCTCAAAAGATTGATATGCGAAAAGGCTGTTTTAGTCTTGCAATGTTAGTGCAACAAGAATTTGAGCTGGATCCTAAGAGCAGTTAGCTTTTTGTATTTTTTGGGAGTGGGGGAAATAAAGTAAAATTATTGCAATGGGACAGAAATGGCTTTGTATTGACCTATAAATGCTTGGCTGAAGGGCGTTTTAGAACCCCCAAAGTAAGTGGCATAAAGTATAAAATGAGTTTTTCAGATCTCAATTTATTGCTTGAGGGCATTGATTTAACGCACGGACAACGATTAAGGGCCGTATAAGCTAAAAGATCAAAGAACAACGGGCTAAAAGATCACAGACAATCGCTAAATAAACCGATAAGCTTATCGGGCTGTGGATATAAATGAAATCATAAAGTTAGTTGCTGACAAAGATAGACAAATAGGTGAACTCACCCAAGAATTGAGAGCGCAAAGGATATTAACAGAAAAGCTTCAGGTTCAATTAGAAAATTTGCTACGAATTCTCTACGGTAAGAAATCTGAAAAGAAACCTTTAGAGCCAGCAGCCTCAAACGAACCTAATAAAAAGGAACTAGGTGAAAAATCGATTGGGAAACCTATTAGAAAAAGTCTACCTAAGACCCTAGAACGTAAGATTATCAAATATGAATTGCCAGAATCCGAACGTATTTGCAGTTTATGCGGCAATATTTGCCATTGCATCGGCAAAGAAACCAGTGAACAATTAGAGTTTATCCCAGAAAAATTGTTTGTAAAGGAGCACCAACGTTATAAATATGGATACAAGAATGGGTGCGAAATTAAAATAGCATCGATGCCTTGTCAACCGATCCCAAAAGGGATCCCTGGTCCTGGATTACTAGCGGAAATTCTAATTAATAAATATCAAGATGCCTTACCTCTTTATAGACAATCGTTGCGATTTAAACGGCATAATATTGAGATATCAGACTCTACGATGTGTGATTGGGTATCACAAGTAGCCAAGTTATTAAAGCCTTTGGTTGGGTTAATGCATAGCGATTTGATTGAAGTAAATAAGATACATACAGACGATACTCCGGTTCCAGTTCTTTCTAAAGGCAAAACGAAAAAAGGGTTTTTGTGGGTTTATGTGGCTGATGGCAGCCAAGGACATGCCTGTACAGTATATGATTATTCTTCGTCACGAAGCCAAACCGCGCCACAGAAATTTTTAACAGGATTTGGTGGTTACCTGCAAGCAGATGCTTATCCTGGTTATGATAAGTTGTATGCCAGTGGAAAGGTTATTGAAGTAGGATGTATGGCACATACCAGACGCAAGTTTTTTGAAGTAGCTGAATTAGCTAAAGGTGATTCCCTTGCAACAGAAGCGTTAGACAAAGTGGGAGAAATATATGAAATTGAAACCCAGTGTCGTAACATGCATTATCAACAACGTTATTACTATAGAAAGAAACACTTGCGCCCACTGTATCGACTGTTTCATCGGTGGTTGATGAGAATGAAAAATAAGGTTATCCCCAATACACCGATTGAAAAAGCAATTAACTACGCACTGAATCACTGGAGAGCATTGCAAAACGTATTTGCGGATGGTCGACTTGAAGTGGATAATAATAAGGCGGAATGTGCCATACGCCCCGTTGTGGTGGGTCGTAAAAATTATTTGTTTGCCGGCAGTGATCAGGGTGGGTATAATGCAGCAATTATCTATTCGATTATTGAATCCGCCAAACAAAACAAATTAAACACCTTTAAATATTTGTCAGAAATCATTGCTAGAATACCGGTAACTAAAGCTGAGGATCTACGCAAACTACTGCCTTATCATTACCCAACTTAAAACATCAATATGTGCTTGACCGAGTGGTTACATTGAAAATGGGAGTGTCCCTTTAGGGTCCACTATACCCTACGGCAAGCCGACGGGGTATACGTCATTTAAATAAATCTATCATCCTAGAGCCTTAGCTTTAAATAATATAATTCATATTTCTCAAAATCAGTCATTTAATATGGTGTCACCCTCTCTTCTCAAGGTAATTGAAATCAAATAGTATCAGCTCTTTTTCGAGAGTATAAAGGCTCATCACTAACAGCTTTCACATGCTCTATAACAATTGGTGTCCTTGAAAAGGTTAAATTTTTTCCTTGTCCTTGCATTTCCAATTCTTTATTTTTTCTTCTCAACACTTCTAATTCAAACCTAAGTTTATTCAGTTCTAAATTCTCTCCTGAAATTTTCTGAGAAAAAATCTTAGGGCTAGAAGAAAAAGAGAGCTCTTCTTCAATAAAATCATCAAACGGCTGGGCTTTTATTAAAGTTTCTATATCTTGACTTGGAGAAAGCGTCGCATCACGCTCTAGTGACTGGTAATGTATTCCAACTTCATATCCCAAATAGGCAGTTTCTTTAGAATCCTTTCTTTTAAGAACATGAGGATCTTTACCATCATGACGAATTATGATAATGTTAACATTCAATACCCGAGAACACGCTTGAATCACTAAATGATCAGCCCATTCTCTGTCATTGTCTTCATCCCCTATCATCTTATCGATAAATTCATCTAAGCCACCCTCTGAAAAACCTAAGTATCTATTAGAATTACGGATAATATGATCAACCACTCTCTCAATACATTCCGTGAGGGTAATATTTTCATATTTTTTGTTCTTTTTCAATTGAATTATTAAAGCATGATAAAAACATCTCCCATTTCCTGAAACATCCCTACATACAAATCCAAATTTTTGGGCTTCCAGTTTTAATTTTTTAGTTAATTCAGATTCCTCAATTTTAGCTTTATTTTGCATTAAATTTTCTAATTCCGCAATATCATCTTTCCTTTTAACATCTATAAGAGAACGTCTAACTGCTTCATTTAAATTCCATTCCTCCATTGCTTTGTAGAGTCTTTCTTCTTCATTTATATATAACGGTTTATCTTTTTTCATAGGAGATTGTTGATCATCCTGAAATAGGTTACGTCTTAAAGATGTTTTACTAGTAGAGGAGGCGGGCGAGTAAGAAAAACCAGAAGATTTTGATGAAATGGGTGTTCTAAGTTTTTTCTCACTGGAAAGAGGGGTGCGCAATGAATCTTCTTCGTTTAAAAACTGATTAATTTGTTCAGTAGAATATTCCAATTTTATCAAAGATTGACGTATTTCTGCTTCTGAAAAAGCATAAAGCTTAAGTTTATCTCCCTTTCTACCCAAAGCCTTGTCAAAAATAGCCATTTTTTGTGTAGTTTTTCCTGACAAGTATCCAGAAAGTTTTTCTAATATTTGGATACGTTGTGCATTTTTAGAATTATTGCTAACAGGAACTTCCGTACTAAATATAAAGCCAGGCGATCTAAAAATAAGAGTCTCACCACGTTGTTTTGCAATTTTTTTTGCTTTTTCCATTAACCATATAGATTTATAGCAACAAAGCCATTCTAATAAGGCACGTTCTATAATTTCTCGCGTTTCTAAAGAATAAGTTTGATTGGTAAGATGAAATTTAAAGAGGTCAAACAATTGAGATGTTAACCCATATTGATCAGCATAACGAGACTTGTATTTTCCTGAAAAACTAGGACATTTTACAGCTTCAGTATAAACGACTTCTCCTTCATGAAGCCAGCCAATTCCAGTTGCTTCAAGCTCTGGGGCTATTAATCGATCTGGCTCTACTAAAGTAGCTTGTCTTAACTCTCTTAGCAAGGTTCTCTCACTTTCGCTAGCTACAATATTAATTCCACGCAAAGTAATAGAAATTTCTCCAAGATAAGGAAATGAGGGCTTACCATTTTGGTTATATCTTGGTCTCATGGAAGCGGGTTCATAAAGAGGTTTTAAGCCGCAAGCGTATTTCATGGCATGATAAGGCTCTTCGCTTTCTGAAACAAAAGGATTATATCCATTTGGGATGTTTAACTCAAAACCGTTTGGATCAGTTTCATTTGCTTTAAAACGCAATAAGCGCTGAGCTTTAATAATACCGTTACTGTAAATATGTTGAATTAAGTCCAAAAGGTTACTAAAAAGCTTGGTTCCAGATTCGCTATGAGATAAGTTAATAGCTAATATAAAATCTTTATCTTTAAAAGAAAGCAGGTGTGATTCTAGCAATTTTGCATTGGTTTGCAGGCTTTCTGCAAGCTCATCTTCAAACAAATGATCATATTTTTCATTTTCCTGATAAAAATCAAATTGACTCATCAAAACAGCTTCTGAATAAAGAGGTTGTCCCGATAATTTCTCTTGAAAATTACGACCCCGACGCAAACGCCTGACATCATCAGAAAATCGGCCTGGCATATGATTAATTCCACGAAATCCAGGAATAACGAACTTAGAGGATATTCGGGTTTGGTTAGAATCCAATAAATAACCACTTCCATCAAATAACAAGCGTGGGGCTGACAAATTTCTTTTTGCTTCTCTAAAGAAGGCTAAAACTTTATTAAGATCTTGTCCTTCGGAAACACTTAAAGTATAAACATGATGTTTAAAAGTATGTGTTGGTATTTCACTAAATGGTTTATTCAAATAAGAAATAAATTTATCTATACCAGCAGCTAGTTGATTTTCAGCGTCTGTTTTTTCTGTTGGATCTTCTTCTGAGTCTTCTGAAGCATACCCATCTAAAATGTGCAAAATATCATTTTCAGGCGTAATATTTAAGAACGTTTTTTTATCGTTTGTTCTTGCAGGCTCTTTTTTTGTCGTAGAATCTAAAAATCTTTTACAAATATCAAATTCTTCAACATCAAACTCATTTGTTGCACTAAGCATAGTTTTATGCTCTACTTGAATAGGAGTTATTTTAGGGACTAAAAAGAAAAAAGCTTCTCTTAGCAAGAATGCGATTTTATCTTCTTTAAAGGAAAAATTTTTCCGTAAAGAACGCGAAATTATTGCATCTACAATACTAAAAATAAGTTCATAACGAGTTCGAGTTCGCGGCAGATTTAAGACTCTTACTTTTTCACCACTTTCTCTTTTCTCCTGTAAATAAATGTCCCCGTTTTTATTATCGAAAATTACTTTGTATTTTCTCTTGCTTTCATCCAGTAATAATTGTTGAACTAGGGAAAAATTTCTTTCCTGGGCTAAAAGTAAAGGTGTTTTTCCTTGATAGCTATTGTAATTAATATTGGCATCATATTCCAATAATACTTGTATAACTGAAACTTGGTTTTCTGTTGGATATAGAATAGCAACGATCAAAGGTGTTATTTTATTTCCTAAAGGATAATTTACGTTAGCGCCTGCTTCTAACAGAATTTTAACTCCTTCTATATATCCTAAGTAGACAGCAGCACACAACGAGTTCCAGCCCTCTGCTTGCATCTCCTGGTTAATTAATTGACTGTCACGATATTCTCCTTGTAGTAATCTCTGAAGCGCTGCGGTATCTCTATTTAAGACAGCAGTAATTAATTTGCTCATAAAAACTCCTGTAATTAGTTGCTTAACAAAGAGGTCATTTTTAAAATATATAGTAATCTAATAAAGGTAGCATCGCAATTAATTTGGAAAACCGTTAAAAATTACAATCGTATTGCCCTTAGACGCAATGATCCTTTACTGACGCTAAAACTGTGCAAGAGTATTATCTGAATAAAAAAATTAGCAGCCACAGGTTTATCAAAAGGAACTTCTCTATGGGGAGGCTCAATCCTTCCTCTGAACATATTTACTACTCCTTTAAAAGTGATTAACTATTCTAACGCTAGAACAAATAGATCTTACTTTAGATCCTTAAGGTTGAAAAGAGACAAAAATCTAGTTCTCAATGTAAATATTACTATTCCCTTGTATTTCTTTTACCCTCTTATTCCATTCTATTTCCCATTTGTCTGGCGAGTATTTTCGATCCCAGCTTTCATATAGGTTTTTATCTTTTTCTGGTAAAATGAGGCCATATGTTTTATACATATACAAATATGTCCTAGCGATTAAGCCTCTAATTTCTGAACGAGGTTCCACTTTCTTCTCAGTTTTGCTAATTTTCAGTGGACACCCCATAAAGTTTCCAATAGGTTCCATTACTAATCCAAAAGGATAGACACCTATTGCTTGATTGATAGTCCCAATTTCTGGAGCAAGATTATGCAAATCTGCTTCCATTTTCTGAAATTCTTCATCAATCTTTGCACAACATGCCCTTCCTTTGTACTTAGTACCATCTTGCTTGGTACAAACATTTCTCTGCCAACAAAGACGCTCTCCACCAAAAACCTTTGCAGGGACAATATGTTCCCACTCAACTTTATAGGTTCTGCTGGTAATTTTTTCGGGAGTATAGGTACAAGTTTCTGGTAGAATTCTGCCTGCATCGTAAAAGTACATTTACAATAGAAACTCTCAGGATGATGCGCATATATCTTCCAAGCTTCTTTTTTAGCTTCTGTAAAATTTTTAGGTCCTGAAGGAGGAAAGCTTTTTTCATACACCAAAGCTGGCTGGATCGTTTTTTCTACAACTACCCTAGATAAATGCTGATTACAGCCAGAAAGAAGAAAAACAAAAAAAATTAAGGTAACCGTTAATATTTTTTTAACAAAAGCACCTTACGCTTTAGCCAATGGCAAACAGGAAAATCTTTATCTTAAGGATACACTCAAATTAAGCCAAATAATGTTCTATCGCCCTTCTTGAGATAAGGTGCTATGGCTGCAATTAAATATCCTTCTGTCCCTTGATTACGGTGTAGGGATAACAATATATCACCAATAATGATCCTTTTTTTAAGCTCTCTATTCCTCTCAGCTTTCTTTAAATCGAAATTAGACTCCTTCATTTCGCTTGATGTTTTTTTTTCATTACGCATACATTTTCCTCCTTCAAAAGAGTAAACCATACGACTAAAGATACTGAAAATTAAGTGAAAAATCAATTTTACTTGAATATATTGAAGGTTATGATCTAGAAAGATCACTAAAAATCATCATAATGATTGTAGAAGTTAAGATCTGCTATGCTGCCTTGCCTGTGGGGCATGGGATAAAATTCCATTCGAATCTATGGCGTTATTGGATAGAATTACATAATCAGCATTATTTGCCAACAGTTGCGATAGATAGAGGTAATTCCATAAAACGATGGCATTTTGAATAAATGCTTTACAGGCAGTTGCAAAAAAGCCGACAAAAAATTTTTTTACACTAATTTCTCTTAATCAGAAAATTTTACAAGTCACAAAAATTAACTTTGTACGTATCCTCTATAAATTTTCTCCACTCAACATACGGTCCGATTTTTTCAAACACCGACATATCAATAAATCTGATAGGAGGCAGCTCTTTCTTACAATTTTTTATATACTTATATATCTCTTCATATATGGCTTTGTTATTACCTTCTAAAGGCAAATCAATCTCCGGAGCAAGCTTAGGAGAAATATATTTAAATCTTTTTCTCCTCGTCTTAATTTGTCTTTCAGTATCATTTTCAAAGTATTTCCCTAATATTTGATTTCCAGAAATATATAACTGAATATAACCAATAATTTCATTATAGCGCCATATGCCACCAAATTTATTCTTAACATATTCCATATCGTGTGTTTCTTGATGGGGGTTCCTTTCATAAAAATCGTCTCTGTCTTTTTGAAAAAGAGGATGTTTTTTTATGTGCTCATCCATATTTTTATTATATTTTTCTTCAGACAATCTATACACAGGTATTTCAAAGAAAATCGGCCCATACATATGTCTCTCTCCATAATTAATAACAATGAAATTTTTCCAAGCGGCCATTCTTAACAGTCTTCAGCCCAAGCATATTTATATAAAACTCCAGTCTCTTTTGCTTCTGATATAATGAATCCTTAGATTAAATTCAGTTCAGATAAAAAATATTTAATATCTTCCACAGAATGGAAAAGACCTAGCTCTTCAACCCTAACCACTGTTTCAACACATCTTTCATTACCACTCTTTACTTCTTCATGTGAATATATAGAAATTTTACTTTCTATATTATTAAACATTATCCCTTTAACTTCTAAAGGAAAAGAATTTTGTAAAAAAATAGGGCCACCACTAAATCCGGATGGAATAGGAAATGATAAAACATTTGTCGATCTGGCACCAATTAACATGTCTTCTTTTGGAGAACACCTAGGGACATAGCCCTTTCTTACTTCCGGCCTAATAACAACTTGTTTTATATTATCTTCTTCCGCAAAAATCCCCATTGCTACCACATCATTATTCATCATTACTGGAACAGGGTTATTAAGTTTTTCAATAAAATTATAATCGCATTTAACCTCATCACTCGTTTCAATTCTTGCAGCTGAAAAATCAAATTTCTTAGAAAAAACTACGTCCGACAAAACATAAAGATCCTGTGTTCCATAGACATTTAATACTAATTCTTCGTGCTCACATATATTTTGCAAAACGTGCTTACAAAAAACAATTACTTTTTTATTTTTACTCAGCATTGTAGCCGAACCCAAATATCTTAAAATTGAATTTATTTTGTTCCTTGCAAACACAGGAAACACTAACTTATCAACATTTATTGTAAAACTCATATCAGTTCCCACAGCAATCAAAAATTACCATCCACCAAGACTAATATTCATCAAGTTTTTTTAGAGTTTTTCCTAGAACGTTTTGAAGGACATTGTGGTTTATAAGCAATATTTATTACCCTATAATTTATTTCGTTTTCTTTAAACAACCGTAGATGCTCAGGAATTTTTAAATGTGTTTCAGATACAATTATTAAATAACGGTAGTCTCTTAATTCTAAAGGAGCCAGAGACTCTGTTGAATAAATTTCAGCTTGTTCTTTAGCTTCTGCCACTTTTTTTTCTAGATTTATTTCATTAGCAATTTTCCACTCTGTCAAAACAAGTCCTTCAACACAGTCTCTAAGGTTATTTATTTCTTTTTCAAGCTTTTCAGCAACGGATAATTCCTGGAAAATTAAATCCGTTTTTTGTCCCAATGCATCGGATTTAAAAGCATAAATTTTATGTGATAGTAAATGCAATGCACCTAGTTTTTCAACGTCGGTCTCATAATTGGCAGCGGCACTCCATTTTTCTTGTACAACTTTATCTACCTCAATGATTCTTTGCAAATGACTAAAAGATATTTCCACACTTTTATGTAGATATCTCTGCTGATCCGTGAAAAAATAAGAAGTCTCACATTCTAATAATCTTAAAAAAATCGCCATCTTCGCAACCCGTTTTACTTTTAAAGCAGGTCCATCAGATGATGGTTCACTAAATATTATTTTTAGTTTCTCATTATTAATTTTTTCAGCAACAATTATCGGAATTCCTTCCCTATATTTTTTGCAAAAAAAAATCAAATCATTATAAATGCTTACCCCATTATTAATGATTTCATCGTTAGCTTCTCGATCACCATCTAGATGTTTATTAAAAGATTGATAAGAAAACTCTATGACCTTTAAAAAGGCTAAAATTCTCTTCGATAACTCCTTCCAATCTGAATAAATTTGATTCATTTTATTAACCTCTTAGAAAATCCTTTCATGTCAGTCATACAATGTGAGCAACATGTTCTCAGGGGAAATGTTGCTTTCATAATAATGAATAATATTTCCATAACTTTCTGGAACATGATGAACATAATGCCTAAACACAGGTAAATCACCCCATTTAGATTCTACCAAATCAATCTCTCTTAAAATACCTGAATGTTTAATCTCACCATCGCTTGTTGAATAAACAACAATACATCCTTCAACTCTGTCCCTAAGCATTAATATGTTTTTAGCAATAAGCATATTCATAAATCTTGCACCAATAATATTTTTTCTAGTCTTTTTCTTCATGAAAGGTTTTTTAATCAGCACCCTAAATTGCTCTAATTGCCATAATCCAAGAGCATAAGCATGACAATTAATATCGGTTTGAAACTCTTTCTCCCATCCCAATGGTAATGGTATAGCTTTTCTACCTATTAAACCCTCTATTCGTTTGGTTTGATCATCTAACACTGCCAATTTTTCGCTCAAATTCCCGGAAAGTAATTGTTCAGATATTATATTCTCTAAATTCTGTCTAATTCTATCTGTCTGATTCATTCAGATGCTTTCCATTATCAATAAAATTGCTTTGGGTTATTTTCATTCATGTTAAAACCCACCTCTCTTTAATATCACATTGAAGTAATCTAACTTCGCACTCTCTCAAAAGTACTTTTTTAAGCTCTAAAAGTTCTCTTCTATCTATCTCTTGTAGTCCATAATTAACTGAAACTCCTTGTCCATACTGCTTTTTCTGAGAAAATTGTTGCAGCAATTCTTTTTTGTCGAATCCCATTCTACTCCAGCCCAAACCTTTAAAAATATCTCCTTCAAACAAATCCAACAATCTGCCTAAGCTGGACACTTTATCCATGGGTCTACCTGAAAAAGAAAGCGTGAGTTGTACCGTTTCGGCCTTTTTTGTTTTCTCAATTAACCTCGGTGTTACTTTTAACTGCATCTTTTGCATCGCTTCATGTCGAAGCTCATTTTCCGAGTGCTTGTAAATCTTGGTGACTGCTTCAGAACTGTGTCCCATCGTCTCTCGAATCATCACCGATGAAATTCCCGCTTTATCCTGATGACTGGCGCACATATGCCGCAACCAGTGCATCGAAAACTTCCTCAACTTTTGCGCCTTCAGCGGATTCCTTTTAAATTTTCGAGCTGCTTTTTCCCCAATTGCTTTCACCAAATCATGCAGCTGCCGAATACTCAACGCTTCGCCGGTTTTTTTAGACACAAATATCGGTTCTTGCTCTTCTACACTTGGTAACGCCAGCTTGTTTAACGATAAGCGATACACCTTCATAAACGATAACAATTGATCATTCACTGGTACATGCCTTAACTTACCGCCCTTCCCTCGAATAAACAAAAACCAATTTCCATCTAACTTCCTAAACGCATTCCAATGATGGGTTGCAATTTCATGAATCCTTAAACCGGCAATATACCCCAATGCAAACAGGAATTGTGTGCGCATTTTGTTCGCCCTCTCGGCTTCTGTATTCTCAGACATCTGCTCCAAACTTTCTTGCACCGCATTCCATTCATCCACCTCCAACATCCGCTCCCACACGCGATACTGAGCCGCCTCTGAGTCTATCGAAAATGCTTGATGCTTTCTCATCAATTTAATCGGATTAGAACGCAAGTATCGAGCTTCAACCAAATAGCTTAAAAACGAACTTAAAATTCGGACCGCGGTTAAAAAAGCCGATTCGCTTAAAGGCCCCACAAAAGGTCGCCATTTGGCGCTGGCTCTGCCCTCTCGAAGTTCAGAACGGGTGGCGCACCATTCAAACGGCGGGTTTTTCAAAAAACTAAAATAAACTTCAAAATCATCTACTTTTAATTCTCTTAAACACCGTCCTCGCTCATATTTGCACCACAACAACAAACGCTCTACCTCTCGTTTGTAGGTGTCATAAGTTTTTGGAACATCACGGTAGAGATGGATCCAAGCATAGGCCGCTTGCAAATCATCTCGCGCAGCAATTTGACAATCTGAGTTTTCCAAAAAACTTACCTCTTCTAAAACGATCTTGGGTTCAAACCCTGCCACTACGGGTAAGCTGTTCTGGGATACTGCAAGGATGAGCTCGCTCATGTTGCCTCTCCTTGACTATTCACATCCGATTCTTTTCCCATCAGCGCATTAATGTCTACTTGCTCTCGAATAATTTTTCTCTGCCGTTCAATCTCTCTTTTTAAGGGCTCCACGCCCGCTTTGGATTTTTCCAATTCAATCGTCAATTGCTTTAACTCTTCTTTTAAGATCTTAATTTGTTCTTGGAAATTTAAGTTTCTCACCTTTTCCTGCATTAAGACTTCATCTTGCTGATAGCTCCAATCTCGAGTTTGCGCTAAATTTTCTTCATGGGTTTCTTTCAATTCTTGGCGGAGCTTTTCAATTAACTGATTTTTATCGTCTAACACCTTTTGAACAGCAGTCTCTCGCTCTTGGCACATCGCCTCATAGGCCGAGCGAATGCACTCGTGCTCTTTTTCCAAAACTGCTTGCTGTTCCCGCAATAATTGGATTTCTTGGCTTTGAGTCTCACCGTACTCTTGGGCTTTGGCCAACGCTCGCTCAGCTGTTAATAAGTCGTGGGCTAAGATCTTATTTTGCTCCAACTGTTGATTCAATTGCTGCTCTAGCCGCCGGTTTTCTTCCAATAGCTTTTTACTGTCTTCGGTCTCAGGATACGTTTTTTTTCCGCCTTGTTTGAAGCAAGCCTCTTTCCATTCTTTTAAATATTTATGAATGGTCCCACGGCTGCCTTTTCCTAAAAAATGGCGAACGCCATCTTGGGTCGGGGTATAGCCTTTAGCAACCAACCCTTCCGCTGCCTGAAAAACGTCTCGGCGAGTAATGCTCGTGCGGATCACTTTATTTACCACCCTAACACCTCGGCTGGTCGATAATACGTCATTAAAAAGCGATCGGGCGTACAAAGGACTAAGGCGGCTGGCTCTATCCATTCAATGGCGGTACGAATGCTGGCATATTGCTCCTTTAAGTCTTGCCAATACCAAATGGGTTCATAATGAAAGATACGGTTTCGAAGTCTTCGGATTTTATTGAAGTGGCGGGATAAATAATGACGGGTTCGCATCTTGGGCGACATATTAGGAAACGTTCTTTTAATGATCCGACTGCGCCATAACTTCATTTCATAGCGGGCATCTAAAAGACCGGTCCAAAACCCAAAATTGAGTTCCGCGATTAGATTGCCTGCCGAAACGGGCTTGCCCGCCTTGATAAGCCTCGCTTCCTGCCGTTTCACCTCTTCTAAGTCCCGTGTCTCTAAAATCTTGGGGCTCTGTAACCAGGCGGCGTCGGAAATGTGTTCGACCACGGCCTGATGCATGGCATTCCTTAAAGTCACCTCGATGGTTTGAAGTAAGGGATAGAGACTTTCCGACAAAAGCGTATTCCACCGATAGAGAGCAAGAGGGGAAGCCTGATAAGCTTCAGCCTTTTTGGTTTGATAGTCACCTAATCTTTCTTTAGATAGGATCCGCTCCAGCTTCTGTCCTTTATCTTGCTCCACCCCTCTCTCCTGTCGTATACTGAGTATGCAGTCCTCGGGTAATCCTCTCCCAGTCCCGCTGGTGATGAGCCCCGGGGTTTTTTTTGCCTGTCTGTTACGTCTTTGGCCTTTTGGGATCCAAAATCGCTCTGAAACTTGGTTTTATTGTAGCTACAAGTTTTATCCGTGTAAATAGTCTAATTTTCATGCCGTACCGCACCTAATAATAATTATCGGTGGTTGTTGAATTTTTATATCCGTTCTTTTTGATTGGGAAATTTTTTCTTGTTTTTCAAGCGATTGGATAGTTTATATTGTGCAATAAACGGTAGCATCCTCACTTTTCTTTTTCAGTTTATTTAAAAACAAAAATCTCTAAGAAAAGATTTGTTCTTTAAAATAGCTCCTTTGTCCGTATGTTAAGGGCAAAGGAGCACAAAAAAATTCGTTAGTAATTGGTTAGCATTCCACTAGCAATTCGTTAGCAGAAAAGATTCGCGCCCTTAACAATTCGCTATTATTTCGTTAGCATATCAACAAAAATTAGTTGGAAAACTGATAGCGTCAAATAGTCGAGCCTTTCAGCAATCAATTAAAAAGCAGCCCAAAATAAATGCGCCACAGGCCACCTCTAAAACTGTATAAATATAAGCAAAGTGAAAAAATTAACCCTATAAACGCACTTAGGTCTCTCCCAAAGCCCGCTAGGCAAGTCACTAAGAAGGAAAACAACAAAGACATAGAGTGGACACAGACAAAAAATCCGTTAGCGGTTGGTTAGCATTCCGTTAGCATATATTCTTTAACAATTCGTTAGTATTTCGTTAGCAAACCGTTAGCCCAATCCTCACTAAGCACAACATATTATATACCGCAACCTTCTCCCAAAAGCAGAACAATTCAAAACACAAATACATTTTGAGATTTCATCAAGCACCCACTATCATTAGGAAAGAGTTGAGTCCCTTAAGCAGTTTTTGCCTTTTATCTCCTCTTTATCCTTGATTACTAATTAGCGTGCTTATTGTTTTTAATCTTATTCAAGAATTAGGACTTAGAGTGTGTAGTCACTACACACTCTCTCTGTTGCTTTATATGGAAATATCTCTATATGTGACAAATCAGGGATAAACTATCGCTCGAAAAATGGTGTGTCTGAACAACACATCCAACCTGCAATATTAATTGTGTAGTGACTACACACCCCTCTGTAGTCTTTCTTGCCCAAGCTTATTCGCGTGACCCATCAACAAAAATCAAACCTAACTTCATTTCATATAACTATAAGTTATGTCTTTCTCCATTTCACTAGTATTCAACTATTATATGTAACACATCAGGGATTATTGTTGTTTAGAAATAACTTCATACAAAATGTTCCACACGAGATAAATAGCAGCTGTGTAGTTACTACACATGTCTTTCTGAGTACATCTAATTATTGACCCCTATATGTTAGAGTGGCCAAGCTGAATTTTCCATATAAACAACTTCCATTAAATTCGCGCACATTTGATGCTAAACCTACCGTGTGTAGTTACTACACAGTAAAATCTATGCTAACGGTCTGTTCCATTTCTCTGTGACAGTTTAGGGATGGTATCAATCTTTAATAAACTTTCATTCCAAATATTAAACAGTTAATTTAAATAACAGCTATGTAGTCGACCCACGGCTCACAATGACCTTTTATTGCATATATTTCCACCTCGAATGATAAGCTGGGAAATTATTCATATCAAAAAATAATGCGGAGCCACTTCACAAGAGCTGCGCTCTAAGTCCGTCCAGCGCATTTACTATACGTAATTTGGTTATTTTTGTTATTTTTCTATCTTTTTTACTTAATATGTGACAGATCAGGGAAAAAGGCATCCCTAATCTGTCACATTAATCTCCTCAAGTTGTCTCACCACACCCCTGAATTGTCACATTAAATCCCTAATCTGTCTCAAAACGAAAAAAAATATAATAAAAAAACAAAGGGGTATGGACACTAAACTTATTAAAACTATTAAAATAATAAAACAAACGTGTTGATTATATAAAAAAGTTGGCCAATTTTGTGAAAATATCTTGAAGTTGGCCAATCTTGTGGTATATTCACTAAAGAATATAGAGGATTTAAGTCTATGGCACAACTCACAAGAGTCTTGGATACATGTATTGCTAACGGCAGAAAAGTATTTGGGGTAATAAAAGAATCTAATTTTACACCAGACAGAGTGAAAAAACTTAATACGGTTTTTACTTTAAGCGAGGCTGCACACCTGGTCGGGGTGTCTACTGAAAGCATTCGAAAAGCAGAATTAGCCGGAAAGATTTCAAAAGCTGAGACTGACGAAAAATCCAAACGTCGAATGTTTACATTGAAAGAAATAAATGAGTGTAGGGATTATTTTAAAACTAGGCCAGGCAGAGGAGAAGGAGATGAGCCTACCACTGTAGCGTTTATTAATTTTAAGGGTGGTGTTTATAAATCAACAGCAAGTTTACACTTTGCTCAATATATGGCGCTACAAGGCTATAAGGTATTGTTTGTTGATACAGACAGCCAAGCAACTTCAACACAATTTTTTGGGATTATCCCAGATGATGGTGATCAAGAGCTAGCTACCATTGCTAAGTTCATAACTGATGAAATTAGCACTCTTTCGGGTACAATTTTGAAAACTTCTTGGGAAGGTTTAGATATTATTCCAGCCAATCTGGGGTTATACGATGCTGAAATCACTGTACCAATGCGTGCCGCCGCCGGAATTTTAAACCGAGAATTTTATACATTACTTAGGGATGGTATAGAAACGGTAAAACATAATTATGATTTAGTTGTTATTGATGCGCCTCCTTCACTTGGGATCATCTCAATGAATGTTGTGTATGCTGCCGATGGGCTAGTTATTCCTGTACCCCCATTATTTGCAGATTTCTCATCTACACTAGAGTTTTTTGTAATGTTACGTGATGTGGCAGAGAAATTGGGAGATAGAGAATTTAAATTTATTAAACTTCTTATTACAAAATTTGATGGAAGCGAGGAGGCTAAAACCTTTGTTAAGGTTATTCGTCAGGTGTTTGGCGGGGATCTTGTGATGAGCAGCATATTTAGTAATACAGCTGAAATCCCAAGAGCTAGCCAAGACCTTAAATCGGTTTATGAATTAACTGATATTAGAGTAAGACAAACGTATCAAAGAGCTATAGAGATACTTAACAGGGTAAATTCAGAACTTGAAACCATAATACGAAGTACTTGGCCTTCTTATGCAAAAGGCTTGATATCGGAGGGTGTATTCTAAATGGAAAAGACCAGAACGAAAACCGCTATAGCTAAATTTATTGATCAGCTTCCCAAGACCGGTGATCAAATATCATTAAATCTCAACAAGGAAACCAAGGGTACTGCTGATAGAATTGGAGAAACATTAATATTTGAGCTTCCTTCAGGGAAAAAAGTTAAATTTATTGCCAAACTGATAGATCCTAAGAAATGTCGGATTTGGAAAGGCAATATTCGTATGCAGGATTTTTTAAATGAGGAAAATACAAATGATCTAAAAGAAAAAATAAAAGCACAAGGCCAGTTAGTGCCAGTTTTGGCAAGACCGTTAAAAAACGATTCTCAGTACAGCCATGAAATTATATATGGTAGTAGAAGACATTATGTTTGTTCTTCAATGGACTGTGGAATCAAAATACTCGAGGCAGATCTCGATGATGCTGATGCTTTGTTATTCATGGATGCAGAAAACTCAGGCAGAGAAGAAATGTCTCCGTATGAGACGGCTTTAGCATATAAGTTTTGGATAGACAGTGGTATTTTCAGGAGTCAAGGTGAATTATCTGAAAAACTAGGAATAACACGGAGCTGGTTAAATAAGACGATTTCTTTGTCGAAAATACCCAAGGAACTTATTTCTGCACTTGGTGGACCAAAAATGCTTTCTTTAAAAAGTGGGTTAGAATTGGTAAAAAACATATCTAAATATTCTGATGGTGAAGGAACTTTGGTTCAAAAATCAATGGAAATGAAAAAAGAAGGTTTAACATCAGAAGAGATATTGAATTATTTATTTAATGGTGAAGAAGACAATATAAAAGAAAGAAGCCAGTCAAAAAATACTGTGTTTAGAGTTATATTTTCACTCCAGGGAAAACCGTTATGCAAGATATTTAAAACAAAAAATGAAAACATGGTTATTAAATTTAGTGACAAATTAATGGCGCATAGGTTCCCAGATTTAATTAATGATGTTGAAACTTTTATTAAATCAAAATTGCATGAGGATGGGATAATCTAACATGAAAGGTTCATTGTTAGTGAAACCAAAGTATATTAAAAAACATAATGCTGCAATACGTTCTTATAGTGACATGACCCTTCTCCAAAGGAAATTGGCAAACACTTTGCTTTACAATGCTTACCATGAACTTGAAAAAAAGAATTTCCATGAAATATCCATTCCAACACTATTGTCACTTTTATGTATGAAAACTAATGATTACAAAAAACTAAAACAAGCCATATTAAAATTAATGACCACCATAATAGAGTGGAATGTTATAAGAAAATCAGAAGATGGAAATATGCTAGAGATTAACAAAAAGGGAGAAAGCTGGAAAGCATGCACGATGCTATCTTCTGTTGAAATCAAAGGAACAACAATTAGATATGAATACAGTCATATGTTGAGAGAACAACTTTATAATCCTTCTTTTTATAGTAAGGTTAATCTAAATATACAAAATAAGTTTAGATCTTTGTATTCTCTAGCACTTTATGAGAACAGTTTAAGTTATGTTAATTGTGGTTCTTCAGGCTGGATACCTCTTAGTATGTTTAGGAAGTTAATGGGCGTAAATGAGTTAGAATATAAAGAGTTTAGAGATTTCAACAAAAGAGTATTAAAATCGTCAATAATTGAGGTAAATGAATCATCAGAAATTGAAGTTAAGTATGAAATAAGAAAAGAATCAAGACTTCCATCATTTATTAAACTAATTGTATTGAAAAAGCAGAGGCAACCCCAAGAAAATTCAAACGAAATTTTCTTTGGTGATATAGTAGAAAGAAAAATGTTAACATTTGGTTTTTCATCAACTGAAATTTATGAAATTCTTGAGAAATATAGCCGAGATGATATTTTGGAAAAAATAGAGTTGATTGATCATTCAAAAAGTAAAATTAATTTCCCAAAGGCTTTTTTAAAGGCTGCACTAAAGAATAATTACAAGCAGAATGAGTTGGGTAGTATAAGTCCGAGCATTGATTATTTTAAAGAAAAAGAAGAAGAGAAAAAAAGGGAACTCTTAAAAGATGAGTATCGGAAGTATATAGATGAATTAGTTAAACAGTGGCTATTAAATCTTAGTGAAAAAGAAAAAATGTTTCTTATTGAAAGGATTAATATCCACTGCGAATCATCTAGTCTGCCAACTTGTAAAAGGGCTGGGTCCAAACTTAGTATGAATAGTTTGGTTAGTGATGTTGACGTTTTTTTCTCAATTAAAGCTTTTATTTTTTCAAACAAAGATCAATCGAGTGTTAATTTTGAATTTCCAAAAATAATCACTATTGAGGAATTTTCAATGACATACACTGTTTGCTAATGATAATCGACTTTTTTATCACGGAGTCGAGTTTTATTTTAATGCGGAGCCCAATAGCCGGTTTTGCCAGCTAAGAGTCCGAGATCAACATCAGTTTTAACATCAAGCTTTTCCCGAATATGCTCGCGGTGTTTTCTAATAGTTCTTTCGTTGCGATGTAATTGTTCAGCAATTTCATGTGAATCGTACCCTTGCAATAGTAGTTTAAGAATTTCCACTTCTTTACCAGATAATTTAGAAAATAAATTTTCTAATATAGGCGCTAAGGGTTTAGTAGAATGATAATGAAAATACGGTAGATTCTCAATAACGCTGTAAATGGCTTCTTTGATAACGTCAGGTGATGCAGTTTTAATAATATACCCATCAGCCTTATGGGCATGTGCTAAATCAAAGACTTCTTTTGTGTGGAGAGCAGTAAAAATGATGAATTTTATTTTTTTGTTTGTTCTACGTATTTTATTCATAACATCAAATCCGTTGATTTCCGGTAGCTGTATATCCAAAAGCACTACGTGAGGATGTAGTTCCTTGATTGTTTTAACGGCTGTCTTTCCATTATGAGCTGTCCCAACCACCTTTATTTTGTTCTCATCTTCAATTAAAAAAGGGATCGCTCGTAATATAACTTCATGATCATCGACAATAATAACTTTTATTATTTTTTTGTTTTTCATGGCCAACTCCTTATTATTCTTCACTTTTTTGAAGTGCAATTACACCAACCAACATTATTTCTATAAAAATTTAGATCAATTTTTAGTAAAAAAGTTCCTTTTTAGCGTATGAAAAACTACCGTTTCGGAGCCCCAAAATTCATCAAAACGGTAATAGGCAATTAAAAAAAATTATGGCAATATTGCCCGACTTGTTTATGAGACTGACATAAGGACTTAAAAGGGGTATGCAATGTGCGTTTGGAATAAGATGAGGATTATATTGTTATTATCTGTAGTCGTGATGACTATTGATCATGTTGAAGCTATTCCGTATGAAAACATGGATGGTGTCTTATTAATTGATGAGTATGCGCATTATTTTCCTGAAAAAAAGATTAAAAAATACTTAAGCCTTAACGATTTCAATTTTAAGGCATATCCGAGAGCTGTTTGGGAAATTTCAGATCATTCAGATATTCATTTGTCTTTTCAGAAGCCTATAAAGACAAGCTTTTCGTCTTTTAATCAGAGAACAAAGACAAAAGGTGTTTATTTCGAATTTTTGTTCCAATTTTAATTATTTATTTTAATGGAGGTAATTTGTGTCAAATTCTAGGGAAAAAGCGATGAGGATATTGCTAGTAGAAGATATCAAAATAATCCAGGACATTCACGTTTGGTATCTTAAAAATATGGGGTGCCTGGTTGACGTGGCGTCTGATGCTGAACAAGCTTTATGCTTGGCCGATAATGTCTATGATTTGATTTTGTTAGATATTGGGCTGCCAGGTATGAATGGTATAGAGCTTTTCTATAGGCTGAAAGAAAGACTAATTCATCAGAACACTAAAATATTTGCTTTAACAGCGTATGGTGATTTGGAAACCAAGCGACATTGCTTGCGGGCTGGTATGGAAAAAGTTCTTCACAAACCCATCACTCAAGATGAGTTAAAAGCAGAGATTTTTGAGTGATTTTTAGAAGGTTTAAGGTGTGTCAGAAATAGTTTGACGATGGGAAATATAAATATGAAAAGCGAAATAGAATATTCTGAAGGACAGTCCTGTAGTAAGGAAGATTTTCTTTCTTTGCGTCGACGCCGACTCACGCATATTTACCCTGGTTTCATCAGAGATATTTCTAGTGAGTTTAAAGGCCTTGTCCCACTTGCGATTTATATAATGCTTTATGATTTGGCGCAGGTAAAAGATGCCAGATCCTATGTTATCTATTATTCTTATTCCGAGCTTGCTTTATACTTTCATGTTTCAACTAGAAACTTAATTAGGAACTTGAAAACCCTTGATAATAAGGGATTTATAAAAATTGTTAGAAGAAAAAAAGAAGGGAAGAAAAGTTATGAAAGTAATGAAATTCGAATTAGATTACCAACAAGAGTTGCAAATCGACTTTTAAAAATGAATGGTGATGACAATAATACCATAACATTTGGACATTTTAGTCATAAGTAAATTTATACAGTTGATTGTAAAAAGTATTTTAAAAAGTTGTTGACAGTCTGTTTTGACGCTGATTAAATGATTTTGGTTTTACTGTTTTACTAGAGTTAGAAAATCAGAAAGTGAGGTTGTCATGATTGATAACTTTTTAAAATAGAGAGACATAACGTTTTCAATCTTATTTGTTATTTTCAAGGTTATACGTATGGCTTTATATTGAACCAGAACAGCACTAAGAAATAGATGATAGATTAAAAGGTCATGGAAAAAAGATGAAATCATTCGATTGTATTTACAGAGGGGTTATTAAAAACGACCAAATGTTTTATCAAGCGAAGAGAGCAAACTGTGGGTAGATGCCGAATTTTATTAGTAGAGGACGAGCCTTTAATGCGCTTCCTCCATGAAAGACTCTTAATAGACTTTGGTTGTATTGTGGATACGGCCAGCAATGCGGAGGAAGCTTTGAGTCTTCAAGGTAAATATTATGATTTTATTTTGTTGGACATCGGATTGCTAGGTATGAGCGGTATTGAATTAGCTGAAGTGTTGCAAAGAACACTGCATCCTAAAACGCGCTTGATAGGGCTCACTGCTTATACCGATAACCAAACCCTAGAACGATGCTTAGAAACAGGCATAGAGCTGGTTTTACACAAACCAGTAGATTTGGATTATTTAAGGTCTTTGATTAACACTAAAACATTGTCTATTGCAGAGGAGGTACCACCATGAGTGGTTTTATCTGCTCTTAAAAATTCATTTTAGTTTTTGAATTTTCAATTTTTTTAAAATGTGCTCAACCAAGAACAGGAGTTTTGTATTGCCTAAAATTTAGTGAATGGAATGATGAGTGAACTATCCAGTCCAAAACAATAATCTCCTGAAGGAAAAGCTATCGCTACACCCCGTGAGCTTTGTTGATGACGATTATTCAGATATTGCTGGATTGTATGGTGTTTGTCTGTTGCCCTATGACTTGTCGGAACTGAATCTTAAAAATTTAGATATGGGAAGAACAACCAACTTAAGGATCAGAAACTAGGAGGTTTAAGAAAGATTTAAAGATGCGTTTATTTTATTGATTTATAGTGCCATTTTTAAATTTTGTTGAAAAGCGGGTATCATTATTTTTTCTTTTATTGTAAGGATTTATGAAAATTATTTTAATAATCGCTTGATGCTTTTTAAAATGGGTGATCTAGGCTGGAAATTTCTGAAGATTTTGCAGTCTCTTCAGAACAATGTTATATGAATGATGAAGGAGAAAGTTGAATGATTATTCGTTCGTGGCAAACAAGTTTTAAGAATACGGCAAATTCTCAAATGATATCGGTATTATTTGCTATCTCATCTTTGGGGCTGTATTTTTACAGCGGCCAGAGTTTTGGTTTAGAAGAGAGCGATAAAGTAAGAGAATTGGCTGTTTTAACGACCGAGACTTCTAAAATTGTTAAAAACGGCTGTTATCTCACCGGTTCTGTTTCAGCGCTCGTGGGTTCCATTTGGGCGGTATCTGCGCAAAGCATTAAAGTTGGGGTAGCAGCAATAGCAGTTACTTTGTTGGCCTTTAAATCGCCTGCCTTCTTCAGTGGTACCTTGTTGATTTAGGAGGAGTAAAGTGAGTCTCCCCATTCCTGTTTTTTTAAATGAGCCGGATAAGGTGGTGTTTTGGACTTGGAATGAACTCACCTGGTTTTTAGGAATTTTGATGTTTATGTGGTTGATGGCTTCATTTTTATTGGGTTTGGTGTTGAGCATTACCGTGGTGAAGGTTTTAAGGATGTTGCAAAAAAGCGCCTTGGGTGACCTAACCAGAATCGGGCCTTATTGGTTCTTACCTTCGGCTAAATCCTTTAAAACGCTGCCGCCTTCCGATATTCGGGAGTTTTTAGGATGAACACTCAAGTATTAATTGAGTCTTACAACAAGGTGGTGACCGAACGTAACCGATTGCTGGTAGTTTCTGGCGTCATCGGAATGGTCGCGATCTTATTAGCCCTCTCAAATGTTTATTTAATTGGCAAAGAACGCATTGTGATTGTGCCGCCCGTGGTGAGTCAAGAGTTTTGGGTCGCTTCCAACACCGTTTCTGACAGTTATCTTGAACAGATGTCCCAATTCTTTGCGGGGCTGTTATTGAATGTCACGCCCAATACGTTCGGCGCTAATGCTGAACATTTATTACAAAACGTCGTTCCTGAGAACCATGCCGCCGTTAAATCACAACTGGTACAACAAAAATTTGAAATTGAACGCCGGGGCATGACCACCAGCTTTCATCCCGCGAGCTTTAAAATTGATAGAAAAAATTTGTGTGTCGAGATTAAAGGTGAATTAAGAATTTTAGTGGGAAACGCTGCTTTAGAATCTAAAACCAGAACCTACCGCATTAAATTTGTGCATCAATATGGCCGTCTTTTTATTCAGTCCTTTAACGAGGTTCAAAATGCGTAAAGTTTTCTGTTTATTACTTGGGTTATGGTGTTCTGTAACTTTTGCTCAGCAAAGGATCCCAGTCCAAGAGGGGATTGAAGTGCATGGAGTGGTTTCCATTAATGCCTTAAATCGGATTGCGGTGGAAAATGACCGTATTTTAACGATTAAAGGCACCCAGGGAGAATTTGAGTTAGATAAAGATGGAGAACTGGGCCAGATTTTCTTAAAGCCGCTCAAAGAAAAAGAAGAACCTATCCATGTCTTTATCATTACTGAGAACGGCCATACCTATTCGTTAGGATTAAGTTCGCAGGAATTAGGCGCTGAAAGCATTGTCTTAGTTCCGATAAATGATAGCATTGCGGCAAAGTGGGAACAATCCTCCGCGTATGAGTCATTATTAAAGTCCATCATTCAAGCGATGCACGGTCAGAGTCATTTAGACGGATTCTTGATTGAAAACGCGAAAGTAAAACTGCCTAAAATTCAAGGGGCCTCAGTTGTTCAGCTACAAAGCTATTCCGGGCATCAATTACTGGGTCAAGTATTGGAAGTGTCTAATACGACGACCGAAACCTTGCATTTGATGGAACCAGAATTTTACGGGGAAGGGGTGAGAGCAATTTCCATTGTGAACAAAACCTTGCCGCCCAAAGGAAAAACTCGCGTGTATTGGGTGCGCTAATGAAATTAATTGCCGTGACGACTGCTCAATTGCGACAGCATCAGCGAAAGTTGGTCCAAAGCTTCATCGTTGTTTTGGTCCTCGGTGGACTCCTGCTCTTTTTTTTCGGGATGAGTGAGAGCGTTCCGCCTAAAACGACAATGAGTACGGAAGCGCCTTTGCATGATGTGACCAAAACGGTGGAAGACAAGAGCTTTTGGATGTTTCAAGCAGAAGAGCAAATAAGAGAGGCCAAAAAGAAACAAGAACAGTTGGCAGCGGAATTGGAAGCCTTGAAAAAAATGACGGTAGAGCGAGACCATGTCTCTGATGAAGAAAATATTCAAGCCTTAAAACAGAGGATTGAACAATTAGAGATGGCGCATTCTACTGAAGCAAGAGAAAATCCCTTGTCCGAAATGGCGCTTTTTAAAACCCGAGAGTCTTTGCCAGATAATGATGCCTCTACTTTAAATCAAGCGGGTGAGACAACCCCTGGGATCTTTTCAGAATCAATGGATTTAACGTTGACAGAAAATAAATTGCCGCAAGTGGACAGTTATATTCCCGCAGGTTCTTATGCTAAGGCGGTTCTCTTAAGCGGGGTGGACGTTTCAGCCGCCATTTCTTCTCAGACGAATCCTCAACCCGTGCTATTGCGCTTGGTTCACAAGGGAAATTTGCCCAACAAGGCTGTGGGTCGGATGAAGGATTGCCGCCTCATTGCTTCCGCCTATGGTGAACTATCGAGTGAACGCGCCTATATGCGCTTAGAAAAGCTCAGTTGCGTCGAACCCGATGGCCGAGTGATTGAGACCGCGGTAGATGGCTATATCAGTGGGGAAGACGGTAAAAATGGGCTCCGAGGTCGAGTGGTGATACGAGACGCGGAAGTATTACAGCGCGGCTTTATGGGCGGTCTATTATCTGGTTTGGGCAAAGCCAGCAGTCAATCCTTTAATTCCACCAGCATTTCTCCCATTGGCACCGTTAGCACCTCAACTGCGAAAGGCAGCGATATTTTTAAGCAAGCGGGTGCAGAAGGCGCGGGAGATGCTTTCGAACTGATGGCAAAATATAACATTCAAAGAGCCGAACAATATCAACCGGTCATTCAAATCAGCGCTGGGCGTGCCGTCGAAGTGGTCTTCCATTCTGGCAGTTCCTTTGGCGAGAAAAAGCTTAAAAACAAAAAAAGAGAGACACCGTTTCTTCCGCATTCAGGAGGTGAAGAATAATGCGATTAGTCAAGCATCTGTTAGAAGGTTTTACGTTAGATAGACTCAAGGGGTGTGGCGTAAGCATTATAGCTGCCGCGTTATTCATAAGCCTTGCCGGATGCGCTCATCAAAAGTTTGATTGTCCTTATACGGATGGCGTGCGCTGTAAATCTTTAAGTGAAGTGGATAAAGAGGTGAGTGAAGGGAAACTGGGGAACAATCGTTCATCCCCTAAAAAAGAGCTGCAAAAATTAACCTTTATCCCAGCACCCGAGTCCGCGCTTCGAAGCCAGGAAGAAGTATTAAGAGTGTGGGTAGCTCCCTATCAAAGTCAGGATGGAACATTCCACGAAGAGAAGGTTTTACACTTTGTGGCAAAGCCTGCGGAATGGGTGAATACTGTGACGGAAATCAGAGCAGATGATGCTGATACAAAAATTTAAAGCGTTGAGGCAAGAGTTGGCACAATTTTTAAGCGCCATTGCCTTGCAAGACGATGAGAAACCACTTCAGTCTGGGACTTTAAAGAGCCTCAATGAACGCTTGGGCCTTTATTCAATTGGTGAATATTTTCCGTTCGAAAGCTATAACCCAGAAACAGAACTCTATACCTGTAGCGAAGCCCAAGGATTTGTATTTGAAGTGTGTCCTTTGGTCGGCGCTTCTGACAACCACGTCGATACTTTTTATGCGTTGCTCCAACGGATTTTGCCAGAAGGAGCCATCTTACAGTGCCTTTTATATGCCTCCCCTAAAATTGGCGCTGAATTTGACGCTTTTGTAGAAGAGCGTCAGGGCCAAAGCGCCCTGGTCCAACGGTTAGCGCAACGAAGAGCCGATTTTTACAAAAGCGGAGTGTATGACTCTCTGATTTCTAACCAATCCGCCGTCTTGCGCAACTATCGTTTGTTAATCTCCGTGGTCCTGGATAATGCTTTGGCTATCAGTGAACGCAAAATGGTTTCTCTCAAAAACACCTTGCTCGGAACCTTAAAAGGGTTGGGAATGGAACCTCAAAACTTAGAACCAGAGTCTTTTTTACAGTGGGTTCACAATCTTTTAAGGCCAAACGATTCTTTGACTGAAGAGCCTTTAAGCTATCACTCTTTAAATTCATTATCCGCGCAAGCAGCTAACCAACCCTATTCTCGGGTAGTCACCCCTTCTAAAATCTTTATTGCTGAAGGGGAAGAGAGTCACTGGCAGATTCGGAATTTTAGAGTCAGCTCCTTTAAAAGGGAAGCGCCGCATTTGGCGGAGATGAGTGATCTCATTGGGCATTTGTTTGACTCCAGCGCTCAAATCGGTTGTCCTTATTCCTTAAGCTTTATTATTCAAATTTGTCCGCAATCTAAAGAACAAACCATTGCCAATGCGCGAGCAATCCGAGCGAGACAACGCGCGGAAAAAGTTGCGCGATTTAGTCCTAAGTCCATTGAAGAAGCCCAAGATGCCAGAGCCATCATCAAAGCCTTAGAAGATCACGAGCGGCTGGTCTCCGTATCCTTTCAAGTGAGCCTTTACTGCCAGCATGAAAAGGCAGACCTCTGTGAGGCAAGCCTTTTTACGGTTTTTCAAGCGTCGAGCTTTAAATGGCAGTTGATTAAAAACCATTTAATCCAAGCGCCCATGTTATTGGCCCATCTGCCCTTAGCTCAAAGTCATGGCTTAATGCGGGACTTAAATAAACTGGGATTATTGACTAAACTCTGGGCAGAGAATGCCGCTAACATGCTGCCCGTCATCGCTGAGATGAAAGGAATGCAAAACCGTCGCTTTATGTTGACGGGTCGACGAGGACAAATTCTGTTCTGGGATCCCTTTGGGAATAATCGGGGTAATTACAATGTGTGTGTGGCGGGGATTTCCGGCAGTGGTAAATCTGTTACTGTGCAAGAAATTGTCTCTTCTATTGTTGGCACCAAAGGCCGGGTTTTTATCATTGATGTGGGTCGTTCTTACAAAAAAATCTGCCGTTTATTAGAAGGTCAATTCATCGAGTTTAACGCGGAAACTAAGCTTTGTTTGAACCCCTTTAGCACGGTGACGGAACCCGAGGAATTTTTAAGTTTTATGACCCCTTTTGTCTGCTCCATGATCAACCCGGAAGGAGATGCCTCTCCTTTGGAAATTGCCTACATTGCCAAAGCCATTAAATCTGTTTGGGAAAGCAAAAAACACCAAGGCTCCCTCCATGATATTGCTTCTTTCCTCTCAACTCACGAAGATGCGCGGGCCAGAGATTTAAGTGTTGTCCTCTATCCTTATACCCAGGAAGGGCAATATGGTTCTTATTTCAATGGGGAAGCGAATATTGATTTTAACAATCCCATTGTGGTGTTTGAGTTAGAGGAAATTAGTGGCAATAAGCGCTTTCAAAGCCTTATTTTTATGCTGTTGATGCACCATGTGATTGACAAGATGTATTTAAGCGCTCGTTCTCAGCAAGTAGCGCTCATCATCGATGAAGCCTGGGACATGTTAAAAGGTGGTCAAGGCGGCGCTATCATTGAAAACATTGCCCGTCGCGCCCGAAAATACAAAGGGTGTCTCATTACCATCACCCAAAGCATCGCTGATTATTTTGCGTCCTCGGCGGCGGAAGCAGCCTATGTGAATTCTTATTGGAAACTCATTCACATGCAAAATAAATCGGATGTGAACCGTTTGGTGGAAGATAAAAAACTTGCCTTAGAGCCTTTTCAAAAAAAATGGTTATGCTCGGTGACGACCGAGCACGGGGCATATTCGGAAATGATGATTCTGGGCGATGGTCAAGAATGCGCGGTGGGTAGGCTTTTCCTGGATCCTTATTCCCGCATTTTATATTCAACGCAAGCTAAAGATTTTGAAGCGGTCAATCACTACTGTCAGCAAGGAATCTCGTTGGCCGATGCCATTGACACTGTTTCACAACAGCGATTTGGTTTAAGGAGTTAAACATGCAACCCATTTATCACGAACCCCACATCAGTTCATTCAATATTCTCTCTGACTCCTGGCAAACAGCTTGGTTACGACGACTTTGGCCCTTATGGATTGTCTTTGCTGCGTGGTTATTGACCGAAAACTTTGGATTTTCGGTCAATTTAACCCACAGTCTGCCGCACAAAGTGTGGCTGATCCATTTGAAAGCCCTTCCTAAACACGGAGATTATGTGTTATTTGAAGCGCCGAGTTCCGCTAAAGTCCCCAAAGAAACGACGGTGATCAAGCAGGCGCTTGGGATCCCCAAAGACAGAGTGACTCGGGTAGGCCAAGACTTTTTTATTAATGATCACTATGTTGCAACCGCTAAGAAAAAGTCCTTAACCGGTGAACTATTAATTCCTGGTCCTGACGGGGTCTTAGCCGAAGGACAGTATTATGTGTCCACGCCGCATCCTGATAGTTTTGATTCGCGTTATCAAAAAATGGGATGGATCTCTCAAAGTCAAATCATTGGGGTAGCATATCCGATTTGGTGAAAAAATGTTTAGGTTATTGAGATCAAAAATATCCAGACAAACTGTATTGGGCGCTCTCATGAGTGTTTTTTTAGGTGCTCCAGTGATGGCGAAAGAATTAGGTTTGCAAGGGAGCGTATACGAAGTGAAAGAGCAGAACGCGCTCGAGTGGATTAAAGAGAGGTTAACGGTGATGGAGGCAAGGGGTGAAATAGAGGAGCAGCAAATGCGTTTAAAAGAAAAAACACTGTCCAGTTTAGAATCTCCTAAAGCGGTGAAAGGCTTGGAGATGACGACAAATCCTCGCACTTTCGAAAAGGATTTAACCATTACTGTTCCAACTGATATTAAAGGGCCTCGCGGCGAAATCATTCAAAAAGCGGGAACCAAACTCAATCCTTTGGCTAGGCTTATTTCCAAGAAATCCTTAATCTTTTTGGATGGAGCAGATGAGCGACAACTTCAGTGGGCGCTGAGGGAATATCAAAAAAGAGAAGGCTTGGCAAAGTTAGTGCTGGTAAATGGTCCTGTGTTGGAATTAATGAGAACGCACGAGATCCCTTTTTATTTTGATCAAGCGGGAAGATTGGTTCAATACTTTAGTATTCAACAAATCCCGGCGATTGTCTCGCAAAAAAAAGACAAATTACACATTGCTGAGGTGAAGGTTGAGTAGAACTAAAGTGTTTTTAACGACATTTTTACTGTTTTTACCAATGTTTGCAAACGCAAAGCCTCAGTGTGCCGGAAAATTTATTAATCCCATTACGGATATTTGTTGGAAATGTTTGTTTCCTTTGTCGATTGCCGGTAGAGCAGTTTCCAATCCGAATAAGGATAATGCGACACCCGCTGAGGATAAGAGTTTTTTTTGTGTCTGTAATAAACCTATTCCGCGCATTGGGATCCCGGTGGGCTTTTGGGAACCCTTTCGATTGGTGGATGTTACCACTAAGCCGTTTTGTATGGTGAGTCTAGGAGGCACTCAGCTCAAAATGAATCAGAGAACGCCAGAAGGAAGCGTTCATGTCAAGCAGGGCGGGAAAACCGGACGAAAGACCGCTTTTTATCACGTGCATTGGTACGTCTATCCGGTTATGTATTGGATGAATTTGGTGATTAATTTAGCCTGCATGAGTTCAGAGTCCTTTGATGTGGCTTATATGACGGAACTCGATCCGCTTTGGAATGATGATGAGTTGTCGCTTTGGTTAAACCCAGAAGTGGCACTTTTTGCCAATCCCATCGCGCAAATAGCGTGTGGTGCGGACTGCGCCAAAGCATCCGTTTCAACACCGATGAACAGTCTTTTTTGGTGTGCCGGTTGCCAAGGCGGTGTTTATCCTTTAACGGGAACGCTCGCCTTTCATCATGGCGGTGCAGATGCCAGCACCTTGATTGTAGAAAAAATGATTTTTAAATTACACCGCGAGCTCTTGCTATTTGGCTCCATGGGTAAAAAAGCAGCTTGTGGCTTATACCCCATGCCTTGGTGGCGTAAAGATCAATACAAATTACAAATGACATATCCCAGTGTTACCAAAAATACGAAGCTCGCTTGCAACCCCATCGGACGGACCACAACTCTTTGGGGAAGCAACAAAACCTATCCGGTCAAAGGAGAAGATTTTGGCTATTTAGTGTGGAGGAGACGAAATTGCTGCGTGTTTTGAGAATATTTTTCTTCGGGTTATTGCTGACAAGTCATGCGGTTTATGCGGAGTGTTCTGAGGCTTCTGTACAATCCTGCGCCTTGCAGTCGCAACCGGAGGGACCCCAGTTACTCATTTTTGTTTCTTTCAGTATGCCGGATGAGAGTTTGAAGCTTTGGTCAGAGCAGGCCGCCAAAGCCGCGGCCAAGTTACTCATCCGAGGGTTTTTGGAAAACTCTTTGGAAAAGACTACGGCAAAAACGTTGGAACTCTTTGCTAAAAGAGAACAAGGGGAGTTTTTGGTTGATCCCGAGTCTTTTCAAAAATTTGAAATTAAAGCGGTCCCAGCGGTCGTGGTGGCTGCAACCGACGCTTGTTTGTTG
>Ga0206800_1023_pt1 | contig 33480 bp, 32 predicted proteins | sample Alteio_BWOrgCont_64_FD_152898 | JGI IMG/M metagenome (GOLD analysis project Ga0206800, IMG submission 152898) | Enriched cells from forest soil in Barre Woods Harvard Forest LTER site, Petersham, Massachusetts, United States -... | ecosystem: Environmental > Terrestrial > Soil > Temperate forest >... | reverse complement strand
GAAACTGACTTGTTGTTAACGCTTCTGCACCCACGTCACCAATATTATTACTACTAATATCCAAGGTTGTTATCGTCTTGTTGCGAGCAAAAGCTTGCGCACCTATGGGGCCAATTCCATTACCCGAAACATTCAAGGTGGTTATCGTCTGGCTGCCAGCCAAACCTAACGCACCCATGTCACCAATTTCATTATTCCCAATATCCAAGGTTCTTATCGTCTTGTTGCGAACCGAAATTAGCGAAGCAGTTATGTTATCAAGATTATTATCGCTAATATCCAAGGTGGTTATCGTCTGGTTGTCAGCAAAAGCTGACCCACCTATGTCACCAATTTCATTAGCCCCAACATCCAAGGTTGTTATCGTCTGGTTGCCAGCCAAAGCTCGCCCACCTTCGCCGCCAATTCGATTAGCCCGAACATTCAAGGTTGTTATCGTCTGGTTGCCAGCCAAAGCTGCCGCACCTGCGGCACCAATTCCATTATAACTAACATCCAAGGTGGTTATCGTCTGACTGCCAGCGAAAGCTGCCGCACCTGCGTCACCAATTTCATTACCGTTAACATCCAAGGTGGTTATCGTCTGGTTGCCAGCCAAGGCTTCTGCACCTCCGTCACCAATTTTATTCTTGGAAACATTCAAGTTTGTTATAGACCGGCTGCCTGCCAACGCTACCGCACCTGCGGGGCCAATTTGATTATACGCAACATCCAAGGTTGTGATAGACCGGCTGCCAGATAAAGCTGCCGCACCTGCGTCACCAATGTGATTACCCAAAATACACAAGTTTGTTATCGTCTGGTTGCCAGCCAACGCTTCTGCACCATCGGGGTTAATTTGATTATACGCAACATTCAAGTTTGTGATAGACCGGCTGCCAGCTAAAGCTCGTGCACCTGCGTCACCGATTTGATTACCCCTAACATTCAAGGTTTTTAACGTCGTGACACTCGCTAATGCTCGCGCACCTTCTCGACCAATTTTTTGATTCACAACCTCAAGTTCTGTCACTTGGGGATTTGCCAATAAAAACGGAACTATAGTCTTTTTAATAGCATCGTCGTCAACCCATTGAAGAGGCCATACACCTTCAGGAAAAACCAAACGACCACTGGTTAAAGCTTCAGAAAAAGCCGAACGGTATTCCGGCGGAACATTAGACAGAACTGGATTGTCACTCGGAGTTAGCATGTATATACCCCTCTCTTAATTAATTGAATTCATTGAAACTCCATACCACCTGGGAAACTTTGCTCAATTCCACAATCATTTCCTGAGCACCCATTTTCAAGTTGTTGGCTAATTCTTATTGTGTTCCCTTAATGTGACTATCTTCCCCCCGCTTTAGTTCCATGCCCATCTATCAGAAGAGCAACATTGGTAACAGACACTGAGGAATCCCTGCAAAAAATATATAATAATAAAATGGTTACAACTGTCATTGCGAGCGAAGCCAAGCAATCCACAATGTTCCATATTTTTTTCTAGATTGCTTCGCTTCGCTCGCAATGACGAAATTCACACTTATTGCCATAAAATACATAAAAATAGCTCAAAATAATTCGTGGGGATTCCTCAGTGTCAGACACGAACACTAGAAAAAATTAAAAAAGTTTATTGATCTTCAACTAGACATACTCGCTCTTGAAAAAATAAAGGCCGTTCATAAAGATATTACCAGCCGAGCTGCAGCTTTTTTATTGCTCAAAGATTCGCGTGCTTCTTTTGAAATCGAAAAAGAGCAACCCACCCGAAATCGGGTTGAACGTTGGGGGAAAGTTATCGGAGAAGCAGGTCTTCACCAACTGTCCATTGAAGAAATAGAACGCCTAGAGGCCATACTAATCGAAGATAATCGTTTTGTCTTTTTAGGGTTGCGAGGTGAAGGCGGATTTATTGGAGTTCATGATCGAACAACACAAATTCCACTCTCTGATCACATCTCCACACGTCCATAAGATCTGATTCAACTAATGGGTGGGTTAATTGACAGTTATCAACGACTCTTAAAAGTAAAACTGATGGATCCTGTGGTATTAGCAGCAATAATTTCTTTCGGATTTTTTTATATCCATCCGCTTGCTGATGGAAATGGACGGTTACATCGTTACCTGATGCATCACATTCTTGCGGACCAAGAATTTTCACCAAAGCAAATAATTTTACCAAGATCTGCTGTTTTATTAGAACGTATTGGTGAATATAAACAAGTTCTTGAAGCTTTTTCACTTCCACGCCTCAAGTTTATTGAATGGAAACCGACTAAGAATGGGAATCTCTAAAAAGCAGCATTGGTGTCAGATACCAACACTACTGTCCTGCACAAACGGACGCCTAGACTGGAAAAACGCTTCCACATTACGAAGAAAATTTGCATTTATGGCGGTTCTGTCCGCGTCTTCGCCAACACCAGTACCGCTAATTATGCACAGGAGGCACTTGCCCTGAAGTTTATTAATAGAACCCATGGCGTAAACTTTGATAATAAGGATGATTGAACGGTCCAGCTTATATTTTTCACAATTTTTGCCTATGAAATTCGGAGACTTGAGCCGCGTACTAAAAATACTAATTCTAACTATTGCCTAAAAACATCTTCTAAAGACTTGGCATTCACAGAGTTAATAGCCCATTGATTTAAAGTATCTGGAGCAGCACTATTGATTTTTTTAGTGTATGCTTCTGGCAATTCTTTAAATCTAGCCTTTAAAATATTCGTTAACAGTAGAGCCTCACCTTGTTGCATCCCTTGCTCGATACCTTGTTGAAACCCATGTCGTTCTGCAGTTAATGTCAGATTCATTTGAAATTCCTCGTCAATTTGTTTGGCCTTCTCCAAGTATTCTACCTCAAATTTAGGGTTTAAGCTCAAGAGCGTATCCAAAAATCGATACATGTCCATGCTTTTGCTGATGGGCCACCCATACTGGTGTAAGCACCTAAAAAATTCTAATTTGGTCAGAAATCTATTCTCGTCACCTGCTTTAGTTTCTAGTGCAACCAATTGTATCAAAACCACCAGGGCAAAGGGGTTAGGATGGCTTCGTAATTCTTCTATTTTTGACCCATAGTCGATTAACTTTATAACTTCATAGGTTCTACAAATTTCAGACTTCCAGACACTTCTATAATACTGCTTGGGGCGCCAGTTTTTGTTTTTGTCTGCCAAAACTGCCATGCTAGCGACGTCTTGGTGATATCGGTCATAAATACGGTAAAAATAGCTAAACATCCTCTCAGGAAAGCTATCATCTCTGGAGTGCTGCACTTCAATATGGAGCAAAAGCCACTGTTCTTGCCCATTTTTTAAGAAAACCTTAAACAGTTTATCAACGTACCGCTTGCCAATTTCTTCGGAGAGACCCAAAGCCATTAATTCCTGCTCTAATATTTCATACGGCTTTGCCCAATCAATGTCATGATAAGCTTCCTCCCAAAAAAACTCGACAAAATCTTTTAAATGAAAGCTTAAAATCTGCTTCCAAGCCATGTCATTATCAGCGCGGAGTTCTTCTAGAGTTGCACTCACCTTGTTTGTTTCTCAAGAATAATTATAAATTAATAGAATACTTTATAAGATCTTTAATTTAAAAATTAGGTTATCTTAACGTAGATCAATACCACTAAGTTTTTTTGCCGAAAACAAATGAACCCCCTCAAAAAACGGGGCTAATCAAAACAGTTTTTACTGAAAGATTTGATATGCCAGAGCATTTAACTGATTTGTTGATTAATTTTTTACAACAGAATAATGGGAAACTCTCAAAACGAGCCAAGAAAAAAAGAATTCAGTGTGCTTTCGGAAGAGTAATCACGAGATCTAGAGGAAATTTTTCTGAAATATTCTTAGGGAACTGTTGTATTCCTTGTTGAAACCCATGTCGTTCTGCTGTTTCTGGATTCCCGCTTTCGCGGGAAAGACCCTTCTCTAGAATGGCCATACTTAAAGGACAGGGATACCACAACAGCAATCCCATCAGTCGCCGCCCGGTAAACCTTTAAAGCTGAAGCATAAACTGACAGCACCTCCCTTTGTTTGTGAGGGATGTCGCAACCATGGACGGTAAGAAGCGTCAAGGACAGGATGTCCGTTCCCGAAAGAACAAAGGGGGTTGCTGCCGGTTGAGGGTTCCGCTTGCTCGCAACATTGCTGACTGTTCATTGCACTTATAGGTCTTAAGCACCATTCGGTCACACTCATGAAACTATTTTTTGTCACGTGAAAAGTCCAGGAGTACTGCCACCGGAATGTTGGGCCTATCATTCTGACGGCCATGGGATAAAATCTTTGGGATTAACGGCCAGACTCTGATAATTGAGTGAGCATCCGTCGAAGATAGGGTTCCACCTTCGGGCCGCCCCAGCGAATGATCGCCGCAATCACTAAAAATCGGCCGGCTCGCCCGATGAGCGATACCAGTAAAAATCCGGGGAAATTTAATTGTAAAATGCCAGCACCAATGGTAAAAATTTTATACGGCATAAATGGCATAAAACAACCGATAATAATTGCCCAATAACCCCAAGCATCAAACCACTGAAGCGCCATTTGATAGTATTTGACATAACCCATCAGATGAATAAACGGATATACAATCACTTCATAAGCCAAGAGCCCAATCATATATCCTAATATACCGCCAAAAAAAGACCCAACAATCGCAATCAGCGCAAAATAAAAAGAACGTTGCGGCTCAGCGAAACTCATTGATAAAATCATAAATAAGGGGGAAATCGGGCAAAGAGAAGCGTCAATAAAACTCAAAACCCCCAAGTAAAAGGGAGCTTTTGGATGCTTTGACCAAGTTAAAATTTTGTCATACCACTTGAGTAAAAAAGGAAACTGCATTTATTGTAATCCAGGCAATAAAGGAACGAACTTAACTCTTTCCAAAACTGTTTGTTCAAAGCGATCTTCGTGGCGAGTAATTAAACACAAGAGCTGATCATCACGCTCACCCACTGGAATGACCATTCTGCCCCCCACCGCCAATTGTTCTAATAACGCCAGAGGGGTTTTAGTCGGCGCCGCGGTGACCATTATACCCGGAAAAGGCGCCTTTTCCGGCCAACCCTGATTGCCGTCATCACAACGAACCAGCACATTCTCAATCCCTAACCCCTTTAAACGATATTTGGCACTGGTCGCCAAGGATTGGATCCGTTCCACACTATAAACGGTGTCTACCAATTGCGATAAGACTGCCGCTTGGTAACCCGTCCCAGTCCCAATTTCTAACACCGACTGCAAGCGCTCCCCTTGGCATAAAGCTTCGGTCATTCGAGCCACCATATAGGGCTGAGAAATGGTTTGCTCCAATTCAATGGGTAATGCCTCATCTTCATAGGCCTCCCGGATAAACGCTTGATGGACAAAATAATGACGCGGAATGGCCTCCACGGCGGCCAACACCGTTTCGTCTTGGATCCCCTCTCGACGCAGCGTTTGGACCAATTGCCGGCGAAGGGTGGTAAATCTATCCTCTGTCTCCATTTATTACCTGTGCTTATTTTCAGTTATCCGGTCTTTTTTTGTCTTATTCTCAGTATACCGCTTGCCAAATGAAACCTCACGGCAAAATTCTCCTCTAAGACTAAAGACCACAAACATTGAGACCCTACAATGAGCAGAGCTACTCAACAATTAAGAGTTGAATTTAAAATTCACCTAGAAGATTGGGAGAAAAAAACAGATTTGCACGGTCAAAATGAGACCATTTTAGCGGAAATTAAAAAATGGAGTTTATACATTGAAAAATTTATTGAAAACAAAATCAAAATACTCTCATCGGATTTTAGTCAACACCCGCTTAAAGGGGAATATCTGCGTTCTGTCACCGAAGGATTTGAGGATTTAGAACGGATCATGAGAACCACGCAAACTTTAGCAGATTTAACCCATGAGAGAGATCAAAATCAAATCTTGCTCAAAATTAAAACACACTATACCCAATATCTGGTTCCTTTGTTAAACATCTTGGCAAAACTCGAAAATGATTATGTGGCTGTCGTGACGCAAGCCATCTTAGATAAAGGAAAATTAATCGAAACTTTGGAAAAATCCATCGATGTGTTAACGGCAGAACAAAAACAAAACAAAAATTCGTTATTCGCACTGAGATCAGAAGAAAAATTCCTGGAAATGACAAAAAATATACAAAAATTAGAACTCCAAAAGAAAATTACCCGATTAACCTTATTACACGATCGGTTAAATTTATATTACTTCAACCATGACAGGCCCAAAGAACTGAGCCATCTCAAAGATAACGCGGACAAACTGAGAGCTGAGCTTCGGGCCATAGAGGAACCCCATGAAGAGAAATAGATCCATTGAAGTCATTCTGAATGATTACGAAAAAGCGGTCGATGGCTTTCGAAAGGCAGTCGATCAGCAACTGGTGGATCTGCCCTATGAAAATGGGTTACGCAGTAGAAAAAAAGCGCCATTATCAAAACTGGCTGAAGGAAAAGAGTTCGATCCTAAACGATTCAATAGAAAATAATCCTACACCATTAAGCTGTCAACCAAGGTTACGATTTCTATATCTAATTGCTATTAAAAGAAAAATCTATTTCAATTACTAGCGATTCACGATTAAAATCATCAAGCACATTCAATACTCTAAATTTCCTACCACAAACAAGCGCATCTAACATAAAATCCATCGACCAAAATGCGTTAGGCTTGATAGGTTGATGCAGTGGCACTGGTTCTCTAGCAGGTACTCGCCTTTTGGGCTTAATTCGTAAATTTAACGCTAATTCACAGTATATTTAATACACCCTTTTGTGGTTCCAGGTATAACCTTGGCGACGCATCCATCTAAACATCAAACCAAAACCCCATCGTTTATGACTCTCGGCTAATCGCATTAATAATTCCGTAATTTCTTGCTTGGCATCACTGATAGCCGCACCGTGGAACGGTGTACTCCATACAAATCATTGCGAATATGACCATTTTTCTATAGCCCACGACACCAATGGCCTTATTTTTGCAGATGGGTCAGTCAGCATGATTAGTTTCTACTTTTAATTGGAGGCGTTGACGGGGGCTTTACAGTTGATTTTCACAAAACCGCCAATTTATTGCAACACAGCCGACAGAACACCAGTTTCAGAAATCTTGTCCGTAGGTTTCTAAAATTAAATGCATAGCCTTCATGCTTAACTCCCATTTGTAAGAAACTCCAATTTTATTCTTAATCTTGATTATATACTCTTCTACTGTGCGTGGTGACAAATCTAACACTTTGGCTATTTTTTTTGAGGTTATTCCTTGTGCAAGTAAATAAAAACATTCGGCTTCCCTCTTAGTTAATGTAATCCCAGAAGATTCTAAGTGTTTGTTGACAAGTTGTACTTTTTTATCATTGACTAAAAAACAGTTGAGGCTATTTGTATTAATTTCTAATCCCTTCATAAATCCTCCAATTGCATTTGTTTCCATTTAATTCGAATGCCTAGCTTCAAATTGGCTCATTCTCTAAAATAGGTTTAGAAGTCAGATCATTTATAAAATCTGAGTCTTAACTAATTTATTATTGTAAAGATAACGTCAATGGAAACTTACCAGTAGGGAAAAAATACGTAGAAAAATAGTCAATTGAAACTAACACCAAATAGTTGGATGACGGTCGTATTTTTTGTATTTTCCTCTTACAAGATCGACCAGATATTTTTCATTGTTTATTGCAATTTTATTAGTGATAGGCAAGTCTCCCTTAAAATACCACAGACAATTGCCATCGAAAGATTTTTCGGATTATGAAATTTATTCTAATCTCTTACATCCGAAAAGTTTTGTATTTTTTTAATCTCATTAATGTCTATAGTGATCATAAGATGCCCTTGATTGATATATTTGATTATTGAAAAAATTTGATAGAAGTGATGTTTTTGTATGAGATCCAGTCTTGATTTTTATATTTTCCAAATAAGATTCTACTTTTTTCATTGGAATTTTTAATTCTTCTGAAATTTTTCTCATACTTCTTCCTTCTAAGAGTAGAAGTAAGCATGCGGTTTCTTGCCGTGTCAATTCTGTTTTTCTTAAATATCCATCGCGAACCACCAATTTTTCGGGCGTTATTAGTTTGCGAAATTGTCTTATTGATTCCAATCTATTATTGTATTCGTTTTTTAATTTTATGCTATTTGAAAATTTCTTTGTATAATTCAAGCTAAAACTATCAATTATTTTTCTTCCTTTTAGTCTGAAATAGATAATAAATCTTTTCAACAAACAAAAATGCTCTAAATAAAAATTAGCGTTTTTTTCATCATTTATGTTTTTGGCGAATCCAAAAACATCCACATAATCATTCAAGCAGAGGGATATACTAATCCCGTTCCAAATCTTCAATTTATAGAAAACATTTAAGAAATTATCTTCTTTATCATGCCATAAATTAACTAATATCTTCCCAGGAGTGGTCCCATTTATAACGGTAGTAAGGTGCTCACCAATATCATTGCTGGTAGCAAAATGATCTAAGACAAATTGTTCATTACTTAGAATAAAAAAACTGTGATTTCTATATGCCCTAAAATAGAAAAAAGTTTTTATATTTATCAGGCTCAATGGCAATGCCAGCTTTTTTGTTATTTTAAAATAAGAATAGGATTTTTGCTCTTCATTCATGTTTTTCAACATTGTCCTATAACCAATTGAGAATGCTTTCTTTGTAAGTCTTTATAATGATATCTCTAGATTCACAGCCTATTTTGTTCTTAATGTTTTCAAAATGTTTTTCTACAGTTCTAGGAGACAGTTTAAGATTCGAAGCAATTTGTTTTGCATTTTTTCCAGAAGAAAGTAAATTAACACATTGTATTTCTTTATCAGATAAATAAATTTCTTTTTCTCCAAATATAATGGGGTACTTATGGATTGGTGTTGCTTTTATAAAAGCTCTTATTTTTTCTTCTTCCTGTTCATTTAAAACAGGTCCTTGCTTCTTAAAATTTTTATAAATGGCAAGACAATCTTTTTTAGGGGATATAATTTCTGACGCATTCATATTGAAAGTAGAAGTAAAATCTTTGAGAATCTCAATGTTTTCAATATAAAAATTTTGTAGTCCTTCTATCTTTCTGTCACCTGCAAAACCCCAAAGTTCTATTGAATCTTCCCTTTGTTTAAAGATACTAAGACCATTCCAAATGTTAAATTCATAAAGAGCAGACATTAAGTAATCACTTTTTTTAATAGGCCATAGAAAACAATGGTAATTATCTTTTGGAACATGGGTTATTTCTTCACCTAAAGACGTACCCTCATTATTATGTACGTTTTGTAAACAAAATTCGATCCATTCTAAGTTGTTACATAAATAAATATACCTACCGTCATTAAAAAATCTAAAATAGGCAAAAACTTTGATTCCAAACGTAAGAAGTGGATCACAGAGTGATAAAATTTCAGAGTGCGCAGACTCTGCATATTTATATGCGCAAAAATTTAATTGATAAGGATTCATAGGCGACCACTCACTTCCTTAACCCCACATATGGAACATGTCAGGACAAATGAGACAAATTTGCCAATAAACTCCAACAAATTACACCATAGCGTTCTCTTTTTGTAAAGATTTAATCGATGTGGGCTACAATGAATAATAAAGAATTGTATGGAGACTTATTTTTTCATGAAAGAGATGAATACTAAGTTCTAAACTGCAAAAGAAACTTTCACAAAAAAATATGCATTTTAAGCGGAAAAGTAAGAAAAATCCTTTAATGGACAGATAAACCTATTTACCTAACAAAATATGCTAATTTTTGGGCTAGGATGGACAGAACTTCTAGAACACTGTACTCACCGAACAACAGATAAAGCCTTTCGTGACTGCCCGAAAAAATTATATGTTTGCTATCTCCTTCGATGATGGGTCAAGTGGCATATTGTTTCATTGGGTTATAAACCAAACTCTAAACAGGGGGTTTTAGCGGTATTGCCGTCTTTATCCAAGCGATTAACATCGCCCCCCGCGATTATCAAAGCATTAATTATCTGCTGAGCTTTACAGGGGTTTTGCAGCATTTGGGATAAAACCGTTTGTAAAACGCTTTAATGAAGTTTTTGTTCTTCTTTTTGAAAAGATTAAAGATATTCATATTTATAATGGCTTGAAATGCTAATTGTGACACCTATTTGTTGTTGTGGCTGGTTGAGTGCAATACTTGTGCAATTAAGCATCTGCGAGGATCCTGATTAACGCGCCGGCTCGACCACCAAACAAAAGGTCTCGTCTTTTTTAATCATCCCCAATTCGGCTCTGGCTCTGTCTTCTAATGCTTCGGGATGGATCTTCAATGCTTGCACATCTCTATCCAACAATTCGTTTCTTTTTTCTAATTTCGCAATTCCTCCTTTTTCAGAGTGAATGGCTCTTTCTAAGCGAAGCGCATCAAATACATTACTATCACTCGCCCAAAGACGATACTGTAAAACCAAAAATATCATTACTAATAACGTGAGAATCGATTTTTTCATGTTCGGAGCGACTCTTTGCCAATAAAGGGAGACAAGCCCGCATATTGCGCACTAGCGCCCAGTTGCTCTTCAATTCTCATTAATTGATTATATTTGCCTACTCGATCGGAACGGCATAACGATCCCGTTTTAATCTGACCTGCCTCTGTAGCAACCGATAAGTCGGCAATAAAATCGTCTCCTGTCTCGCCCGAACGATGCGAAATGATCGTGGTGTATTTCGATTCTTTGGCCAAATGAAGCGTCTGGCAAGTTTCCGTGAGGGTTCCAATTTGATTCGGTTTTATTAACACGGAATTGGCGACATTTTCATGAATTCCACGCAGCAATAATTTTGTGTTCGTCACAAAAATATCATCGCCCACAATTTGAACTCGACTTCCCAGTGATTCGGTCAATAATTTCCAACCAGACCAATCTTCTTCTCCCATGGCATCTTCGAGAGAAATTAAAGGATAGCGATTTACCCATTGCGCTAAATAGGCTACCCATTCTTCCACCGAAAAAGAACGATTTTCGGATTTTAAATGATAGCGATTATCCTCTAATAATTCGTTACTGGCTAAATCCAGTGCCAGATAAATATCTTTGCCAGCCTTAAAGCCAGCACTTTCAATGGCGGTCAAGATTAACTCGATGGCCGCTTCATTAGAAGGCAAATCGGGTGCAAACCCACCCTCATCACCCACAGCCGTGTTGAGTTTTTTTTGTTTTAAAATCGTTTTAAGCGTTTGAAATACCTCAACGCCATAACGCACCGCTTCTTTAAAAGTCGGAGCCCCAACAGGAACTATCATGAATTCCTGAATATCGAGGGTATTATCGGCGTGCGCACCCCCATTAATGATATTCATGAGCGGCACAGGCAACTGCCAAGAACCGGTGTGCCCCTGATGCAAATATTGGTACAAAGGAACATTCACTGCTAAGGATGCGGCTCTGGCAACAGCCATTGAAACCGACAAAATCGCATTCGCACCCAATCGGCTTTTATTGGGCGTATCATCTAGACGGATCAATATTTCATCGATTCCTTTTTGGTGACGGACATCGTGCCCCAACACCGCATCTCGGATTTCATGCTCGACGTTGTGAACCGCTTTTAAGACCCCTTTGCCCCGATACCGTGTCCCGCCGTCCCTTAATTCGACGGCTTCGTGCTGGCCCGTTGAAGCCCCTGACGGCACGCACGCACGTCCAATCACACCTGAGGATAATACAACTTCGGCTTCAATGGTTGGGGTTCCTCGAGAATCTAAAATTTCTCGCGCACGAACCTCTTTAATCTCTGCCATGTTTGATAACCTCATCCAATTCTAACAGCACGGTTAATAATCGCTCCATTTGATCTAAGGGCCAAGCATTCGGTCCATCGCTCAAAGCTTTATCAGGATTGGGATGCGTTTCCATAAATAATCCTGCCACCCCAACGGCAACCGCTGCTCGAGCTAAAACTGGCACAAACTCTCGCTGCCCTCCCGAAGCAGAACCACTGCCTCCGGGCAATTGGACCGAGTGTGTTGCATCAAACACCACTGGACACCCAGTCTCTCGAAGGATAGCCAATGACCGCATGTCCGAGACTAAGTTATTATAGCCAAAAGAAACACCTCGCTCGCAAACCATGATTGACTGATTTCCCGTTTGCTTGGCCTTAGCCACCACATGTTTCATGTCCCAGGGCGCTAAAAATTGACCCTTCTTAATATTAACCGGTAACCCAGTCTTGGCCACGCGTTGAATAAAATCGGTTTGGCGGCACAAAAACGCCGGGGTTTGTAAAACATCAACGACTTCTTTGATTTCATCCAAAGGCGTGTCTTCGTGGACATCCGTCAAGATAGGAACCCCAATGGTTTTTTTCACCAACGATAGAATACGCAGTCCTTCTTCTATCCCCAGACCTCGAAAACTCTCATGCGAAGTTCGATTGGCTTTATCGAAGGAAGATTTATAAATAAAATGAATACCCAATCGATCGGTCATTTCCCGCAGAATGCCCGCTGTTTCGAGTGCTAAGGCTTCGCTTTCAATCACACAAGGACCGGCTATTAAAAAAAACCGCTGACGATCCCCAACCGGCGCTCCACACAATTGCATCAAACCTTCTTTCATTTAGAATCCCCTTTTCGCTGTTGAATCGCCGCTCGAATGAAATGAGTGAAGAGCGGATGACCATCTCGTGGCGTAGAAGTAAACTCGGGATGAAATTGACAACCAACAAACCAAGGATGGTTTGGGATCTCTATCATTTCAACCAAATGACCATCCATGGAACGACCAGAAACCTTTAATCCAACTGCTTCTAACGCGGTTAATAAGCGATTATTCACTTCGTAGCGGTGTCGATGGCGCTCTTTAACGATCTCTTTTTGGTAGATCTTTTCCGCAAGACTACCTGGAATAAGACGACATTGTTGAGCCCCGAGTCGCATTGTCCCCCCGAGCTCACTCTCAGAACCCCGAGTTTCGCGTTCTCCTTGTTGATTCATCCACTCGGTCACCAAGGCAATCACCGGGTAGGCCGTTGCGGGATCAAATTCAGTACTATTCGCTTTACTCATATTGGCCAAATGCCGAGCGAATTCAATCACCGCAATTTGCATTCCCAAACAAATCCCTAAATAGGGAATACCGTGTTCTCGAGCGTATTGTGCAGCAATGATTTTTCCTTCGACACCCCGCTCCCCAAATCCGCCAGGCACTAAAATAGCATCGATCTCTTTTAAGGCAGGAGAAGCTTTAGAATGAATGGTTTCAGAATCGATGTAATCGACTTTAACGCGAGTTTCTGTCTGGATCCCAGCATGAATTAAGGCTTCATTTAAGGATTTATAAGCATCGGTGAAATTCACGTACTTTCCGACAAACGCTATCCGAACTTCTCCTTTTGGATTTGCCTGCTTTTTAACCACTTGTTCCCATTCACTGAGATCCGCCGGGCGTGCACTTAAATTTAGTTTTTCTAGAACAAAATCATCCAAATGTTGTTCATGCAGCATTTTGGGGATTTCATAAATGGACTTCATATCCGGAGAAGTAATGACAGCACGCTCTTCGACATTGGTAAAAAGAGCAATTTTATTCCGCTCCGAACTGCGAAATTCTCGTTCTGATCGACAAATTAATACATCCGGTTGGATCCCAATGGAACGCAGTTCTTTCACAGAATGTTGCGTCGGTTTGGTTTTGATTTCTCCCGCGGTTGGGATATACGGCACCAACGTCAAATGAATAAACACCGTCTTCTGGGAACCTAATTCAATGCGTAATTGTCGAATCGCTTCCAAAAACGGTAAAGATTCGATATCGCCTACGGTTCCGCCAATTTCGACTAAAACAACATCAAAGGCTTGGGTTCCTTCTAAAACACACCGTTTGATTTCATCGGTAATATGCGGGATTACTTGAACCGTCGCACCCAGATAATCGCCTCGGCGTTCTCGCGCAATCACCTGCTCATAAATACGACCCGTGGTAAAATTATTATTTTTAGACATGGTGGTCCGGATAAAGCGCTCATAATGACCCAAATCCAAATCGGTTTCGGCGCCATCATCGGTGACATAGACCTCACCGTGCTGGAAAGGACTCATGGTCCCGGGATCAACGTTTATATAGGGATCAAACTTCAGTAAAGTAACTTTTAAGCCGCGGGTCTCTAGAATCGCCGCCAAAGAAGCAGCTGCTATACCCTTTCCTAAAGAAGACACAACGCCGCCCGTCACAAAAATATACCGAGTCATTTTGATCCTTAATGGTAAATAAAAATGGGTGTAGACGGGATTTAACTTTAACAGATCAAGAGGGAGAGTTCAAATGTATTCCCCCAATCGAGAGCGACACAACCGAGAGCAGGTCTCGAGTACGCCTGATTTCATACGAACTGATCTTTAATCTAGGGCGAGAGCCTGGCTTTGCCTTTAACATTTCGCGATCAATTCTTTCAATATGATCACGGCTGGGCAAGGTAAAGCCCAAATCTTGCAGCCAAAAACGTAATACCCCTCGGCGCCGCACCGGCTCCAGTAATAATAAACGAGAGACCGAGAGACAATGCGCATCCTCTCCCCGTACGGTTTCCAAATCTTGCATGGCTAACACTTGTACCGCGGACGCTGTTTCGAAACACAATGTTCCCGCGCGATTGATCGAACGCACGACTCTGGGCCATCTTCTCTGCAACAAGGGCATAATTTCATGGCGCAGGTAATTCCGATCAAAGCGTGTGTTATGGTTGCTGTCATCTTCTATCCATTTTAAATGCCGCACCTTGGCGTATTGTTTAATGGTTTCCTGAGACACCGCCAATAAGGGCCTGATTAATTCACTCTCGCCCACTCTAGACTTTTTGGGGATCCCACTTAATCCCAATGGGCCGCTACCACGAAATAACCGTAACAAAATGGTCTCTGCCTGATCCTCTTCATGATGTGCTAACAAAAGGCAATCGTCTTTTCCCAAAAAATTTTCGAACGCCGCAAAGCGTGCTTCGCGCGCCACTTCTTCCGGACTGCGCCCATCCACAACATTGCCATCGACCCAAAGCACCGTTAAGGGAATGGCGAAATTTTCACAGATCCTTTCACAGTGTTGAGCCCAATGATCGGCGTTGGGATGAATGCCATGATGAATGTGTAAAGCACTGACTGGGTAATCGAGTTGTTCTGCAAATGCCCGCACGGACAAATCCAACAAAACGTGAGAATCTAAGCCCCCGCTATAGGCAACCCATAAGCGTTTTGCAGAGGTTAACGTTTGTATTTCGGTTTTAAATGTTTCGAGTGTTAGGGTTGGATCCCCATTGCCATCCATCGTTGATACCGTCTACTCAGCAATTTTTCGGTGGGTAAATTTTTTAAGGTGCGCAAACCTTGCGTTAAGGCCAATTTAAGATTTTCGGCCATTTCGTCGATGTTCCGATGAGCACCGCCCAAAGGTTCGGGAATAATATCATCAATCAGCCCTAATTTTAGCAGGCGATTGGCAGTGATCCCCATCACTTCTGCAGCTTCTTCCGCTTTTGTAGCACTTTTCCAGAGGATGGTTGCACATCCTTCTGGTGAGATGGTTGCATAATAAGCATATTGCAGCATGAGGGTGAGATCCCCCACACCAATCCCCAGTGCGCCACCCGAGCAACCTTCGCCAATAACGACACACAAAACCGGCACTTCTAACCCTGCTAACTCTAATAAATTTCGCGCAATGGCTTCGCTCTGTCCACGCGCTTCGGCACCCACACCCGGATAAGCACCCGGCGTATCTATCAATGTAATGATTGGAATTCGAAATTTCTCGGCTAATTTCGCCATCCGTAAGGCTTTACGATAGCCTTCGGGGTGCATCATGCCAAAATTGCGCATTAATTTTTCTTTGGTATCTCGCCCTTTTTGTTGGCCAATGATCATCACTGGTTCATTGTCTAAATAGGCCAAACCGGTGATCAATGCCTTATCGTCGGCGTAGGCCCGATCCCCGTGTAATTCATCAAAATCGGTAAAAATTCTACCAATATAATCTAAGGAGTAGGGGCGTAACGGGTGTCTTGCGAGCTGGACAATCTGCCAAGCCGTCAAAGAACGAAAAATAGAATCAGTCAGCTCTCTACTTTTGTTTTCGAGCCGCGAAATTTCCTCTTGGATATTGATGACGTTGTCCGTTCCCACCAACCGAAGTTCTTCGATTTTGGCCGCTAACTCGGCAATGGGCCGCTCGAACTCTAAATAATTTAAACTCATCAGATTAACTCTATGGGCGTTTAATGGATGCTATCAGACTACCGAAAAATGAGTAGAAATGACAGAACTGACAAAAATATCAGTATCCTATTTCCACGGCTTCTATGCCTTTGATGGCTTTTAGCGAATCCAATAACACTTGCTTCGGGCTGACTCGCCAGCCTTGTCCCAATTGCAAAGTCACTTCAGATTCTTCTCGTTCATAGACTATCTGAACCGGACAACCCTGGGTTACTTGATGCGATTTAAAAACCTCCATCAAACGCGTGGAAAATGTTTCATTTAAGACTTTGGCTGAAACGACGATTTTGAGATATCGAGCCACTTTTGATCGCGCTTGATCCAACCCCATAATATCCATACACCGCATTTTGTAACCTCCCGTAAAGTGATCAATACTGATCTCTCCTTCGATGATCACCAAATTATCTTTGACTAAAATATCTTTGTTCTCGCGAAATTGATCCGAAAATATGGCAATTTCTTGCCGACCCGTTTTATCATCTAAGGTCAGAAAAGCCATCTTGTCGCCTTTCTTTGTGATCAAAGTCCTTAATCCCACAATGATTCCCGCTAATCTAAAACGACGCGTTGAATCTAATCGCAGCTCCCGAATCACCGAGCTTCTGAGATGTAAGAGCTCTGCTTCGTGTTGATCCAAAGGATGGCCGGTTAAATATAAGCCCAGCGTTTCTTTTTCCCCTTGCAAACGCACGGCTTCTGACCACGGCTCTACAGTATTGGATTTGGCTTTGATCAAAATATCACTTTCTGAAAAGGAATCCCCAAATAAATCCTCTTGACCCCGATTCCGATTTTTCGTTAATTGTTCGGCAGAGTGAATGGCATTTTCTACATTGGCCATTAAGTAGGATCGTTCCTGATCAAAACAATCAAAAGCACCCGAACGAATCAACGCTTCTATCACGCGCCGACTGGCGCGACGTGTGTCCACACGAGCACAGAAATCGAACAAATCTTGAAAAGGCTTTGTTTGTCTTGTCTCGACAATATTCGCAATGGCCGCTTCACCCACCCCTTTAATCGCGCCCAACCCATAAACAATGGCCTTATTCTTATCCACCGAAAATTTAAACAGGCTGCGATTCACATCCGGAGGACAAAGTTTAATTTTCATCCGACGGCATTCATCAATGAAAATCACAACCTTGTCAGTGTGCGCCATGTCCGAGGATAACACCGCCGCCATAAAAGCTTCTTTATAATGGGTTTTTAACCAAGCCGTTTGATAAGTGATTAACGCATAGGCAGCCGAATGGGACTTGTTAAACCCATAACCCGCGAATTTTTCCATTAAGTCAAAAATGGTGCTGGCCCTTTCCGCTTCGACCCCTCGCTCGATGGCACCTTGAACAAAAATCACCCGTTGTTTTGCCATCTCTTCTGGCTTCTTTTTCCCCATGGCCCGACGTAATAAATCTGCCCCGCCCAAGGTGTATCCCGCCAATACTTGGGCAATCTGCATCACCTGTTCTTGGTATAAAATAATGCCATACGTGGGTTTTAAGATCGTCACTAATTTAGGGTGCAAATATTCTGGCGTTGCGCGACCGTGCTTGCGATTAATAAAGTCGTCCACCATGCCCGATTGCAACGGTCCGGGTCGAAACAACGCCACCAAGGCAATAATTTCTTCAAAGTTATCTGGCTGCAAGCGTTTAACCAATTCTTTCATCCCACGAGATTCCAGCTGGAAGACGGCTGTCGTGTTACAAGACCGCAACAGATCAAAGGTTTTAACGTCATCGAGCGGTATCGAGTGGATCTCAATCTCTGGTTCTTGGTTTTGTCTTTTAATTTCGTTAACGGTGTGAATGGCCCAATCGATAATGGTTAATGTTCTTAACCCTAAAAAGTCAAATTTCACCAACCCTATGCTTTCTACATCGTTTTTATCAAATTGAGTTAACAACGTTCCATCATTGGCATCACAATAAAGCGGTGTAAAGTCCGTCAATTTTGAAGGAGCGATCACCACACCTCCGGCATGTTTCCCGGCGTTTCGCGTAATCCCTTCTAATTTTTTGGCCAAATCAATCAGATTTCGGACTTCTTCCTCTTCGTGATAACGCTGCTTTAGCGCTTCTTCTTGCTTCAACGCTTTTTCTAAAGTAATTCCCAACTCCAAGGGAATGAGCTTTGCAATTTTATCGACAAAACCATACGGATGCCCCAACACTCGACCGACATCCCGAATGACCGCTTTTGCAGCCATCGTTCCATAAGTGATAATTTGTGAAACTGCAGCTCTTCCATAGGTATTGGCGACGTAATCGATGACGCGATCGCGACCATCCATACAAAAGTCAATATCAAAGTCTGGCATGGAAACCCGTTCTGGATTTAAAAATCGCTCAAACAAGAGATCATATTGCAAAGGATCTAAACCCGTGATCCCCAACACATACGCCACTAAAGAACCTGCACCCGAACCACGACCTGGGCCCACGGGGATTTTGTTCTCTTTCGCCCATTGAATAAAATCGGCCACAATCAAAAAATATCCTGCGTATCCCATGGAATTTAAAACAGACAATTCGGATTTTAAACGTTCCTGATACGCAGTGGGAATGGGTTTGGTTCCAAAAATAGTCAGCAACCCCTTTTCAGCAGCGTCGATTAAACTTTGTTCAATGGTCGATCCCAACGGTACGGGGTAATTCGGTAAATAAACATTCCCCAGTTTTAACTCTAAAGTACATCGTTTGGCTATTTCCACACTATTTTCGAGCGCTTCCGGCAAATCCGAAAATAAGGCGACCATTTCACTTGCTGATTTTAAATATTGCTCTTCCGAATAAGCGTGGGAACGGTTCGAATCGTTTAACGTCTGTCCTTCATGAATACAAACTCTTGCCTCGTGCGCTTCGAAATCCTCCCGCTTTAAAAATCGTACATCATTACTGGCGACCAAAGCCGCACCTTTCTTTTCTGCTAAGCGAACAGCGGCCTGAATATAAGACTCTTCATCGACTCGACCCGTTCGGACCAGTTCTAAATAAAACCGATTTGGGAACACCTGGGACCATTCAGCCAACAGCATCTCTGCAACTTCAGGATTCTCCGATAACAGGGCTTTGGCAATATCACTCTCTCTGGAAGTGGCAATGGCAATCAGACCCTGGTTGTATTTTTGCAGCCAAGCTTTTTCGATTTGAGGTTTACCCCCAAATTGACCCTCAATATAAGCACGCGAAACGAGTTCTGTCAGATTTCGATAGCCTGTATCATTTTGACACAATAAAATAAGACGAGTGGGATGATTGAGATCGGCTTCGTCCGTCACCCAAATATCAGTCCCAATAATAGCCTTTACTCCAGCCTCTTCTGCGGCTTGATAAAACTTAACCATACCAAACAGATTAGATTGGTCCGTCAATGCAACCGCAGTGCCCTGACTTGCAGCAATTGCTTCCACTAATTCGTCAAGTCGAATGAGTCCATCGACAATCGAATATTCGCTGTGAACATGCAAATGTGTAAATACTGTTTTCATTAGATGCAATGACTACCCAATAGATTCGGCGCTAAAAAGCGCCCATGCGGCTTTAACCGGCCCAAAACTGCTGCGATGAATTTGACTGGGGCCAATTTTGATGAGTATTGCCCGATGGGCTTCAGTGGGATACCCCTTATGTTGTGCAAACCCATACTCAGGGTAGAGCTTATCCAACTGCTTCATTTCTCGGTCGCGAGTGACTTTTGCTAATATAGAAGCCGCACTGATGGCCGCGATCAATCGATCGCCTTGAATAATCGCTTCTACGGGATAAGGAATATCAGGACAACAATTCCCATCGACCAATACCTTATCCGGGAAGACTGAGAGAGCTGCAACCGCACGTTTCATGGCAAGTAAACTGGCTTGAAGAATATTAACACGATCAATTTCTTCGACCTCTGCTCGACCCAATGCAAACGCAACAGCCTTCTCGCAAATTTCACTAAACAGTTTTTCTCGCTTCTGTTCTGACAATTGTTTGGAATCGGTAAGACCTGGAATGAGTGTTTCTGTATTGAGGATCACCGCCGCCGCAATGACAGGACCCGCTAACGGACCCCTACCTGCTTCATCAACACCCGCAATCAACATGAAAACGCCAATCCTTCTAACTTAGCCTAAAAAATACTCTCTTAGACAAGACTAATCTGGATCGAAATGAAAGTATAGTGTTCAAAAATATAGAGTCTTTAAGACCTGAATTTTTCAGTTCCTCGGCAAACATATCAGTAAAAATGACAGAAGGAACAATAAATTATTTAGTTCGTCAAATATCTAAATGTTATCATTTCTGTGCAATTATCTCTCCCGCGGAAGCGAGAATCCAAAATAAAGCGTATCTTTCCACATAATGCCTGGATCCCCGCTTTCGTGGGGATGACGGGACAAAGTAGTACTAAAGGATGACGGGACATAAGTAATCTAAAGGATGACGGAACATAAATAGCTCCTAAAAATAGTCATTTGACCTTCATAGATTAATTTGGGAAAATATACAGTGTTAAAGGATAACAAGGAGACAAAGCCATGGCTGCAACCGAAATCAACATTTTTCCAATTAATACCAGAATCGCATTTGTTGCTGCCAACATCGAAAGATTGGGCCGCAATTCACTAGAGGGAAAAGAACGCTTAGTGCAACAAGGGTTTAGCGAGGATGAAATTAGCGAAGCCAGAATCTATCTCATTAAACAATTGATCCTCAAGGGAAGCGGTGAAACAGGATTATTGCTGCTCTCTTTTAGCCCCGACGAAATTATTCAAGCAGTCTCCGATCTCCGCGACTTCATGACAGTTCAAAATTTCATTCAACGAGGATTCTCTCGCGAAACCATCGAAGCAGCCAGAACACAAACAGCAAGGTTAGTCTTCCCAAATCCACCTTTCTCCGATGATGGGCTAACTCAAACGCCTGCGCACTCTCCTAAGAAAGCGAGCGACTTCTTTGATACTGAAACAACGCCAGAGAAAGAAAAAAAGCAACTCTACAAACCTGCTGATGAAAGCGCCGACTCTTCCCCACCACCCTATGATCTCGTGCATAAACCTCTGAAGCCAGAGGACGATGAATTAGTGGCCGCTTATCGAATCCATAGGTTGTACTCCACTGTCCGGGCGAATCCGCACTATCAATTGCTACTCAAAGAAAACCTCGACGAAAATGCCGAACAAACCCTCTTGCGGATCCGGGAACTGTGCGGCAGCTACGTTGAGCCCGATCCGTCCAGCAGAATACCTCTTTGCACCGAACGACAACGATTACTATTCCAGGCCATTGAATTTGAGCTCGATCAGACAAACCACATGACTCCCGCAACACCCAGCACCGCCCCCAATTCCTCAGCACCGCTAACGCCTTCCGCTTCACCATTGCCTTTTGATACAAAGTTGCTCCAATACCAAATGGCAAGAGAAGCTCAATCAGCGGAAGAGCGTCTGCAGGTTTGTGCAGACCGTATTGCCAAGCTGGTCGCTTATATCCAAAGTGATCCTACGCATTTCAATAAATTTAGAAGAGGCCACGACCGTACTGATCAAGAAACTTTAGACCGAATCCAAACCGTCTGCAAATCCTATGTCGACTCCCCCACTCTTCGCCCAACCAATGGTTTCTCTCAAGAAGAAATTTTAGTCTCGATCATTGAACAAGAAATGCTGCAAAGATCCAAACAGCCGGTTAATCGAAAATTATTATTTCAGTAGTGGATGAATGGCTTGAAACGCCTTAACGCTGGCATTTTGTCGCAGACTAAGATGAAGTTCGTTATACCGTTGTATTAAAGGTTGCATGTTATACTGTGGATCCAAATAAGCCAGTAAGGCCTTACTGAGGGATTCTGGATCGGCTTTGGATTGAATATACTCTGGTACCAACACTTCATTCGCTAATAAATTGGGTAAAGCAATATAGGGAATTTTCACCAAATGCTTAGCGATGTGATACGTCAAGGGATGCATGCGATACGCCACTACCATCGGTTTTTTATGAAGCATGACTTCTAAGGTTGCAGTTCCTGAAGTAACCAGTACTGCGTCGGCCGCAGCAATCGCCGTGTGAGCATTGCCAACACTAAATTGAACCGGAACTTCTGGGGCCTTTAACGCCCACAATGATTGCAGTCGATCGCGGTGTTCCACCGAAACAACCGGGATCACACAGTGAAGATTCGGTTGTGATTGATAACAGTGTTTGGCCGTCAGTATAAACATTTCCGCTAAATATTTTAACTCGTTATTTCGACTGCCTGGCATGAGGGTCAGGATCCGGCAGTTGTCTGTGATCCCCAATGCGGTTCTTGCACGAGCGGTATCGATACTGAACGGAATTTGATCGGCCAAAGGATGTCCCGTAAAGCACACCGGAACTTGGTACTGCTCATAAAACTGTGCCTCAAACGGAAATAACGTTAACATTAAATCCACGGATTGTTTGATCCCAGTGATCCGCCCTTGGCGCCAAGCCCACACACTGGGACTGACATAATGAACGGTTGGAATGCCTTGCTGCTTTAATTTTTTTTCCAGGCCCAGATTAAAATCCGGAGAATCAATGCCAATGAAAATGTCTGGGGGATTTTGGGTAAAATGGCGCACTAAATTGCGTCGAATTCGAAATAATTCCGGTAACCGCTTTAAAGGTTCCACCAAGCCCATGACGGCCAAACGATCCTGGGGATACAGCGAAAAACCGCCTTCTTTCAGTAAGCCTGGCCCTAAGATACCTTCCACTCGAACATCAGAATAATGCTCTTTAAATGCTTTGATTAAGGGAACAGCTAAGTTATCGCCAGAAATTTCACCGACTACAATGCCGATCCGTAAAACCACCTAGCGAATAATTCCTCGAGTGGAATTCGATAAAAAATCAATCATCAAATTGATTTCAGGATATTCCAAGGCCATGTTTTTTAATTCCAACATCGCTTCTTGGAGTGTAAGACTTTGCCGAAAGACAATTTTATATGCCCGCTTTAAGGCCGAAATACTATTCGGACTGTAGCCGCGTCGCTCTAAACCCACGGTATTTAAACCATGCGCTTCAGCAGGGTAACCCGAAACCATCACGAAAGGGGGCACATCTTTTAAAATAATGGATCCCGCTGCAGCAAAACTATACGAACCAACGGCACAAAACTGATGAACACCCACCATGCCACCCAAAACAGCAAAATCTTCTACTCTGACATGTCCAGCAACCGAAGCATTATTTGAAAAAACCACTTGGTTGCCAACGGTACAATCATGCGCAACATGGGTATAGGCCATAAATAGGTTATCATCGCCAATGCGTGTCACCCCACCGCCTTGTACTGTTCCACGATGCACAGTGCAACATTCCCGAAATATATTGCGATCCCCAATTTCCAAACGTGTCGGTTCCCCGCCATATTTTTTATCGGGTGAGTCTTCCCCAATAGTCGCAAATTGATAGATTTTGTTGTCGCGACCGATCCGAGTGGGACCACGGACGACCACATGCGGTCCTATCCAAGTGCCTTCTGCAATTTCTACATCAGGTCCAATTAATGTCCAGGGACCAATATGCACATTTGCAGCAACTTTGGCCTTTGGATCAACAAGTGCGTGTTTATCTATCACTGGTTTACTTTCCCCTCGGCACTGGTCATTTCTGCCGTACACACAATCTCACCTTCTACCATTGCCGTTCCCTTAAATTTCCAAACGGTCGCTCGGTGACGTTGCAGTTCTACTTTTAACTTTAGCTGATCGCCCGGAATCACCACCTTTTTAAAGCGAGCGTTCTCGATGGATGCTAAGTAAAAAAGAGAATCTTTGGCATACCATTCAGAACAACTGGCCAGTATGGCTGCAGCTTGCGCTAACGCCTCCACAATTAAAACACCCGGCATCACCGCTTTCACGGGGAAATGACCGGCAAAAAACGGTTCGTTGATGGTGACATTTTTAATGGCTAACAGAGATTTATCGCGTTCAAATTCTACCACCCGATCCACTAATAAAAAGGGAAAGCGATGCGGCAAACGTTCCAAAATCTGTTGGATATTCATTCATCCTCCGCTAATTGTGCATCACCCGCTTGCACTTTCTGCTCTAATCGACGCAAACGCCTGGCAATATCATCTAAAAATTGGAAACGAGCAGCATTCTTGCGCCAAATCGCTGCAGGTTTTGCTGGAAAACCCGATGAATAAACCCCTTTAACCAATAACGAATGATTCACTGCAGAGGTTGCCGTAATATGAACCTGATCGGTAATTTGAATATGCCCGGCGATGCTCGATCCGCCACCAATTAAACAATGTTTCCCAATCGTGGTACTCCCGGCAATACCAACACATCCAGCAATGGCTGTACTGGCACCAATCGACACATTATGCCCAATTTGAACTAAATTATCGATAATCACACCTTCTCCAATGATTGTATCTTCTAAAAATCCTCGATCGATGGTTGTGTTAGACCCAATTTCGACTTGACTGCCAACCTGTACACCCCCAATATGCGGAACTTTAAACCAAGTCCCTTCATGGTGGGCAAAACCAAAGCCATCACTGCCAATCACTGCACCACTGTGAATCAAGCAATCTTCTCCGAGTCGGACATTATCATAAAGCGTCACCCGACTTCTCAATGCTGTTCGATTTCCAATCTGGCACTGGTTCCCAATGGAACAACCGGAACCGATGATAACTGCTTCTCCCACTTCAACACCATCCCCTAAGACAACATAGGGACCAATCGCGGCGGTTGTTGAAATACGACACCCTTGTCCAACAATCGCGGTCGGATGAATTCCCTGCACCACGGTTTGTTGCGGCTCATATAATTTAGCCACTTTCGCTAAACTGAGACGAGGATTATCACAAATTAAGGCATGAGTGGTGCACGCCTCTAAATCTTCTGGGCTAATAATGACTGCAGAAGCCTGGGTATTTGCTAAAAATTTTTTATAATTTCGATTGCTTAAAAAAGACAGATCGCCTTTTGTCGCCCGTTCTAAAGGAGCAATTCCATTGATGACACAGTGGGGATCACCTTTAAGACGCGCGCCAATGAGGTTGGCGAGCGTCTCAAGCGTTCTGGCTTCGCTTACTTTCATTCGGAGCTAGACTTCTTATCCGACTTGTCTGATTTTTTGTCTGATTTATTCTCTTTCGCATCTTTTTCTAAGCGATCCAGGATTTTTTCAGTGATGTCAATGCGCTCAGAAATATATAACGTTGATTCTTGCGGTAACACGAGATCATATTTCTCTTCCTGTGAGATTTTTTCGACGACATCTCGCACAGTTTTAATAAACTCATCCATTTCTTCACGATGACGGCTCGTTTGATCCGAACGGAACTCTTCGTCCATTCGTCGTAGATCTTGCTCCATTTTGACCAGTTCTTTTTCTTTTCTACTCCGTTCGTGCGCGGACATGACATCTTTATCACGCTGTAATTTATCCCGCTTGGTGATAAATTCCTTTTGTTTGTTATCCAATTTTTCTTTAGGGCCTAGGAATTCTTTTTCAAGGCGTTTCCCAGCAGCTTCGGCTTGTGGTGCTTTTGCAAACAATTGCTGCCAATCCATGGTACCAATTTTAATGGCGGATTCTTCTGCAGCCAAAGCAATGGTAGAACTCAAGCTTAAACAAATTGCAACTATGGTTAAACGAATCAAGTGGCTCAACTTTATTCTCCTCATACTCTGAATCAACTGATTAAAATTGGGTACCCATCCAAAAATTGAAATAACGGACATCGTCTCCCGGTTTTCTGTTTAGCGGCCTCGCAAAACTGAACGATATCGGCGCACCTCCAATAGGGGTATGCCATGTTAACGATAGACCAACCGAATATCGAAGTCCATTTGGATTCCGAGAAACATTCTGACCGTTGACGGTTTTAACCCGATAACGAGTATCATATACCTGACCGCCATCTAAAAACAATGCCGTCCGAACAGATTTTGCATCCGGTTTAATAGGATTCGGAAAAATAAATGAAGCTGAAAAGGCGGTCAATACGTTACCACCGAATGATCGCCCTAAAGAGTCTTTAGGACCTAAGGAATTTTCTACAAACCCACGAACAAACCGAGTTCCTCCTGCAGTATAGTGGCGATAAAAAGGCATTTGGGGTGTCTTACCATAACCATTTCCATACCCTAAGTTACCTGATAAACCAATAATCCACAGTTCAGAACTTGAGAGCGGATGAAATCCGGCAACATCATAGGAAAGCCGATAGTATTGTTGGTTAGCACCAGGAATGACCGCTCGAATCCCTGCAAATTGTGTGATCCCTCGGTGCGGAAATATTCGCTGATCTAGGCTGTCATAATTCCAACCCAATCCAACAGTGTATTCCCGAAATTGGCTCCCATATTTATTCATAAAATCTGTGACTTCCGTTGCCACAATTTGATCGACTTTTAACCGCGTATCATCGTAACCCACGGTTAAGCGAATGGCATCGTATAAACTCATGGGAAATACCCAACGAACTTCGCCCCCTAAAGTATCGGTTGTGTAACTTGATAAATCGGTCGTTTTACTCAAATTGGTTTGATTGTAATACGCACCAAAACCCATCCCAATGCCATCGACCGTAAAATAGGGATCTTGGTAACCCATGGCATAATTCGTGGATGCCTTACTGTTATCAAAGGTAAAATCAACCCCTTTCCCCGTGCCAAAGAAATTTTCTTGGCTGATCGAAAAGTTATACATGAAACGTTCTGAAGGAGAGTACCCTATCCCAGCACTGATCTGCCCGAGTCTCGCTTCCTCAATTTTGTAAAGCACATCGACTTGATCACTCACCCCCGGCACGGGTGGGGTTTCAATATCGACTTGGCTGCCAAAACCTCTGCGTAAAATCTTTTCCCGGCCTTCTTTGATTAAAGCGGTTGAAATCCAAGTTCCTTCCATTTGAGGTAATTCTCTTCGCAGCACTTCATCTTTCGTGGTGGAGTTACCCCGGATCAAAATACGACGAACATAGATTCGTTTACCCGGAATAAGGTGGAAGACCATATTAACCGATTTATTTGCCTCATCGATTTCATGCGTCGGTCGAACTTCAGCCTGGCTATAGCCATCATTCCCCAAACGAGTTTCGATGGCTTGTTTGACTTCGAGCAGTGTTTTTCGAGAAAACGTTTTACCGGTTTTTAAGGGATCCAGTAACGGCAGTAAGTTCTCTTTCGGGATCACAAATTGGCCCGATAAATCTGTCTTACCAAAGGTATATTTATCGCCTTCGGTTACCTGAACAATAATAAAAATTCTCTTTTTATCTGGTGATAAAGACGCTTGCGAGGAATCCACTTGAAAATGGAGATAGCCTCTATCCATATAATAAGAACGTAAAATTTCGAGATCCGCATTTAATTTTTCTCGATTGTATTGATCATCATTGTAAAACCAGGATAACCAATTCGTTTTAGACAAGCGAAATTGTTTTAACAACTCTTTTTCTGGAAAAACGGTGTTCCCCACAATTTTAATTTCTTGAATGCGCGCGACATCCCCTTCATAAATCGCCAACTGAACATTCACTAAGGAAGCAGAATCTTCGGTCACCGTCGGCTCAATTTTAACGCCATAGCGGCCACGACCTAAATAATATCGCTCTAGTTCCTTGACGGTTTGCAGCAACACGGAAGGATCATAAAATCGACCTTCTGCTAAGCCCGCTTCTTGCAATAATTTCTTAATTTTATCTTTGTCTTTGATGCCAGTCAGCGTCAACTTGCTGATGGTGGGCCTTTCGACCACATTCACCACTAACACATTCCCATCCCGTGAAAGTGTCACTTCCTTAAAAAAACCGGTTTTGTAAAGCGCCCGAATGGATTCAGAGGCCTCTTCTTCTGTAATGGAATCGTTCACACGAATGGGCAAGTCATCGATGACCGCCCCTTCCGAAACCCGGTGCAGCCCGACCACTCGAATTTTTTGGATGGTAAAGGGTTGAAAACCATCTGCCCAGGCGGTTGAAAGGGATCCAACTAATAAACAGCAGAGTACAGTCTTTTTCATCATGGTTAAATTTCGTTGATTTAAAATACCAGGCGACACTTTAGCATAAATTATTATCCGATTCACTGCGTCCGAATAAAATTTTCACAGAATTGGATCTGATTTCTCGCAAGAATGTAAGAACATTGGCTCAATTTTGTTCTGGCTAATTCAGGAAATACCGGGTGATGTCGTTATAAAAAGCCAAGAACATAAATCCAATGAGAATAAAGCCGCCTATCCAAAGCCCTGCGGTTTGCACTCTCTGTGGTAACGGTCTGCCGGTTAGGAGTTCAATCACACAATAGAGAATATGGCCGCCATCCAAGACTGGAATGGGCAACAAATTTAAAACACCTAAGCTGACACTGATCAACCCTAAAAAATCTAAAAAATGTTTAAAGCCAACCGTAACGCTTTCTCCGGCATATTTAGCGATGCTAATCGGACCACTGACATTATTCAACGAGACCTTACCCATCACCATTTTTTTTAACACTTCCAGCGTTAAAACCGAGTAGTCAACCGTTCGTTTCACTGCTTTCGAGAGGGCTTCGCCAATCCCATAATATTGCGTTCGGATCAATTCCTTGGGGATTTCCTTTAAAACTGGAAATTCGATCCCAATAAACCCTATTTTTTTACCATCCTCCGACTGTTTTTCACCAGAGCGACAAGCAATCGATAACTTTTGACCATCCCGTAATACGCTTAACTGTATCTCTTGATCCGGATGACTTTGAACATAGTTAATAATCGCACCGCGAGACTGAATCGTTTGATGGTTAGCACTTAAAATTCGATCGCCCACCCGTAGTCCTGACTTAGCAGCTGGGTAATCCGGCAGTATCTTATGGATCAAGGCAGGAACCGGATCGACCATCGTCAAACCCAAAGCTTCTAACCAATTCGGATCTGAAATTCCCTCTGACAAGTGACTGATATCTAAAGATTTAGTTTCAGATCGCGAATGTTCTTTGTCTTGGACCGTGATTTGAACCGTTTTTTCCTCACCCATTTCACTCAATAACCGCAGAGCAACTTCTTCCCAACTTAAGGTGGGTTTCCCTTCGACTGCAATAATTTCCTGTCCCGATTTTAAACCCGCCAAACCTGCAATAGAGTCTTTAGGGACGTCTCCCAGAATGGGCACCAAGACGGTTGTTCCTAAGAGAAAGACAGCCCAATAGATCAGCACTGCAAACAATAAATTAAATGAAGGGCCTGCCGCTAAAACCAACATCCGCACCCAGACTGGTTTATGATTCATCGCCATTTGGCGTTCTTCGGGTGGAATATTTTCTTCTTTTTCACCGTACAAAGAAACATACCCTCCCAGAGGAATTGCGGAGATTAGGAATTCTGTTCCTAATTTGTCATACCATCGAAACAAAGGCCAACCAAACCCAATAGAAAAGCGTAAAACCTTAATGCCAAAACGTCTTGCTACCCAAAAATGTCCAAACTCGTGCACCGCAACAAGGATGCTGATAGCCACTAAAAAAGCAATGATTGAAACTAGCAATTGAGACATAAGTCCTCCAAGATCAATTGGAACGCCGGTTTAAACCATGGCGTATAGTGTTCTGCATTGATGGACAATTCCTGGATGATATTTTCAACCGTTGCCCAACGATAAGCCTCTGCTTCTAGCGGATCTAAAATAATGGATTGATTCGGCAGATATTCTCCCACTAAAACATGATCTAATTCATGCTCTGTGAGCCCATTCGAAAAACTGATTTTATAGACAAAGGATCCGACCCTTCTTAAGGGAATGTCCAATGACATTTCCTCTTTGAGTCGTCTTCGACCGGCAAGGGTTATCTCTTCATCTAATCGAGGATGACTACAACAGGTATTCGTCCAAAGCCCACCGCAATGATACTTTTTGGCATACCGCTGCTGTAATAAAATTTCTACCGTACCCGCTTCTTTTCGATAAATAAAAACCGAAAATGCTCGATGCAACAAAGCAAGTTCATGCGCTTTCATTTTCTCTTCTGTGCCTAAGATTTGATCGTTTTCATCGACCAGCACGACGTGTTCGACTGCGTTCATGCAACATCTCTCCCTTCAAACGGAGCAATGACCTGCAGCGAGGGAAAGCTTGCTAAAACAGCTGGCAGATCTTTAGCCAAAAACAATAATTTTAAATTGGGGCCTGCATCTTGCGTAAAGTACACGGGTACCCCTCTTTGACGGCAATGCCAAACCTCTTTCATCCCTTGCAGTGTTTCTGGCAACGAATAGAGAATGGGGGGGGTAGCGGTTAGCATCAAGGCATGCATGGTCAGTGCATTGTGTTCTGCAGTTTCTGCTAATTGATTAAAATTGTGCGTTGCAATCGCCTCTTTGATGCGCACCAAATCCGCATTTTGTTTTGCGGGCCATAACGAATAAAAAGGAGACGTGGCAACAGTCAAAGCCATGGCCTCCCTGGAGCTGACTGGCTTTGCCAGTGTATTAAAAATGAGAAGACCAATTCTTAATTCGGGCCACAGATGAGTCAAAGGTATCCCAAAACTGTCCATCCCGTCTGCTGATTCTCCGGCTTGCCATTCCACAAATCCGTGCCAAAAAGAACGACTGGCACTTCCACTGCCCAAGCGCCCCAGAATGGAAAGGGTTGATTTTGGCAATTCCCAATCATACAAGCGACCCAAGGCCCCTGCCAAAGCCGCAAATCCACACGCAGACGACGCCAAACCCGCCCCGACTGGAATATTAATCTCGGTATCCACACTATAATTCGTGACCGAGCACATGTTAAATAAGGCCAAATAAGCCGTAATTTTTTGCGCAAACGATGTTTCGTTATCGACGACCTGCCCATTTAAACGTATTCTATTAAAGCGATCCGCGTGCGGCCTGATCATTGTTTTTGCGCCATACTGTTGCAATGAAATGGATAAGCTCGAATTATACGGCAAATTCAATTCTGAATTTCTTTTGCCCCAATATTTACACAGCGCTATGTTGGCTGGCGCAAAATAAACGCCCTCGTCTCGTTTTGGATCTTTTGGCTGATCTCTTAAAAGATAAGAGACCGCTTCTGCTCTATTCACACCGAATGCCCTCCCTTGAGCCAGACACTGGTATTACCATAGCCCCTGGAATGTGAAGATGTTCTTGGAGTGGTTCGGCATTCCCCAAGCCAATCACACAATCGCCCAAACCAGAACCTGAAATCTTCGCACCATAAATGCCCGCCATTGAATTCAAAACATCCGTTAATTGGTTCAAAATAGGTGATCCAACTCCGATTGCATTCATTAGGCTGTGTTGAACGTTAAATAATTCACCGAGTTTCGGCCAATTTTCTTGTTCAATTAAGGGAACCGCATCTCCAACAGAGCAATCCATGGCTGCAAACAGGGAATCGTACAGGGCAGGATAGTGTTGCCTGCGGCTTTCGACCCATTTAATGACTTCGGGGGTTGGCGTTTTAGCACCCGAATACACCACCACCAGAGGGACAGTGTGTGCAAATTGCTGCAGCACATAAGGCGGATTTTGTTGATAGAGAACGACCCCGCCATAAATACTGGCGGCGACATCCGCCCCTGAGCCCACGCCCTGTACAGCCGCTACAATTGCTTTGGCGTGTGTTAAGAGAACCAGGGGTTCCGGTTGCTTTTCAAGCATTTGCAACAAAACAGCCATCGTCGCAACTGTCACAGCTGCAGACGATCCTAAACCTACGGTATCTGAAAATTCCGAAACAATCGAGAGTTCAAAACCCAAAGTGAATTGCTCTTTTAAAGCCAAAATGGCAGCACACACAAATTGAAAAGGTTTTTCGATAACAAGATCATCCAAATGTCGTTCGAGTTTCCCTAAGCTCGCATGAATGATGACTCTTTTGTCTTTACGCGGGACCAAGGTAACCATAATCCGTTTATCAACGGCCAAAACCATCGCCCGTTTATTCTGGAGTACTGCATGTTCACCGAGCAACATTAATGATCCCGGTGCACTCGCACTATAGGACATGTGTTCCCCGAACATCGCCACGAACCGTTTGCAGGGCATAGCCATGGTTTTGCACCGCAGGAGATAAATCTCTCTCTGAAACAATTAAAACCACACCCGCATTATCGCCTCGTACGGATCCCGCTCCACAAATTTTAGCGGCCCCTCCTTCTCTCTCAATCGCCGTAATAAATTCTTGGATACGTGTCGGTACCACTCCAATTTTTACTAACAACCGATGATTCTCTCGAATACACTCTTGCAGATCTTTAATATCATTTCTTTGCAAGGCTTCATCAAAAGCTTCGGTCACAGATGAAAAATCATTTCCGATAGTCGTGAATTTAAATTGATCCGCCACCGCACTGACACACTGACCTGTCGTTGATTTCGGTCTTCCGGTTTGCACGATAGAGAGCGGAATATTTGGAATTGGGCGCTGTTTGGTTTGTCCTTTTTCAAACCGTAAACACCCCCCTTTCATCACCAAATGTAAGTCTAATCCACTGGAATAACCATGTTGTAGATTTTCTGCTTGTCGCCCCAAATACAAAATACGCCCCGGATCTATTTCTAATTTCAAAAAATGCAGCAGCGCATATAAAGTACTCATGACTAAAGCCGCAGACGAACCCATCCCACATCCCATGGGGATATCTGAAGAAGCGCGAATTTCTAACCCTTGAGAAAGGGAGATATTCCAAGTTTCTAATAAATCGGTCACCGTGTATTGCAACAGCTCAAAGGGGCGTTTTAAAACATCGCGAATACCGCACTGCCCTTCGAGAAAAGCGTGATATTTATCTTGCAACCGCTTTTTTAGGACATTTAAAGTCTGTAGCGTAAATGATTTGGCATAATGAAAATTAAGAAAATTAAACAAGATTGCGGGCGTCAAACTCGAAAGGATCGTACTTTCTGCATAGCAATCTATCGCCATGGCAATCGCAGGATTTCCATAAACCACAGCGTGCTCTCCCGATAATACTAATTTAGCAGGTGATCTGGCCATTAGTTGTGTTTTCATGAATTTTCCGTTTTGTAAATCCGTTTATGTTGCTGAATAGCAGCCAAACGATACCGTCCTGAATGATGGTGAGAAATCGTCATAGATGATCCATCCACTGGATAAGGAAATTGATAGAATTGCTCATATTCTTCTTGCGTGAGGGGCTGACGAGCATTTAACATTTTCTGGTGATAATTTTTATCTAGCATCGATCGATACTCTTCCTCTACCACCCCACT
>Ga0206800_1022_pt1 | contig 34295 bp, 31 predicted proteins | sample Alteio_BWOrgCont_64_FD_152898 | JGI IMG/M metagenome (GOLD analysis project Ga0206800, IMG submission 152898) | Enriched cells from forest soil in Barre Woods Harvard Forest LTER site, Petersham, Massachusetts, United States -... | ecosystem: Environmental > Terrestrial > Soil > Temperate forest >... | reverse complement strand
CCATGCAAGGGCAAGCACTTGGAGTAAGCTAGCGACTCTAAATGGGTTCGAGCATGCCGATGTGGCAGGCCTCCTGCCGATTTTATTGTGGGAGCAACGGCTTGAGAATCCCTAGAATTTTTGGCATCTTTGTATTTTTTATTTTTCTTTTGAACAGCAATGCTCGTGCTACCAGTGCAAGTGATCCCACGTCTGCAGACGATTTTTTTGATCTCAGCAACCTGGGGTATGCGGGAGTACCGATCTTAGGATATGACGATAAAGACGGTTGGGTATATGGGGGGGCGGCTTTCGTTTATAGCGATCTTCAACCGAGCGTGAACGCTGGCCTCTACGGCGTCACAAACTTCAATAATTTCAACAGTACGACCCTCAATTATGAACAGCGCCAGAATCATTGGCTCTATGCCTTCCATGGTCTCGCGGAACGCGCCTTTGACTATTATTACGGCGAAGGCGATCTTACCTCGACGAACAATCCCTTTCTGATCTCTATGGACCATTACGAGGCTAGGCCGGCCCTTCTATATCGTTTTTTCCCCCATTTTCTTTTGGGTGCTTTTGATGATTACCGTTCGCGTTTGGAAACGGGAATCCTGCGTGTGACTCTTCCAGTTCCCGGCGATCCCACTCGGCTTTTTCCTGATGAGAATACAAATACGGTTGGCCTGCAGGCCGAATGGGACACTCGTGATAAAATTATTAACACCCGCAAAGGCGATTACTACCAACTTTTTTTTCGGGACGGGCCCTCGGGCTGGACAAGTTGGCCAGATGCAGAGGGATTTATGCAACTGGAGCTTGATCTCCGACGCTACCGCACCATTTATCGGCACCTTACCTTAGCCAGTCGCTTTTTGGGTGCGATCTCTCAGGGAGCCCCCAGCTATCTTTTTCGCTATCGCCTCGGAGGCCTCGACACGCTTCAAGGTTACGAAGATAACCGTTTCCGGGGCGCCGATTATTTTCATCTCCAAGAAGAGCTTCGTTGGTTTTTAGTGAAGTGGCTATCCGTCAATCTTTCGGGAAATCTTGGAGACATTGGGGACGGCAGCTTTCATCAGTTGAAAACGACGGCACAGATTGGTCTTCGGGTTGGAATTCCGCCAGATTGGACGCAGAAAATAAGGATGGATCTTGGCTACGGCTTCGATCAGCAGACCTTCCAGATTCAATTTGGCGAAATTTTTTAGGGTTTTTTATTGATGTCGCGTGAACAAGGTTCAACGGAGGACTCATTATTATTTCTTCGACTGTAAAAATTTGGCAACTCGGTACTTTCGCTCTTGTAATTTCGCTTGGAGTATTCACGGAGCCAGCTTCCCTGCGTTCTGAGGTGATTTCCGCTCCGGCCGGAGCCGTAGGGGTTTCTGCTAGCGCGCTGCTGCCTGACACCATCGGCAGTACGCCCACGAGCGAGGTCATTTTAAATACAAATGGAATTTCAGATGAAGAAAAGAAATTTCTTCAGGGTCTGGAACGAGAAATATATACTGAGCGATGGGCAGCGGATCGGCCTAATTTTTTTGGTTGGGTTTATGATTTTGACGAACCTCCCCATCCCAATCTTTTTTTATCTATGAAATATCGGATGCCGCTATCGGAGGGCAGTCTCTTGGGCATGCAGCGACCTTCTTTCAACCTGGGTTACACTGGAGACTATGATTTTTATGCTGATCGGCGACCTTCGAGTCCTGTGATTTCTCGGCTCCAAAATCCCGGGCTCTTTTTTCGCGGGTTTACGTCGGGGGAGTATGAAAAGAATGGGTTTGAGCCTTATGAACTGGGATTTGGATGGTGGCACGAATCGAATGGTCAGACTTTGGGTTCCTATGCGGCGATGGAGAATTTCGCCAAATATTCTCCGGATGGATCTCACGCTCAAGATTATGCGAGCATGGGATGGGATTACCTTGCCCTTCAGTCGAATTGGCGCTGGGACCCCCAAATTTTCGGTAAATCATTTAGTCGCCTGAGACTAAATTCGGAGTTGCGAATTTATACGGGTCAGCAAGGTTTTTACGGCGCTCCGGAAATGAATATTAATACCTCTCCGGAAGTGGTGACCTCCTTTATTAATTATTATGATGGGATGAGACTTAATGGACTTTGGGAATGGGGCGATGAAAATAACCGCTTATTTAAATATTTTGAAATTGGTGCAGAATTACGAGCCGGAGATAGCCCGGAAGTACTTTTTGATCACACGAGGCCGTTTTATGGAAGTTTTATTGGTAGCCTGACATTTCGGATATGGATTCTCCCTCTCACGCTTTACTATTTTGATGGCTATGGACCCTATCTTTCAGATTATTATCAACATACGCGGGCCCTGGGAGCCGGGGTACGACTCTGGTGACCTACCAGAACTCCTAAGTTAATTTTTCCAGGGCGAAGGCCTCTTCCTTGTGATAGGCAGAAATAATAAGGCCAGCCTCTGCTTTTGAATCTTTCTCCTGGCTTGACCACATGGTTTCGGCAAGTAGATGAAGTCGACTCCCTGATAAGTCGAGTTCAAACCAGACGTCCGCGTGATTTCTCAGGAGCTTACTGCCTTCCAATTTGAATCCATCGGGATTGCGACTTCCGAATTTGAGCTCGAGAAAGCCTTGGAATTTTTTCAGAAAGCCAACTTCCTTCTTTGAGAAATAAAGCTTCTTTTCAATCATACTTCGTTTTTCGTCAGGGGCCATTTCACGGTAGGTGCAGTCTGCCTGGGGACGGTCCGGAAGATTGACATGGCCCCAGCCTGTAAAGCTGGCGCGACTGGGATCGGAGACCTGAAGCACATGCAGACGAATTAGAATTCGTTCTTCCGCCTCCAAATTGACAAATTGGACTCTAATTTGAAAACGTTTTTCGCCAGTATCATCTTTTTCTGAGTACACCACCTGGGAGGAAACGCGGATAGGGCGTCGCCGTCCAGCGGAACTGAACTCCAGCACGATGATTTTGCCCTTGGGGATTTGCTGAGGGCAGCGAAAAGCGAGGCCACTTTCAGATACATTTAGACCTTGTCCCCAGCTGCCAATGCCGCGTGCCTCCCCGTCCCAGTAATTGAGGTCAAACGTAGCTTTAACTCTATGTGCTTTCCGATTTTCAAAGCCCATTGTCGTCCTAAGTGGTTTTTAGTCCAAAATTAGTTTCGTTTCCAATTTTGCAAGGGGCATATGAATCTTCCCATTTCCACCCATTCCTATCCCCTGAGGGAAACTAGTAACATAGTATAGCATTCAATTTTAGTTTTCATGGTGAATGAGCAGAAGCTTTCAAAAATTTGATTTTTCGAGAGAGGCAATCTCGGGACCCATTTGTGAATTAAATAGTGTTTTCAGTGCAAGTAAAAGCGTGTCGCCAATGCGAAATATTATTGCTAAGTAAGGAGAATCCCGAGAAACGCGGTCCCTACTTTCAAGTGGGTGTTCTTTAAGAGATTTTCATTTTGTATTTACTAAAAGAGTTTGATTCCTGGTTTTTGGGGGCTTAAGGAAGCGCTCATAAAAAAAGGACGAGCCGTTTGATCCGGCTCGTCCTTAAGTCTGAAGGATTTTTAGCGATCCGGGGCTGGACGTAATCCAAAAACTAGAACGGTCACTAGGATGAGGGTCAGAACTACTGCGCCGATGATATAGCCATTGCCATAGCGCCGATCCCAATGCCGACGAGGACCGCCGTCTTCGATAACGAGAACGCGTTCTCCCGCACTTTGCTGAAGGAGGGAGGGATTTTCTGTTCCCAGAAGACTCAGACTTGCCCGTTCATCCGCTGCAAGGGGTGGCGTCGCAGAAGGTGCTGCAGCAATTTTTTGCTGCAGGCTCAACGCGACCAATTCTGCCTTCTCGCGGCTATCAATGGTTTGTGGACCGGCCCACGAGACATTCGGGATTCCGGCGAAGATAGTGCATAGCACTAAGAGAGAGATTCCAATCGATTTCATAGCAGACTCCTTGGATGTGGACTACAATGTAGCCTAGTGAGACACGAGAACCAGACCGGTTCAGTCATTACAAGCCTTGTACATTTTTTCGAGATCTTTCAATCCTTATGAAAAATTATTCCCAGCGTTTGATGCAAGTTTCCTTTTTTTTTGTAAGCTTGGGGACAGGTTGCGCGACATTCTCTCCTTCAGCAAGTTCCGGACTTAAGCTCCTATCAAAGAATGCGGTACGTTTAGAATTGCCCTTTGAGGCTCAAACGGCAACTAATCTTTGCGGGATTGCATCCCTGGACATGCTCACGAACTACTATCAGCTTCCTTTGAAAACGAACGAATTGGAAGGCCTTGAGGACGAGGCCAGGAGCACCGACGGGATCAGTGGCGATTCCATGAAGCTTGCCTTGGAAGAAGCCGGTTATTTTGTCAAAGTCTTTCCCGGAACCCTTGACCACCAAGAATCGGGCCTCTATCACCATATTGACTTAAAGCGTCCACTTATCGTCATGACAGGGACAAGCCCCCGCCACTATTGCCTTGCGATTGGCTACGATCAGGATACAGCCATGATTGTCCTATTGGATCCTGCCCTGGGACAAATGGCGATGCCGATCAACAGCTTCATGAGGGACTGGAAAGAAGCCAATTGCTTCACGCTTTTTGCCGTGCCCGATCAGAAGGATCCGGGGCTGAAAACGAAATGAAAGAAAAGTGATCTCGCAGTCCGGTCACTGCCTCGGAGATTTACTTTTGTGGTGTCTAATCTTTGATTGCTGCAATTTAACCTAGACATATCTAAGTTGTTGTTCTTTTTGTGAAATAATTCTAGAACCGATTTCATTGAGTTCTCTCACGCTGAGCAGTTCGCGGATTTTTGTAAAAACTCTTGTCTCTTCGTCCTGCAGATGCTGGAAAAGTTTATTCACCATGGCACTAAAGATGGGCGTCCACGTGGGGTCCTCTACTGGGAGCTTCGCGAGATGATTCAGGGCGGACTCGACCAAGCGATGGGCCTCCGTACCCTGGACGGTAAATCCAGCAGTCGGGGGGCCGGATTGGATGGACGGATAGAAAATCGTTTCTTCCAGTTGGTCATGCAATTCGAGATTCCGTTTAAGGGTCGCAAAGAGATGTTGCCGACTTGTCCCCGAGCTTTTTAGAATTTTTTCGACGGCTTCTCGAGTGACCTTGTGGTCATGTTCCAACAGCTCGATTGCATCCATATTAATTCCAAAGTAAACGTGTTGTGAAATATGACGGATTGAAGATCAACTTAAAATCTGAGACCCATAGATACATGCGCTAAAAACGAATTTTATTCCATATTTTGACGTGAGTGTCGGGATCTAGAATAGTCAAATTCATTCAAAATTTATTCACTTCAAAATTACGGTTCGGAGGACGGGGCTATTTTTGCCTCAATATAGCGATCTCGGGAGATCCGTTGGTCACTATCCGTCCTCGTTACGAACGGTGTTTCTACGATTCGAGTTGATTCTAGTTTCTGAAAATGGAGTTATTTCGGCACTAATTGACATGAATAAAGGCGAATTGATCTCTGGAATTGGAATAAGCGGGACCGTCTGAAGCATTTATCGTATGGGGAAGGGCTTCCAAATTTGATTGAATTGCCCCTCAATGGAGTGCCGTCATGAATGAAGAAAATGCATTGATCGAGCGGCTTGTTCTTGGCGATCTTGCTGCTGAAGAATCCTTTTTTAAATTGTTCCGTCCTCGATTGTTACGCGCCAGTATTTATTTTCTCGGCGGTCAAGACATTGAAGCTGGGGAAATTGTGCACGATACGTTCATCGCCGCGCTTCCCAAACTCAGAAATCACACCTTTGAAGGACCGGTATATCCCTGGCTGCGGCAGATTTGTGTCCGTCTTTGTTATGCACGTCTTCGCAATCGTCGATGGATACAGATGAGCCGTAAGGATGACCTGGGAAAATTTTTGCAACGTTTGGCCATGGAGCGAATTAAGAATTCAAATCCTGAATCACAAAAGACTGAGTCGCTTATGGATTTAAAAAAGAAACTTAACCACGATAGCAGTCAGATTATCGAACTTCGAAATGAGCAGAGTATGAGTTACGCTCAGATTAGCAAGGCCCTTAACATCCCTATGGGAACAGTGATGTCTCGTTTGGCGAGGGCAAGAGAACAGCTGAGAAAGTTGACCCAAGGGTCATCAGAAAAAAGTTTACAGAGTGGGCGGGGTAACGCATCTAGTTAAGTCAGGGCCAGTGGATTATTTCAATTCAGATGGGAGTTTATGTGGCGATGATGATGTTTGAGGAAATGGGACAGGATCGTCCTACCCATGTGGAGCATAGTTGCGTGGTTTCAATTCGTTCCACGGGCGGACATACCACCATTGCTCTTGTGAATGGTCACGAAATTACGGTTCTCGAATCTCAAAACGATGTTTTGGGACGCCTGGATCAGTTGGTGACCGCTCTAAAAAAGAAGTGATAGTTCCTGCCGGCGGGTTCTTATTCGGGACGATATAAAATGACTGTTTGTAAATTGAAGCAATAAAAAAGCCATGTGAGCATGGCATTTTTATTGCTTCGTCCGAGGTTTTTCTGAGCTGCTTTCTTTATTTCCAAATTTGAGCGTGATCTTTGGCAAATTGTGCGAAGGATATTCCCGTACTACCAGTCAAGGTTTTCAAGTCTGGGCTGGTATGACTCATGTAGCCCTGTCTTACAAATCCATAAAGTCCCGAATAGATATTAATCATATATTCATCTGCGCCCCAGGATTTCATCATGCTACGGAATTCAGCGTCGGAAATATCTTTGAACGTTACGGTATATCCCACCGCGGCACTGATGGCAGCACATGCCTCACTGTGTGTCAAAGCTTCGGGGCCCGTTAAGGCATAGCCTTTCCCCTCGTAGCTGGCATCGGTGAGGAGGACTGCATTGGCCTCGCCTATGTTTCTCGCGTCGATAAAACAGGTTTTACCGTCAGCCGCGGGGAGGGCTAAGGTCTTTGATTTGACGGCGCCCGCAAATCCCTCGGCAAAATTGTTGTGAAAAAAGGTGGGTCTCGAGTGAGCCCATTTGAAGCCTCCATTCTCGATGGCAAGTTCGGCTTTGCGATGGGGAGCTTCAGGATTGCCTTCTACGCCCATGGCCGAGAGTTTAACAATTTTTTTAATTCCCGATTTTTTGGCGGCTTCAATAAGGGCAAGCGCTTGTTCGAGTTCTTTAGGTTGGCTGGGTGGGGTTAGAAGAAAGAGGGTTTCCACGTTCCTCAGAGCGGCATCCCAATTCCCCTTATCGTCGTAGTCAAATTTGACCGCTTCCACTCCTTGAGGGGCTTTGCTTAGATCACGGTAGGCCGCTTTAAATTTGGCCCCGCGCTTTTGAAGCGCTTTCACGGTTTCAGAGCCTACCGTTCCACTGGCTCCAGTCACTAGTATCATAGGGTTCTCCTTTTTTTAATGATTATTTAGATTTCTGCTATTTACGCTCACGGTCGCTTCAAAGATTGACCTCTGAATATCTATTTGCTTCCACAAATTAGATTTAAGTGATTCCTGTCTGGCAAAATAGTTTTGAAAGCGCTTCGAAAATTTAAAGGAACTATTTTGAAATGCAATTTATAGGAAGCGAGCTTTGGCCTTAGAGGCAGTAAAATAGGACTGCCACAGCAGCGCCACTAAGAAGCGCATAGACGAGAATAGCCTGGGCCTTGCGTCGATCCAGACGGCGGAATTCTGCTTCTGCCACGCTGTCGGTCGTTCCCACGTTGCCAAAATTAAAGACTGCTTTAAATCCGAATCCCAAACAGAAGTGTAATGTGGATTGAAAAAACCCACTGGCGGCGCTTGTCGCAGGAAAGAAGATCAAGAGCCGCCATGCCGCCGGAGCTTGAAAGTAAATGAGTAGGGCTCCCAGGATGATGCTGGTGATCAAGCCGCCCCAACCCATCCTACGGCGCATCTTAATTTCTTCGGCTCCAATATTGCAGACACCTGGGATGTAGTGATCGGGACTAGGCATACAAGCTCCTGAACGCCAGTTCATCGCTATCTATTTGGAAACCTAGTTGGGATTAAAATCTAAAGGTTCGTCTCACTTTACCATAGGATTCGCTACGATTATGCTCTTTGATGAAAGCGAGAAATTTACCCTCACGTGCTTTCATACGGTAGTGAAGTTGGCGCAGAAGAAACCAATACCCATTGTCTTTGTTTTTTTGGTCTTCCCAGAAATTGGTGCTGTTCCAAGCTCTATCCAGCCAGTAGCCAAAGGCGTAAAAGGCGAGATGCTCTTGAATGAGACCCGAGTGCTGTAGAAGTGCCAAATCTTCATAAAAACCGAGAAAGCGTTCACGTTGGAATGGTTTCAGTTTTCTCAGCTTGGGACTGTCGGTACGCAGTAAATCAAGGATTTCGTCAAATTTCCCAAACTCTTTCACGAGTTCAAAATATTTTTCGGCGCGGCGTTGGCGGCCTTGACGCAGATATTCGAGATAGCCCATCGCCAAGCCGATGGCCGTCACAGCGATGCTGATGTCTTGAATTAAATCGACGATAAAATGTATCGACATGTTCGGCTCCCCTAGGTCTTGCAAAATTTGTTACACCTTAGCGCGACTGCGCATGCCACGGAAAGTCAAAAATTCGATCGAGGTCGAGATAAGGATTTAGGAAAAGGAATTGACAAATCGTGGTACCATACATAGTTATGGTATTGGTTTGAGCCCTTGGCCAATATGGATTGATAACGTAATGACAATGTATTGACAAAATTGAGGGATGGGACTTATGCTGAATCTAAGGAAAAAGGGGTGTCGTTGGAATGTTGACGTTGATCCTGAAGCCATTCGTGCTGCCATCGGACAAATCGATCATGCGTATTCAGGTACCTCACGCATCGATATGTTCGGTTGGCTCGAACGATTTTTAGAAAATGTTTATGACGACCCTCATTCCGTCTTGGGTGCGCCGCCGATGCAACTGAGCTCGGATCCGGACATGATGGTTTTTCCTGGTGACCGGCACTCCAAAATTAGTGGTACGGCGTACCTGTTTAAGGAAAAACGGCGGATTCACGTATTCGAGATTCATGTTCAAAGACCGGGTGAAACCCGGCGGAGGAACGGATGAGTAAGGTATTGCAAATGAGAGTAAATGACACTGAGTTGGCGGTCATTTGTCTTGGTGCCAAGCAGCGCCAGATGACCATGACAGGTCTTATTAAAGAAGCCGTTCATTTCTACTTGAGTAACACACCTGGATTTGATCTACCGGAAAAGGATCGTTTTGATAGTTTACTTGAAGTCTTGGAAAAAGGTCCTAAAGCGACGGTTTCTGAATTAGAACGAAAGAAGTTTGCTTCGATTCGAAAAACAGTCGCCGGAGGCAAAGCAAAGGGACTGAGTAGGACCGACGCCTTGGCGATGCTGAAAAAAGCTAAATAGTACTGTTGTGACAATTATAAATTTGAGGATCCTTGTCAGCCTAAAGCTTTAGACGAACCATTAGACTCCTTTGCCCATCTGGTTCGCCGTGGATAAAATATGCAAGCGGGTATCTTGGTTCTTTTCTAAACCTTGGCTTGAGCGAGCATCCCATCCACAGACTTACTAAGTTGATTGAGAATGAATTGGGGAGCAAGACGGCTCATGAATTTGAGGGCATTGGATTGACCGGGCCGAATTTCAAATTGATCATTCTCCATTCCGTTGATGGCAATCTTCACCATGGTGGAAACCGGCATCAATGCGATCCCTTTCATATCTGCCGATGCGAAGGCGTCAATCAATGCCGTTTGGGTTGCCGGCGGCGCAAGCTCAAAAACTCTGACCTCGGTATTTTTTAATTGGACTCGAAGAGACTGGCTAAAGGAATGCAGTGCCGCTTTCGTTGAGCAATAAACTGGGGATATCGGCAGGGGGACAAAGGCGAGACCGGACGAGACGTTCATGATGGCCGCAGCTTTCTTAGTTTTCAGATGCGGCAAAAATTGTTTGACCATCCGAATTGGACCATTTAAATTCGTTTCCACCTCATCGCAAATTTTTTCCAAATCCTCGTCCGCGTCGTGCAGATTGATTTTTTTCATGATGCCAGCATTGTTAATCAAGATATTCAAATCCGGAAATTCTTTAATTGCCCTTTCCCAGAGATAGCGGATGGCCTTGGGGTCGCTTACATCACTTTGAAACGTGTGAAGTTGAGGGATCTTATTTTTTGCGGCTTCGAGGCGGGCATTGTCCCGCCCGGTGATAATGATTGTGTTGCCGAGCGCGAAAAGTTGGGAAGCTAGCTCAAATCCGATACCGCTTGTGCCACCTGTTATTAAAATCGTGTTGCCGGAAGTCTTCATAAATGGTCCTCGTTCGTGAGTGGTTTTTAGCTCGGAGGATGGAGAATTGATTGAATTCTGCTATGGATTCTACGCTATCGCGTATCCCTTAGTTTGACAAGCTTTCGAATATTTCAGTCTGACGGCCCGCGCGGGTGCCATTTGAAATAAGCGTTTTTTGGGATTTTCTGTCGGCAAATGATGTCGTCAAGGGCCAGGAGAGAAACAGTAGTTAAGAGTAGTCCGATGACCTGTGACCTACAAGAAAAGTTGTTCCCTCTGCAGACTTAATGGTTTTGTTGAAAGTTAAGATCATTATTTGGGCAAATTTATAAAATATCAGAAACGGCTTTACGGATCCTTTCATTTGGCGAGAATAGAGCTACCTCTTTTCTCAACGCGAGAACCCGATGACCGACTTTAGCATGGAGCAGCAAAAAACCCTCGCGAATCCCCGCCTTCGATATGGTTTTTTGGCCACCGTCCTATTTATAGGGATGGATCTTTTTTATGGAAAAAAACGGACCCTTTCGAAATTCAAAGTACTGGAAGTCATTGCGCGCGTACCCTACCAAGCCTGGGAAAACGTGGCCTATGTGGCGATGACCCACACTTTTAGTGAGCCCGGTTTTGCCCGTCGGATATTTGAATTCGTAAAAAAATCGCGAGAACAGCAGGACAATGAACAGTGGCACCTTTTGATTCTGGAGGAGCTCGTACAAAAGAAGGGAATCAAAGAAGGTTTTTTGCGATTTCGTTTCGTTCCCCAGCTCATCGCCTTTTTGTACTACCACATCAGCTGGATGCTTTACGTCATCAAGCCAGAGCTTAGTTACCGCCTCAATGCCCATTTTGAAGACCACGCAGAACACGAATATATGGAATTCGTTAAGGAAGTAGCGGAATTGAAGGACGAAGCATATCAGGGGGACTTTAAGGATGACTATGGAAGCTTTGATAGCTTGGCTGATTTGTTTGTCCGTATCGGTATGGATGAGAGGCATCACAAAGAGGAAAGCCTTGAGAGTATCGCGAATCCAAGATTTGGTGAATTAAGTTAATTAAATCAGAAGGAGATGGGAAATGCCTGATTTTAAAGCGATGGTCTTGGAGCTTCTTAAAAGTATTGAGACGGGCGATACGAAGCCGCTCGCCTATATCAATCCTCAAAAGTACATTCAGCACAATCCAAACGTCGCGGACGGCTTGGATGGATTTAAGGAGCTCTTGGCGACCCGCAAAGCAGGAGCTGCAAAGGTTGCCACCTTGCGCATTTTTCAAGATGGGGACTTTGTCCTCGCCCATAGTGAATACCATTTGGCAGTCCCCATGATTGGCTTCGATGTCTTTCGTTTTGAGGATGGAAAAATTGTTGAGCATTGGGATAACAAACAGGAGAAAGCTTCCAGCCTGAGTCCCAGTGGGCATAGCATGACCGATGGACCCTGCATGGCCACGGATCTGGAAAAGACGGAATCCAATAAAGCCCTCATGCGCCGCTATATGGATGACCTTCTGCAGGGGCGTAAGGAAACCTTTTCAAGCTACTTTGACGGAATTAACTATATTCAGCACAGTCCCTTGGTGGCGGACAATTTGACGGGTCTCTTCGCCGGCCTCCAGGAGCTTGCAACGAAGGGCCTAGCTGTAAAATACAGGAAGGTACACCGGATCATCGGAGAAGGTAATTTCGTTTTGGTGATGGCAGAGGGAAGTTTTGGGGAGACAGCCACCGCATACTATGATTTTTACAGGATTCAGGACGGGAAGATTGCCGAGCATTGGGATACCCTCGAGAGTATTCCGCCCGTATCGCTTTCAAAAAATTTGAACGGTAAGTTTTAAATCCTAGGGTCCATGTCTTTGGAAAAAATTCTGTGAAGCAATTATTTTGTTGAATCAACAAACGATTCCACTCGCCACAACTCAAATTGAAATTCTACAAAAGGTGACATCAAAACGTCTCTGCAAGGACATTCCCTTTCCTTACTGTAAATTTGGATTCATGACCTGCGAGATAAAGAGAATGCTTCCTGTGCTGCGTTCGCGGATCATGAAAAGAAAAGGATGATTTACGTTGAAATTATACTTGATGATGGGCATTGGCGTCGTTATGACGGCTAACCCAACACCGACCGCCGTGACTGCCGCTGCAGTTGTTCCGTTTTCGCCGACGTCGACAGTAGCCACATGTTTGACGAATTCGACGAAAGCTTGATTATGAGAACTGGTCACCATGTTGTCTAAATTGCAAGTTCCTGCTGAAAATGCATCCGTCATCCCCATGGAGAGAAGGTTTGATTTCAAATCGACGGGGCCGAAGTAGAGTGCGAGTTTGGGCAGGGAGACTTGAACAAAACTGGTGGGACAGAGTGCTTCAATCCATTGATTCAGAAGTGCTGGGCTTAATTTGGCTTCAATGGACGCAAGGCTTGTGTTTTGGGCGGGAAGAATTAGAAGCATGGAATAGTCGTTGCCGGTATAAGGCAATTCAAGGATTTGGGCATCGCTGTTCTGGGCATAATAGAAATTGCCATTTTGCTGCATCATCGAAGTCGTAGTTAAGGATCCGTCTTCGCAATAAAAAGAACGCGGGTAGGTGGCCGAGGCCTGAAATGGACGCGCCCAATTTCCTTTGAAGTAAATGGCATTTAGAAGGAAGGCGACGGAGCTTGGATTGACATCGGACGGGGAAAGTATCGACGGGATCATTTGATCGGTTTCCTGGGAGACCCAGTTATTCACCTGGTTTACTACCGTGACCGGATCGCCGAAACTTAGATTTGTGACTAACGCTGAATAATTTTGTTGCATAAGGTTTAGATAGGGGACAGAAAATGAATCTGCGGAGTTAAGCCAGAGGGAATTAGCTACGGTGACAGTCAGACCGTTACTTGATGCCTCCTGAAATAAGTCGGACTGCAATTGAGCGTATTGAGATGCAAGCGTGGAGGGATCTTCTTGAAATTTTAGAACCTCCGCCATTTGAGACGCCGTTTGACCCTCTGCTCCCGACCAGACCATCGCCAATGCCGTAGAAATACTGAAGGGAGAAAAGGTGATGTTTTTTCCGGCAGGCGCGCTTTTCTGGAGGCTATCAAAGAGATCTAAGGCAAATTCATTATTGGAAACCGCGAGTTGCATCAAATTGGGCTGGGGCCGACACGATACGGTCGTGGGCGTGGGCGAAAGGACAGGACCCGGATGGGCATGACTTTTAGGATCATGGGGATTGCAGCGCTGAGGCATCTCCAACCAGCCGAGCGCCATTGCCGGAGTACATTGAAAATAAAGTCCCAGGCTCAGACAAAGGATTCCCAGATAGGACCAAAGTTGACTGCGTTTCATTTGAAGGCCTTTCGAATGGAGCGATCTCCGCACGATATAGCTTATCGTTTATTTTTTGATTTTGTTTAGCAAATCGATAATTTATTTCTAAAATCTTAAAGACCCGGTTTCGATCGCCAGGTCTTGATTTTAAAGTCCGGAGTTCATTCGGCTTTGTTTGATGCGATTGAAAAATAGGGTGTTTTCAGAGATTCATTTTCGATACATTAGACTAGGCTTTAGTGGCGTTGATTCTCATGTCGCCTACTATAATTCGATCTGACTATTTCAGGAGACAAGCATGTCCCAATGGGTTGCTGAAGGAATCGAAACATGTGAAGGTCCGGGAGCACTGCCTTGCGTCCGCGTTTTGGGTCCAAAGGCGACTGCCCTCATTTGTTTGCAGGGCGCGCAGTTATTGGAATTTGGTTCCGTGCTTTGGCTAAGTCCTCAGGCCCACTATATTAAGGGAGAGCCAATTCGTGGCGGGATTCCACTTTGCTGGCCTTGGTTCGCTCGGCATCCCACAGATTCCTCCATGCCACAGCACGGTTTCGCACGTGTTCTAAATTGGACGTTGAAGGCCGCTAGGCGCGATTCGGGACAAAATGCGGTTATTATTTTGGAGCTCAGCGACAGTCCTGAGAGTCGGCGTATCTGGCCACGGAGCTTTCGCTTGGAATTGGAGATTCGCCTAGCGGATAGCGTTGAGCTTATCCTAAAGATCCAGAACACCGGTCAGCAAGCCTGGGAGCATCAAGCAGCTTTTCATCCCTATTTACATACCCCTGACCTAAAGCGTTTTCGAGTTCTCGGATTGAAAGATCTAGAATATTTTGAAAAGCGCGGCGCCAAGGGACTGGGAAGGCAAACCGAGGAGGCCCTCATTTTGAGTGACGGCTTGGACCGGATTTATTTCAATAGCCCCAGTTCTTGCAAACTAATCCGGGAGGATGGATCGGATTTTCTTAAGATTGAAAAGCAGGGAGCGAATGAAAGCGTGGTATGGAATCCAGGACCTAATATGGAAAATGCTCCCGCAGATCTTCCCGCTTCTCTCTGGAGCGAGTTTGTATGCGTCGAAGCCCTAAGCTCTCGCCAACTTGAGACTCTGGCACCGGGTGGCAGTGCCAGCATAGGAATGCTACTTACGAAGCTCAGAGGATAGCCTCTTAAATACTCAATAAATTTGGCCTTAAAAATTCAGATATGCTTAAAAATCACGATAAATAAATCAGAAAACAGGACAATCTGATGAAATATAATGTGCTATCATTTACTTAATGTCCGTGAATTTATAACGATACTAAGTTCCGTATCATGGAAAATATGATGTATTTGGGATCATATTTTTTATGATTTGCTGAGGTCGGTGTTAAAGAATTATGAAGTTTCTGCAATCTAAACCAGCGTCCCAGAGTTTGAAAAGAGGCGGATTCTATTCGGCTCTAGTAATTCTTTGTGCCGTTTTTGGATTCCCAAACTTTCTGCGTGCTGCCGCTTGTACGCCGGCAAGTGCGACCATCACATACGCCGCAGATGACTACATATATTTTTACCTTAATGGCAATGAGATCCTTAATGGAAGCTACTTTGACGCTGGAGCTCCCCCACAAACAGTGTCCATTCCTGTTGGTGATTTTGCAGCTGCGGGTGCCTCAAATTATATAGCTTTCGAGAACACCAATAGCAATCCCGATCTTATTAGTTGCACCTGGCTAATCACGATCACCTGTTCCGATGGTTCCGTTTCTTACATCACCACAGCGGATGCGGGATTTACAATGTATAACGATACCACCGGTGGGAATACTCCTCCCCCTAACGGAGGCACTCAGTGGTATCAACCCGCCTGGGTAGATAGCACCAATCTTTTCACAGGAACTCCGGCCGATGTAAATGTTGGGCTCTGGTACAATCCACTGACGAATCCGCTCACCGGCGCCGCGCTTCCCATATTTTCCTGGCAACAATCCGCGGTTCAAACGACTTTGGCGGAGGATCTTTACTACCGCGAAACGATTATCATACCGACGCCCGTTCCCACTCTGACTCCGACCATAACACCCACACCCTATCCGCCAGGTTGCGGCCTGCCTGTAAAACAGGACGCCCGAATCATTGGATCGGGTTGTATTGGAGCCGGACCGAACTTTAGCTTCCCCGATACGATTGCAGTCAATCCTAACGAACTCTTAATCATCCGCATCGAGAGCAGCTCTTCTAATGGGGGCACCCTCACCAATGTCGAATACGGCGGCGTTCCGATGATTCTAAAAAGTAGCGGCTCGTCGACCGCTTTGCCTAGCAATCCGGATTTCATCCTTACCTACTATTTGACCAACCCTCCCACGGGCACTCAAGATTTCACCTTTACCAATTCAAGCGGCGGTTGCAATTGGAACATTGCTGCCGAGGTCTATAACAATGTGAACGAATCCCTCCCTCTTGGACCTTACAACGGGACCCAAACTGGAACCTCTAATGGTACTGACATGGATACCATTTCGATTACAACGACTGGACCTCAAAGTTTAGTTTCGGATTTCCTCATTAGCGATCAAATTAACAGCTCGCTTCCGACATTAAATGCGGGGCAGACCAGTTTGAATTTAGCTAGCACCGGAGTCGGTATGGCCTGCTGCGAAGGGGCTTTTGGGGACTATGACGTCGTGATAGGAGCGGGAACCTACAATCTCGGCTACAACGTTGGCCAGTCGGGTCGCGCCTATTTAGCGGAACCGATCGAAATCGAAGGCAATCTATGCAGTACGCCGACCTTCACTCCCAGCGCGACGCGGACGATTACTCCGTCGCCTACTGCAACCCGTACCGCGACGGCGACATTGACCGCGACCCCTAGCGCAACCCATAGCGCAACTCCAAGTGGAACGCCGACGATGACGTTGACGGCGACATCCACGGTCAGCTTTACTCAGACCGCTACCAAGACGGCCACCCTAACCCTTAGTGCCACCGCAAGCGCTACGCGCACAGCAACTTTAAGTGCCACACTTACCCAAAGCAGTTCGCCCAGTGCGACGGCCACGGTCACCTTGACCCCCAGTCCCAGCATGACCGCTAGCCCGAGCTCGACACGGACTGCGACACAAACCGTCAGTTATACTTCGACAGCGACACGGACTGCCACCCTGAGCGCGACAGCAAGTGCCACGCCTACCGTAACTTCGACGGCTACAGCTACGGCTTCTCTAACCTCAAGTCCGACACGTAGCTCAACCCCAACGGATACTTTGACTCCGACTTCCAGTCTGACGCTTACTGCCACTCCAACGTGGACTCCAACTCAGACGATAAGTTCCAGCCCCACGGCGACGCGGACTGCGACCTTGACCGCAACCCCGACGAATAGTATGTCACCAAGCTCTAGTCCCACGGTAAGTTCCACGGCGACCCCCACGGTGACGTTCACAGCCACGAAGACGGCTACTCCCTCGGCGACGATCACCTTGAGTTTCAGTCCCTCCGACACCGTTACTCTTGGATCGACGCCAACGTATACGATTACTCCGACGCCCACTCCAACAGCAACCCCTAGCCCTACTGTGACCCGTACAGCGACCCTGACATCAACGCCCAGCAATAGCATGTCACCAACAGCAAGTCCCACCGTAAGTTCCACGGCGACCCCCACGGTGACATTTACAGCCACGAAGACGGCTACGCCCACAGCTACGATCACGCTGAGTTTTAGTCCTTCGGACACGGTGACTTTGGGTTCGACGCCCACCTATACCATTACGCCAACGAATACTCCTTCTGCGACCTCAAGCGCCAGCTCCACAGCGTCTCCGACATCTAGCTTAACGGCTACCCGAACTGCCTCTCCTACTTCGAGTCCAACGCAAACGCCCTCGGGGACGGCTACATCGACGTCCACCAACACGCGGACGTCGACGCCCTCAGCTACCATTACTCTAAGCTTCAGCCCTTCCGACACGGTTACCCTGGGATCGACGCCCACCTATACGATTACGCCCACCAACAGTCCTACAGCAACTGCCAGCTCCAGTTCGACAGGCACTGCGACGCCCAGTGTATCCTCAAGCGCCACTCCGACGGCTAGCAAAACGGCGAGTCCTACGGCCAGTCCAACCCAAACAAGTACCTTCAGCTCTACAGACACGGTAACGCTCGGATCCACTCCGACCTATACCATTACGCCCACGACTAGTCCCACGAGGACCAATTCGCCCTCACCCACGGGGACGGCTACGAACACCGCGAGTTTCACGGAGACAGTTTCACTTACTTCAAGTCCGACCCTTAGCGCCAGTCCGACGGTGACGCTTAGTTTCAGTCCTTCGGACACGGTCACTCTCGGATCGACGCCGACCTATACGGCCACGCGCAGTAGCAGTCCGACAGCGACCTTTAGTTTGACATGGACGAATTCGGCGACGGTGACAGTGACGCCGACATCGACATGGACCACCTTGAATACCTTGACCAACAGCCCCACTTTGTCGCCGACCTCCTCCTCGACGGCAACTCCCAGCGATACGATGAGCGCCAGCCCGAGCTCGACCCAGTCACCGAGCAGTAGCGTGACTGCGACACGCACGGCTACCCTAACCAATTCTCCCACCGCGACCGTAACTCTTACGGCCAGCCCGACCTTCTTAGCTACCTTTAGCGATACCCTGACGATGACTCCCAGCCCTACGGACACCAAAACTGCGACCGTGACTTTGAGCCCGACTCCGAGTTCTACATCGACGCCGAGTTCAAGTTCCAGCCCCACTCGAAGCGTTACCGCGACGATGACTCCAACGTTGACGGCGAGCTCCAGTGGTAGTCCGACCCCTACCCATTCCTTCACCTTCACCGTGACGACGAGTGCGACCTTTACTCCGACGCCCCCGCCGCTACCCATGCTTTTGGTGGTGACCATTTACAATTCTGCGGGTGAAGTCGTGAAGCATCTCTTCAGTGGTCCCAGCCAAGCCCTCTCTAGCAACTTTACAATCAGTAACTCCGCGATTTTGCAGGGAGGTCCTGGAGTGAGCCTTGAGTTTGGAGCTGTTATTCAGGGTGGTGGGAATAGCCTGATCTGGCTTGGGACCAACGATGGAGGACAATTCGTCAGCGCGGGGAGCTACACCATCCAGGTTCAGACGACGGATCCCTTTGGGGCAGTTCAATCATGGACCCGCTCAATTACGGTCTTGCCCCAGTCGAGCAGCCAGTCGCTGGTGATTTACAATTCGGCAGGCGAATTAGTGGCTACCCTGAACCCTTCGGAATTTACCTCAAAGTCCGTTACGAACATTGGATTCGGATCCAGCAGCAAATCGGCCTTTGTTCTGGGAAGCGGAGGAGGGGTTCAATTCCAGATGCAGGATTCCAGTGGGAATCAGGTGCTGGGAACTTGGAATGGTAAATCCAACAGTGGCCAGATGGTCGCTCCGGGAAGCTATATTTTGCAATTGGTTAACAATAACGAAGGGAATCTGGTTGTTCAAAGTAAAGGATTTGTGGTTCTAGGGGATATTTCCCAAAGCTCCTTTAGCATCCTGGCTGGACCGAATCCCGTGGGACCCATGGATAAGGAGCTGGTATTTAATATCGTGGGAGTTCAAAGCGGACAGACGGCGAGTATCCAGCTTTATAATTTGGCAGGAGAACTTGTAAGCCAAGCCGCAGGCGTGAGTGGGGGCAGCAGAATTGTGATGAAGCTAGGGAATTGGTCTTCTGGCATTTATGTTGCCGTTGCAGAGCTTTCGTCGGGCCTGGAAGTACTTTCTAGAAAATCTGTTAAAGTAGCTATCGCACGCTGAGCTCAATTAGGTCAGTACAGATCCGCCAATTCAAGGATTCCATTCGTTTCGAATCGTGATACGAAAATTTTGAACGGGATTTGAAATGGAAGCTAAGATTTTTGTCAGAGGATAATTGCATTTTTACCTAAACGTTTTTTACCAATAGACGATAAGAATTTAGCAAGCCTTCAACGCGTCTACGTCTTTAACGAAGAGATTTAAATGAGGATTCAAATGTCAAAATCGGCGTCGACAAAATTGTTTTTTTTAATTTCGACTCTCTTAGGATTTGCCGGTTGCATGTTAAATCCGCCCCTGGGGCCGAAAACAATTCCTAGCTTAACTCCCGGTCCTAGCCTGGGTTGCTTCACTCCAAGTCCCCTGACGCAAGGTATTTGCTTTAATTGGGGAACCAATCTGGTGGTGATTCGTAGCCACGCAGAATTTGTGGCCATGCCCTGTTTTGACTCGCAAACGCCTCCTCCGGATCCCTGCGATTTTAACACCCATATGATTATTGCTTATCAGTTTAGTGTCAGCTGCATGGCAAACACTGGAGTCCCTAAAGTCACTACGATTTGCTATTCTCCCACGCAAGTGACGCTCAATTTCACTGAAGATTACTACCCCATCCCGACGCCTATCGTGACTCCTGGCAAACTTACAATTATTCCGACTTGTAATAGTCTTATTACTGTATTTGGGGCTGTTGTGGTTCCGACTTCGCCATTACCGGTCACGACGAAAACGCATGAGGTCTTAGAATAATATTTGAATCGGCGAGCTCGCTCTGGACGAGGCTCGGCGATCTGAAGATGAAGAGATCTCGCCCAATATATACGAGTGAGAACGATCGAAAATTACTGCATTCGCTCTAATGATTCTTAATGTCTGAAGCACCCTTCGACGGCCATGCGTAAAATCACCTTTCAGTAAGCATTGAAATACAAGCCCTCTACAATTCAACGTAAAAGGCAAAATTCTCAGCCCATAAAACTGTGAGTAGCTTGCATGTTCAGCACGTCTCAAAAGCTTTGTCGGTATGCTAAGCCGGTCTGGTTTGAATTCGGCAATTGCATAAACGAGAGGCTTTTTAGTCCGTTGATCACCTGGTTGTATCGTTCTACCGCTGCAGTGCGATTGGCATCGGAAGTGCCCTCGAAAAGGATCGCCCCGTAAACTCCTGTGACGATCCCGCCTGCCAATAGAACGAAAAAGGGGACAAGATTGGGGAAATTCTCTTCAGTATCTCCATATTGATCCGTGCTGGTTGTAGGATTGATGACCTGATACACGAGATTGCCGATCCCTGCAAAGACCGAAACACCTCCGGCCAGAAAAAGTGTAAGTCCCCAGTGTTCCTCGGTTTCGGAATCTTGGATGAGTTTGGTCGCCTGAGAATCTCCAAGGGGATCGATGACATTTTCTAAGTCACTGCGGCTTCTGAGTCGCAAGCCATCGTGAGTAAATCCCGACACATAGCTGACGGGACCAACGTCTTCAACCCAGCCAGTTCCATATTCGATCGTGATAGGGCTAAACGCGATCCCGGACGCGGATACGGCTTCAGGGAGATCGCTTGGTAATTGTAGGCTCATGTAGGAACTTTTACTGTCGTGCTCCAGACGGATCAATACCGAATCTCCTGCTTTGAGTTGTTCCGTTGCATGGCTAAGGTCTTGGATTTTGCTTAAGCTCGAGTGTTCCAACTCAAGAAGAACATCGCCCGCTTGAATTCCGGCAGCCTCTGCTGGCGAGCCCTTGTCAACTTCCTCAATGAAAAGGCCCGAATTTAAATGAAGTTCTTGGGCTTCTGCCTGGCTGAGTTCACGTACCTCCATCCCCAGACTAGGGGCGCTTGGGGCTGCTCCTAAAGCCGCGCCGCTTCCAGTTCCAGATATTTTTTTCTCACCCAGGGTTACGCTCAACTTAAGCAAGCTCGAATTTCTCCATACACTCAGGGCGACTTTTTCACCAGCTGAGGCAGAGGTGACCAACTGTTTCAATTCCTTCTGATCAGTCACCGTCACGCCCGCAAAAGACTCGATGACATCTCCCGCTTCTAAGCCTGCCATTTTGGCCGGGCCAGGATCTTTCAGATCGGCCACCAAAACGCCCTTGGCGTCTTTGGCGAGGCCAAAGTGCGTGGCCAGCGAGGGATCTAGATCCTGCATACTGATTCCAAGCCAGGCGCGTGTCGTGACAACATTGCTTTGAGCTTGGGCCAATCCAGAACTTAAGGCAAGGAGCAGGCAAACGCTGAGGAACGTCTGCATTGCGGAAATTCGAATAGTTTGACCCATGAAGTGCTGACCTCGGATAGGCGGTTGAATTGCGATACTGATTTCTATCTTAAAATTTGGACTATCGTTATTCAAGGAAGAAGAATCTGAAAACTAGAATTCGCGTCTCGGATCCAATACTTTTCAGGTAAACTTATTTGAGTTCGGAAATTTACGGCGTCGGAATTTGGCCTTTGTTCCTCGGCTTGGATTTGGATGGAACATTTTCTTCCGGCTCAGCAAGTTCTCGCTTCAAAGACTCAGTTTTATTCGATCCCCGTATTGAGGTCAGAGGTTTTCTAAACTGAGGGAGGGTTCATGCGGCCGCACATCGTGACATTAGGCTATTCGAAGTTAAGGCGCGTGCGACGTTTTTACGAAAATGGGATGGGTCTGAAAGCGTCTTCCGCGAGTCAGGGGGAGATCGTATTCTATGAGACGGGGGCAGCGGTCCTTGCCCTCTATCCCCGTAAATCCTTGGCCAGAGATGCGGGCTTGAAGGCGAAGGGGAGCGGTTTTTCTGGAATAAGTCTGGCGTATAATTTGAAAAAGAAAGAAGACGTGAAACTCGCCGTGGCGCGTGCACTTAAGATGGGGGGACGACAGATCAAGGCCCCCCAGGATGCGTTTTGGGGCGGGCATAGTGCCTATATTGCAGATCCCGACGGACACCTTTGGGAATTCGCTTGGAACCCTTTTTTTAAATTCGACAGAAAGGGTAATTTAAAGTTACCCATATAGTGAAGCTGGAAAAGAGGCCAAAGTTGGAGCGAATCGTTGTCCCAAACCGGGAAGCGAATGGAGTGAGGGCAATCCATTGATTTCAAAACCAAAACCGAATTCAAAATCAATGCCTGTTTATGTCGCGCTTTTGCGCGGGATCAATGTGGGTGGCAACAACAAGATTAAGATGGCGGATTTGGCCTCACTTTTCAAAAAGGCTGGTTGCGAGGACGTGGGTACCTTTATCCAGAGTGGCAATGTTTTGTTTAAGGCCGAGCTGGAACTCGCAATAAAGATTCCCGTACTGATTCCGAAAGCGATTTTAAAGCTGGCCGGGTTTGAAGCTCCCGTCATCCTTCGAAGCGCAAAACAAATGGCCGTAATCGCTTCTTTCCACCCATTCCTGCGAGCGAAGACCGAAGCTAAGTTCCTTCATGTAGGTTTTCTGGCCCATGCCCCAGATCCGAAACAAGTTGCCGCTTTAGATCCCCATCGATCGCCCGGAGACCGATTTCAGCTAAAGGGTTCGGAAATTTATCTCAGATATTCAAATCACAGCGGGACGAGTAAGCTCACGAGCCAGTATTTTGATTCGAAACTTTCTAATGTCGTCACCATGAGAAATTGGAACTCGGTCCTAAAGCTGGCGGATTTAAGTGCCACCATGTCCAAGGCGTAGATTTATGCGAGGCCGACTCATTAAAAGGCTTTGATTCAGAAAAATATTTACTTTGCCGGATTCTTAAGCGAGCGTCTTGGAACGAAAAAAATTTAATTCGAGGAGTCAATTAGAATGGATTCCGTTACAATTTTCGGTCTCATCGCGGTTTGTTTAATGTTGGCTTGCTATGCGCTTGAATCCCGAAGCCCCTGGTTTGTGCTCGGATTTTCGGCTTCGTGTATCTTGGGATCTACCTACGGATTTCTTCAAGGGGCTTGGCCATTTGGGATCGTGGAAGCAATCTGGGCGGTAGTAGCATTTAAACGTTGGTGGCTCATTCATAAGGGGTCTCGACCCAAGCTAAGACAGAAGCGCAAAAAATTCGGCGTAAAATTCAAAGTTTAATTTTTGAAAAGAATTGTATTGAGGAGAACGCTTTGATAGCTCAAGCCGGCATCCCAATTTAGACCCAGCTTATTTTTTCAACATGCAGACGGCGGATACAAATAACACTACGGCAAGTATTTTTTTTGCCACTGGAATTTTGAGCTGGCCCCATGAATTGGACGGTATGGAATCATCGTTAGAATTTAGGCTTGTCAGCAACGATGTGGTCGTCATGCTCAATAAGGCGTAGCCGGCAAAATAAAAAAGGCCGCGGCAAGGGATGATTCGCGTCCCGACGCCGGACTCGATCGTGAAACAGGCCAAGATTACTGCTGCCACAAAGACATCGGTCATGGACCATTTGTCGATGACATTCAGAAATTCCGTTATTTTCAAACTCAAGACGGGCAAGGAAGTTTCCGCTGCAATAAAAGTTAGGATTATTTTAAGCGAGGGCGTGACGATACTGAAGAGGGTGATGAAGCTGCCGAAGATCCAGTGGCCTGACGTGAATAACTCACCGATCACGGATGAGATGCTTCGTACCTTGTGTTGAAGTATGGGGGTTTCGCCGAAAAAATCACGAACCGTCGTGGAGATCATCATGACCGTGGCCGTGATCCCAACCAGAAAAAAAATCATCGAAATGCCAGTAAGGGCGAAAAGAACGTTGCGGCCTCGATCCATTTTTTGAACGGTGCTTGCCACGACCAGGTAGATAAGGCTGAGCCCCAGTAGAATCCAGGTCCAAAGCTGGGCAAGGGTTTCCTCCTGAGCTTGCAGAAGATTAATGCGCGGGACCTCTGCCCAGGCATCGGAAGCTTCCTTCGCCGAAGGCAGATGGAAATTGCCTTTTACAAACGAAACAATAATGGGGCCAATTAATTTATGTTGCTCCACAAATTTGGCGATGACCTTGGCTCCCGCGTTTCCAACATTTTGTTTTTCACAGGCCGCGTCAAAGTAATCTGCTGCGGTATTGGTATGCAGCACCGTCTGCCATGCCGCCACGCCTGCTAAGGCCAGATAGCAGACCATAAAAAAACCCTGCCAACGTGGTAAGGATCCTACCCGTAGGCTCATTGGAGCTGCTTCCCTTTGGCTTGGATGATTTTAGGCATTTAGCTCAGCTCCTCGGAAGCAGGGGTTGGATCGGATTTCTAATTGAATTCTTTAGAATTCGCCAACGGGCTTTTGATATATCAAATGTGTTTGGGACGGGGAATATTCCCTTTTTCTTCGGTCTAAAATTTGTAGCAGGAAATCGCCTTTTTTGACGCTCTTTTAAGGCTATTTGGATTTTTGTATTTTAACCTCACGGAATAATTAAGCTTCATGATGCATTTAGCTCATAGACACCAACATAAGGAGAAATTCTAGATGCAGAAAAATCTGATAAATTTTGTGGGCGGAGTTTTGGCTTGTATGCTGTTTTCAATCATTCATGTTAGGATTGCCCGAGGGCTGGGATTCGATGACTTGTTTGCCTTTCAGGGGCCAGGCATTTTTGCCAGCGGAATCCTGGTTGCGATCCTCTTGAAGAACAATAGGTAAAGGTTCCGGCTAGAGATGGGAGACGAATCGCGATTCGTTGGTAATGCTTGCGACCATTTATGATGTTTTAAAATATAATGGATTTGGGCTTTGTAGATTAGGCTGGGCGTATTTAAATTTGAGCGTCGCTCTCGGTAGGTACTATGAAACGTTTTGCGGTATTTTTAGGACTCCTCTTAGCGCCCGCGCTCGTCGTTTATGGAAGCGTTTCAGGCAGCGACGGGGAAGCGATGATGAAGAAGAGTGATTGCTTTAGTTGCCACAGCGTCAGACAAAAGTTAGTCGGACCCGCCTATATCGATGTCGCAAAAAAGTATCGAGGAAAAAAAGGGGCGCTCGTCTTGCTCGTCAAGAAAGTCAAGGAAGGTGGTTCGGGAAATTGGGGCTCCGCTGCCATGGTTGCCCACCCTGGCCTTCCCGATAGCGATATTAAAGTGATGCTTCAGTGGGTCCTGAAGCAGAAATAAAATTCTAAAATTTGCCGCGCCTCTAATTTTAATCAAATTCAACCAAGCGGCCCATTTGGAGATGAGGATGTCTGTTTATTTATTTTGATTCTTTCCTGCAAGGTTGCGTTTCCAACTAAGATAAATACTTGCGACAAAACAGGAGCGCGACACGAGCCCGCCTTAAAGGCAGATCCTTTTGTGTCGCAGCTTTTTCAATTGTCCTATGTCTTGCCTCTAAGAAGCGGTGCCACTGGGGTGCTGGATTGGGCTCATAGGCGTTGCCCGTTTTTCTGGGAATTTACAATGAGGATTTGGCTTTTAACGTATGATCTTTATCTTGAGGTTTTTTAGGAGGCGAAAAACATGAAAGTCGGTATTTTAGGCACCGGTATGGTAGGTCGAATTCACGCGGAAAAACTGGCAAGCTTAGGGCATGACGTGATGATTGGCACTCAGGATGTGGCCGTGACACTGGCAAAGGCCGAAGCGGATCGTTGGGGTAGCCTACCCTTCGGCTCTTGGCTGAAAGAACATCCGTTGGTAAAGCTTGACTCGATGCCGGCGGCAGCCTCTCATGGTGAGCTTGTCATCAACGCCCTTAACGCCAAAGCCTGTCCCGGCGCGCTCAAGGTCCTAGCCGCCGAACTGAAGGGAAAGGATTTGATTGATATCTCTAACCCTCTCGACTTCTCGAAGGGCATGCCGCCTTCTCTTTTCGTTTGCAATACTGATTCGCTTGCCGAGCAAATTCAAAAAGCCATCCCCGAAACCCGGGTCGTCAAGGCCCTTAATACGAGCAATGCCATTCTCATGGTTAATCCTGCTGCGCTGGCTGGAGCCGAGCATAGTACCTTTGTTAGCGGTAACGACCTTGCCTCGAAGACGCGTGTCATCAGCTATTTGAAGAACTGGTATGGATGGAAAGACGTCATTGATCTGGGCGATATTGCCACAGCACGAGGGACGGAGATGCTGATTCCTGTCTGGTTGAGCTTAAGGGGAGCCTTTCAGACGCCTCTATTTAATTTTAAGGTGGTGAGAGGATAGTATGGATTATAAAAGTGACATGGCTCCAGATTCAACAGCGGTACGGGTCGCATTATGGAGAGCCCTCCACACGCGAATTGATGCTTTTCCCCACATAGTTGAGGATGAAATCGGCCTCCAACTGGTTGCTCCTGACGAAGCTTGGCGCGATCGACCCGATATGCAAGCTAACGCGACAAGCGGCTTTCGTGCTGGAGTTGTCGCTCGAGCTAGGTTTGTCGAAGATTTAGTTCGAGAACAATTCAATCGCGGAGTCCGTCAATATGTCATCTTGGGCGCGGGATTAGATACCTTTGCACAACGCACGTCTAAAGACATGAGCGGATTAAATATTTTTGAGGTGGATAAGCCCGGGGCGCAGGACTGGAAAAGGCAGCGCTTAATGGATCTCGGTCTTGGTGTCCCTAAGAGTCTACATCTTGTAGCAGTTAATTTCGAGGCGGGCGACTTATGGTGGGAGAAGCTGACGACAAGTGGTTTCAATCCAAATCAAGCTGCTGTCGTTGCCTCCACAGGCGTTTCTCTCTACCTCTCAGAGGAAGCCATCAAGGCCACCCTAGATCAAGTAGCATTGCTCGCTGCGGGCACAACGCTTGCGATGACTTTTTACCTGCCAATGGATTTGGTTGATTCCGCCGAACGCCCCATGTTGGAGATGGTTCTTGAACGTGCACGAGCAGCGGGTACGCCCTTTCTTAGTTTTTTCAGTCCGTCAAAAATGCAGGCCTTGGCATTGAAAGCGGGTTTTCGAACCGCGGAGCATGTTTCCCGGGCCGAACTGATTCAACGTTATTTCATGGGCCGAAGTGACGGTCTTCAGCCGGCGAGTGGAGAAGAATTTTTAGTCGCGACAACTTAAGGAAAGGGGAATGGGGCGTTTGTTTTCGCTAGCCCATCGAATTGTTGGCGCATCCGAAAATTCCGACTTGACAATACATAAGCGTTTGCTAATGTGATTATGTCAATGGCGGAGGAGTTATTTTTGGAGCCTTGGGCGACCCAATTCCTCTGGCCAGCTTTGAGAGCCTCGTACGCTGGGAGGCCCCACCGATTGATTTTTAACTGAATGGAGGGAAGAGATGAATATACTATTATGGATCCTGCAAGTTGTGCTGGCCTGGTTTTGCATTGCAGGGGGCTACTATCAGATTTTTAAGATCGAACAACTTCAGGATTTGAATGCCTCGGTGCGGGCGCTTCCCGCAGTTCTTTGGGTCTTCTTTGGAGCCTTTAGCTGCTTGGCTGGTTTGGGTCTGATTCTGCCCGGAGTGACCAAAAGGAAGCCCGTCTTGACCCCGATCGCGGCCGCCGCCGTGGCGATAGAATCAGTCATCCTCAGTGCAATTTATGTCCATTATGGCGACTTCCGCCCTCTGGATTTCAGCGTCGCTATGGCGATTTTGGCGGCCTTTATTTCCTATGCTAGATTCGCGCTGAAACCACTTGGATCGTCCTGAGTTACTAGGGATCGTCTGTATTTTGGGTTGGAATTGAGCTTTTAAAGCCCATAGTTGGGCTTTAAATGATGACCTGGGTTCTGTCTGGATTCCATCCCTCAGCTGGACCAATTCTTGAAACGGATGGTATAGTAAAGAAAATAAAATTAGCCATGGGACTTCCGTGACGAAAATAAATCCTAATCTTGACGTATATTTTAAAAATCTCAAAAAATGGCCCCAAGAATTTGAGAGATTGAGAAAGATAATTCTTCCCTACAAGATGGGGGAAGAATTTAAGTGGCGCTGGCCTTGTTACACTTATCAAGGAAGCAACATCGTTTTAATCCATGGGTTTAAAGAATATTGCGCTCTTTTGTTTTTTAAAGGCGCCTTACTAAAAGATCCGAAAGGTATTTTAGTTCAACCTGGGGCCTTGCAAGCGGGACGGCAGATTCGATTCGGCGATCTCCAAGAAATCATCAAGATGGAATCGGTTGTGAAGGCCTATATTCGTGAAGCAATTGAAGTGGAGAAAGCCGGGTTGAAAGTGAAATTAAAAAAGACTTCGGACTTCGAGATTCCTGAAGAATTTAAAAGTAAATTAAATAAAACTCCTGCTTTGAAAGCAGCGTTTGATGCGTTGACGCCGGGACGCCAGAGAGGATACATTTTTTATTTTTCTGCAGCCAAACAATCCAAAACGCGGGAAATGAGAATTGAAAAATGTATGAAGCTCATTCTTAGCGGTAAGGGATTATCGGATTAGTCCTTGGACCGGGCCAAAGGCTCCTCGGGCTTTACTTTTTGTACTTTTAAAAAGCTTTTTAATTGAATCGGGAAAATTTCAAGGGTATTTGATTGCCTTCACGAATAGCCCTTCCTCTATTATTATTTTAAGTATCGAGGTAGATTAGAAATAGACTTTTATTTTCTACATTAAACTCCATATTCATGCTCGCTTTTGATGAAAATGGATCCTTCCAATACAGAATCTTCTGAAGCTTTTCTTCATAATATTCCCGTCTTATGAAACGTCTAAAATGAAGAGTATTATTTCAGGATCTAAGACATCATTTCCTTTTTTCAAAGATAGAATAGAAAGATTCTAAAGGGCAAGATCTGTCAGTCAGTAAATTCATTTAACCGATTAAATACGGTCTTATGATCTGTAACCGTGTCCTATCTTTCGAATTCGAAGTGGTAATTTTTTGTTTTCATTAGGGCGGTCATTGGTGCGGCGCGAGACGTCGACATCAAGTGAGGATAATCTGGAGAAGAAAATCCACAATCTGACACAGAAGACTGCTCTGCGGTATGAAATGTCTGCGCATCGCGCGGCCAAGACGTTTCAGCTGCAATGGCGAGCACTTCGGGGTCAAATGCAAATGCCTAGCCTGCTAGAGCCGATGATGCTCATGTTCGTCGTCTTTAGCTGTTTCATGCTGCCCAGCTCATTCCTTTTAGCGAGCCCCGGAGGCGAGGCCTTCAACAGCTCAACGGGTGTTTTGAACGTCAACTATGCCGGCTACCTCTCCAAACAAGACATCGTCTGTGCCGCTCCGATTACCGTTCCCGTCGAAGGTTTGACGATCGGAAACGGTCGGGTCGGCATGATGGTCTGGAGTCAAAACGGTATGACCATGCAGATTTCAGGGGTCGATGACTCGGAACAAGGTGCGTATTCCGAAGGACTGATCAATCTTGTCACCAATCCCGGTATGGATACCGCTTACAGCAGTTATCTCCAGCGCCTCTCTCTTTTTAATAGCACCCTCACCACGACCTATGACAGTAATCGCACCGTTACCATCATGGGTGAGCCAAACTCTGAAGTGATGGGAATACACGTCAACGATACTCGTAGCGGCGTGAGCTCGGTAACCCTCACGCTTAGCCTATGGAACATCAGCTCCCTCACTAACTGGAGTATCCCCAATCTCGCGACCTGGGAAACCAGCACCGCCTTTGCCAACTCAAGTAGCGCCGGCTTCAGTCGCGGCCAGGCTGACCCAGGCAACTTTGGTTACACACTCGCCGCTAGCGTGGACGGCACCCCCTTCAGCACCCAGGTCATCAACTCCGGAGAAGTCCAACTCAATATCACGCCAGCGAGCAGCTACACCATTTGGATCGCCTGCGCCAGTCGCCTCAACGCCCCTGCCAACAACTCCGTAACCCAGGCCCAGAGCCTCTTGAGCGCGGTTACGGGCACCTATACCTCCACGCTCGCCGCCTATACTGCTTGGTGGAACGCCTTTTGGGAAAAATCGTTCGTAGAATTTTCTAACTCCTCGAGTTACGCCGATTACATCGAAAATCTTTACTATCTCGCCACCTATATGATCGCGGCAGGAGGCTATGGGAACTATCCCTTCCACTTCATCAACGGAGTTTTTCGGGCGACCGGAGATACCACTAATTGGAGTAACGCATATTGGTATTGGAACCAGAGAGACATCTATAATTCCTTCTTTGCTTCTAACCACCCCGAGATGGTGGACACCTTCAATAATCTCTATGTTCGAAATGCCTCTTACCTTCAGACACAGACCCAGGGGCGCTACAACCTGAGTGGGACCTGGGTTCCAGAAACGATGGGGTGGAATGGCAGCGACAGCGGGACCGTGGGTAGTCCCTATACCGACAACATTTACTCTTCAGGTACTGAAGCTGCAGAGAACATGTACCGTGAGTACCTCTATACCAATAATTACGGCTATTTAACCAGCACTGCCTATCCCTTCATGAAGCAGATCTGCATTTTCTATTCAAACATTCTCAGTACGAACGCCAATGGAAAGTTTTACATGCCCTCCACCGTGGATGGAAGCTTTGGCGACAACGCCCACGAGACTTACTGGAACGTCCAGGATGCCATCACGGATTTAGCTGCCATTCGCAGTCTTTATCCTGAAGCCATCTCAGCTGCCCAGGCGCAGGGAGTCGATTCGAGCTATATTACGCAGTGGCAGAACATTCTCAATAATCTTGTCCCCTATCCCGTGGATCCAGGAAACTCGGGCCAATATTATCCATCAGATCCGCCGCTTCCCGCAGCCAGTAACGATGAAAACATCACCTCTGAACTCGTCTGGCCCTATAGTCTCGTCGGCTTGGACAGCCCGGATCTATCGTTCGGAATCAGCAACTGGAACAACCGTCCCTTTCCCTACAATAACGTATGGTCACCCGATGCCATCCAAGCCGCACGCCTGGGGCTTGGCGATAACGCATGGCAGGGCATGCAGAACATGATGGAAATTTATCAGAACTATCCCAACGGAAAATCCAACAACACGAACGGCGTCTTCGAGTATCTTGGTGTCAACCTATCAGCGCTTAACGAGTCCTATCTTCAAAGCTACGATGGAATCATCCGCGTTTTTCCGGCTCCGTTTAGCGATAGCAGCATGGTCAACAAGTTTACCTTGGCCGCCCAGGGCGGCTTTTTGGTGAGCTCCGAGAACGAATCTGGTGAACTGAAGTATATTGGAATCAACAGCTTACACGGCAATCCTTGTACCGTTGCCAATCCCTGGGCGGGTCAATCTTTAGACGTCCGTCGGATGTCGGACAATTCTATTTTGCTGACGAGTTCCAATCCCACGGTCACTTTCAATACCACAGCCAATACGGTCTACGTTGTCGAGCCGAGTTCAAAACTCCTGAGCAGTTACAGTTATGAACAGATCACGGCGTCACAGAATCAGAGCGCTAAGACTATGGGTTCCAACACCCTGGGGACCTTCTATGGAACCCCACCTCCTCCCGCCAACGGTCTATATGTGGCCCAAGAAGCCTCCCTTAGCGGGACCGCCGGGCTTTCGGAGGATTTAGCGGCGACCGGTCTCTACGAAATTGTGGACGTCTCTCAGGGATCATCCATCACCTTCAGCAACGTGGAAGCCGGCTGCGGTCTGAGCATCCAGTACTGTACCGAGAGCAATCCAGGTAAGCTTGATCTTTACATCAACGGCGTCCTGAATCAGGCCGTGACCTTCCCAGACACCAATACCTGGTGGGGGACCTATGCCAAGGTAAACGTAAACGTCGTTATCCCCGCAGGCGCGACAGTGACCCTTCAGTACGACAGCGGCGGTGCAGGAACCAATATTAATTATATCCAAGTCCTTCCCTGTGGCACGCCCACCGCCACTCCCACGATCACGGCAACTTCCACGCCAGTCGTCAAGTCCACTTGGCGAGTGAATGGAGGGGGCTCGTCGTATACCGACAGCATCGGCGAGGTCTGGGCTGCTGACGAAAACTTTAGTTCCGGAGCCTCCTCGCTGACGACAAGCGCCATCATCGGATCTCTGCCGGGTTCCAGCGACCAGGTCCTCTATCAGACGACGCATTGGGGAGCCTCATTTAACTACAGCTTCCCCGTCCCTGCGGGGAACTACCAAGTGACCTTGAAATTCTGCGAAAACTATTGGACTCTCCCCGGCCAGCGCATCCAGAATGTTTCCATAAACGGAAATCCGATTCTCTCCAATTTCGACATTGTCGGAACTGCCGGCGGACCCGATATCGCCCTGGACCGTGTCTTCAACAACATTAGTCCCAGCTCTGGAGCGATCACAGTTTCCTTCAGCGGGGCTTCGGGCAGTCCGGACGTGAACGCCCTCGTCGGCGCCCTTCAAATTATTCCTCAACCGCCGACTCCCACCCTCACCCCGACACCCACAGCAAGCACCACTGCATCGACACCGACTCCGACGATTACGGTCACTCAGACGCCATCGGCAAGCAACCCAATCCGGGTGGCCTGCGTGGGAGCCAGCATCACCTTTGGCTATTGTTCTACCAATCCAGCGCAAGACAGCTATCCATCGGTATTACAGACGCTCTTGGGCCCCTCCTATCTCGTACAAAATGACGGATATTCAGGTGCGGGAATGCTGAAGCTGGGCCAGGAACCTTACTGGGGTTCAACCCAAATGGCCAATGCTTTAGCATTCAATCCCAATATCGTCATCATTGACCTGGGAGCCAACGATACCAAGCCGATCGACTGGCAATACAACGCCAGCTTTGTCGCTGATTACAATTCGATGGTGGCGATGTTCCGCGCCCTTCCGAGTCATCCTGTCATTTATATGTCTCTTCCGTGCTGGGTTCAGGCACCTAACTACGGCATTACCGAAAATATTGTGTCGGAGTATTTACTCCCGCGCATGATTCAAATTGCCGGACAGCAGAATCTTTGCATGATTGATATGTTTGACGCACTTCAAAACCAAAACCAATACTATTGCACCGATGGCGTTCACTTGAACGATACCGGCTACGCCTACATGGCCCAAGTGATTTACAATTCCATCACCCAGAGCAGCCCCTGCTGGCAGCCTGGGGCCAGTACCCCCACCGTCACTCCGACGATAACCTTGGGCCCATCCGTCCAGACCTGGCGCGTCAATGCCGGAGGCAGCGCCTTTACCGACAACGTCGGCAATCTCTGGTCCTCCGATGAAAATTATGTGGGCGGAAGCGCCCGTTCTACGGGGGCCAGCATCGCGGGAACTGCCAACCCAGCCCTTTACCAGACCGAACGGCAGGGAGATGTCATTACCTATGCTTTCCCCGTGCCAGCATGGGACTATCAGGTGACCTTGAAATTTGCGGAAACTGACGGCAATAGCACTGGGCAGCGCCAGCAGAACGTCTATATCAATGGAAATCAGGTTCTTAGTAACTTTGATTGCTATGCCCAGTCCGGAGCCGACAAGGCTAGTGATCAGGTTTACGACTACGTTGCTCCCAATGCTCTGGGCCAGATTTTCGTGCAGTTTGGCGTTCCGACTTCCGGCACCTCGGAAGTTAACGCGATCCAAATCGTGCCCGAAGCTGCGACCCCGACCATCACGCCGAGCTTCACGGCGACTCCAAGTGTCACCTACAGTCCGACTCCCTCCAGTTGCCCCCAAAGTGACAGCTTCTCGGGCAGCTCCGTTGCGGGAATTTGGTCCACGGCAAATATAGGCGACGCGAGGACCAGCAGCCAGTCCGAGGCCGGAAGCCTTAGCGTGACAACCCAAAGCGGAGATATTGGCGGTAACGGTGACAATTTTTACTATGTTCTTCAGGGTTCCAACCAGAACGTTGACGTCAGGCTAAAGGTCAATTTCACGGCAGGCTACTGGAATGCCAAATCAGGAATCATGCTCAGAGATAGCACGATGGGGGGTGCGGTGGATTTTTATATTGCCGCGACCTACAGCTGTTGCAACTACGAGGTTGGCTACCGTAGTTTCATCGGGGGGATCGACAACGCGATTGGCGCCGGTACGTATGCAAGTGGAAGTAACCCTGGCTATCTACGGATCGTCCGTAGCGGTAATACGTTTACCGCCTATTATTCGAGCGATGGCATCAAT
>Ga0206800_1020_pt1 | contig 35300 bp, 30 predicted proteins | sample Alteio_BWOrgCont_64_FD_152898 | JGI IMG/M metagenome (GOLD analysis project Ga0206800, IMG submission 152898) | Enriched cells from forest soil in Barre Woods Harvard Forest LTER site, Petersham, Massachusetts, United States -... | ecosystem: Environmental > Terrestrial > Soil > Temperate forest >... | reverse complement strand
GCCGTAATGTTTATTCCCGCAGAAGCTGTCTTTGCCGAAATACATGGTCATTTTCCCGATTTGGTTGAGTTTGCCCAGCGATTAAACGTATGGTTAGCTTCACCGACCACATTAATGGCCATTTTAACAACCGCCAGAGCCGTCCTAAAAGACTTTGCTACCAAACGCCATATTCATGTCATCCAAGAGCATTTACGCCATCTGGCTAGCGACTTCAGCCGATTCGAAGTCAGGATGGACAACCTAGCCAAGCACATCGATCAGGCCAATCGAGATGTGCAACAGGTACACACATCCGCCAAAAAAATAACGACCCGCTTTGTTCAAATTGAAAAAGGCGATTTAACACCAGCGCTGACTGAAGAGCAAAGTGGCGTTTTGTAAGCTTTTGCACTAAATTTATAGAAATAGATTGAGTGTAATGGTATGTTTAAAACGTTTTTTTGATGCCCTATCCAATACTTTTATTAAAGGGATTACAAAGGAACGCCCGTATGAAGGGATTCCGTTATGCGATTTTGAACGGATCTGTTATGAAGTGAGACCTTGCGATGTCCTTCTGATCGAAGGCCGCAGCAGAGTCAGTGACATTATCCGTTCTATTACTCAAAGTTCTTGGTCACATGCCGCCCTCTATATCGGGCGCCTACACGATATTGAAGATCCCAAGATCAGAAATCTGATTTCACTCCATTACCAAGGACCTCCCGATGTCCAGCTGATTATAGAAGGGATCATGGGCCAAGGCACGATCGTAAACTTAATGTCTAATTATGAAAAAGATCACATTCGCCTCTGTCGTCCCAGAGGACTTTCCAGGCGAGATGCTCAAAGCGTTATAACCTATGCCGTCAAAAAACTTGGTTCACAATACGATGTGCGACAAATACTGGATCTAGCACGTTTTCTATTACCATGGACCATTTTGCCCAGGAAACTTCGTTCAAGATTGTTTGAATTCCAGGCAAGCGAGAGCACAAAAACGGTTTGCACTTCCATGATTGCAGAAGCATTCGGATCAGTGGAATTTCCTATTTTACCTCTGGTAAAAAATAACGGCGAAAATGATGAGACCGACAGTTTCTATTGGCATAATGACCTCTACTTTTAGAGGTCATTATATAGGCTTTTTTTAGGTTTGGCTAAGTTAAAAGTGATTCTAAATCGTTCCCTTGGCTTTCAATTTGTAGGCGCAAGATTTTCAAGGCCTCTGTTTGAAGTTGCCTGACTCTTTCTCGAGTGAGCCCAATTTCCATACCTGTTTCATCCAGGGTCATTGGTTCCAGGCCGCTTAGACCAAAACGATGTTCGACCACAGCCCTTTGCTTTAAGTTTAAATTTGAGAGCCAAGCATCTAAGCGTTTCTTCAATTTATCATGGCTTAAATATGTCAGGGGATCATTTTCCTCATTGCCCAACGTATCTAAGATGGGTTTGTTGATCTCTTCTGAGATAGGGGTATCAATAGAAATCACTCGTTCATTTAAGGCCAGCATTTTTTCGACTTCTTCAGAAGATTTACCCCAAGCCTCTGCAATTTCATCAATGGTTGGCTCATGATCTAAGTTTTTAGCTAGGGTACGGCTGGTTTTAAGGCAACGATTCAATTTTTTAACCATATGGACCGGCAGGCGAATGGTGCGATTTTGGCTCATAATGGCCCGTTCAATGGTTTGTTGGATCCACCAGGCGCTATAAGTCGAGAAGCGGAAGCCTCGTTCGGGATCAAACTTTTCGACCGCACGCATGAGTCCAATATTGCCTTCTTCAATTAAGTCTAAAATATCCATGCCGCTTCGAAGGTACCGTCTTGCTATTTTGACAACTAACCTTAAATTACTTTCAATCATTTTCTTGCGAGCGGAAGCATCCCCCTTTTGTACCAGGCGGCCATAATGCACTTCTTCTTCTTTACTTAAGAGTGGAGCAATGCCAATTTCGCGGAGATAAATATCAGTTGGATCTTTAAAAGGGGAGTCAACCCGATCTTCGCTTTTGACTTCCCCTTCAAACTGATTTGGATTATACATGCCCGTTATCCACCCATACTTTATATATCCTTGTCGGCGCAAAGTGGATTTCTCTTTAAGGGAAAATGGGCCACGGCTTAAATATTGTATATACATCAAATAGTTTAGTTAATTATCTTATATATAAGGTAAAGGCATGCTCGAAAAGATGACTCTCCCAAGAATGTTCGTGTAAACTCAAAGAACGATCGGCAAACAGCTCTAAGGTTTGGTTACTTAATTATTCATGTTTAATCCTTTCTACGCATTCATTGGGTATCGCTATACGCGAATTAAACGAAAAAATCATTTTATTTCGTTTATTTCACTTACTTCTGTATTAGGGATTGCTTTAGGAGTAGGTGTCTTAATTGCTGTCTTATCTGTTATGAACGGCTTTAACCGTGAAATACGGGTTCAAATGTTGAATGGCACTCCTCATATTACCGTTGGTAAGATTGGTGAGGCGCTCAATCATTGGAAGCCTTTGGTACAAGATTTGCGGAAACAACCAGATGTGGTGGGGGCGGCACCCTTTATCTTTAGCCAGGGGATGTTGTCCGATTTAAAAACAGGCCGTGTACAAGGTGTTATGGTTCGTGGGATTGACCCTCAAGAAATTAATGATGTGTATCCATTGGCGGAACATTTAATTCGAGGCAATCTGAATGATCTCAAATCCGGCAAATTCGGAATTATTTTAGGCCGTACCTTAGCCAGCAATTTTGGCGTTGGGGTTGGAGATAAAATTAGTTTAATCTCACCCGAAGCCTCCGTAAGTCCAGCCGGGATTTTGCCACGTATCAAGCGTTTTACCATCGTTGGCATTTCTGAAATTGGTGACTTATACGACGATAAACAAGTCTATATTGATCTCAAAGATGCTGCCAAACTGTTTAGGATGCAAGGTGCAGTTAGCGGTATTCAATTAAAAGTCAAAGATGAATTAGAGGCCCCGAGAATTGCAGTGAATTTGCATCACTTTTTGAACACGGATTATTGGGTCATTGACTGGACACAAGATTTTGGAAGTTTTTTTAAAGCCCTAAAAATTCAAAAAACGGTTATGACCTTTATTTTGCTATTAATTATAGCTGTGGCAGTCTTTAACTTAGTATCAAGTCTCGTGATGATGATTACCGATAAACGAACCGACATTGCCATTTTGCGAACACTGGGCGCGAGCCGCCGAAGTATTATGGGTATTTTCATGGTTCAAGGCGGCATTATTGGAGTATTTGGGACAATATTAGGTGTGGGACTGGGTTTATTTTTAGCTTTTCATGTCACCGGATGGGTCGATAAGATTCAAGAAATTTTTAGCATCGAACTTGTGGCTAAAGATGTCTACTTAGTTGGGTTTTTACCCTCCGAAGTGCATGTTATCGACGTTGTTTCCATTGTGGTTGTTGCTTTAATCATGTGTTTTGTTGCAACACTTTATCCAGCTTGGCGTGCAGCCAGTATTCAACCGGCCGAGGCATTGCGTTATGAATGAGGCAAAAGCACCATCTTCCATTGTCTTAGAATGCCAAGAGATATATAAAGAATATCAAGATGCAAACACTCGAATTAAAGTGTTAATGGGCGTTTCATTACAAGTGGAAAGAGGGGAACAAATTGCGATTATGGGCCGTTCGGGTTCAGGAAAGACAACCTTATTACAAATGTTAGGAGGCTTGGATGCTCCAACCTCTGGAGATATTTGGATCCACAGCCGCCCACTCAGAAGACAAAGTGAACGGCAACTAGAAAAACTGCGTAACCGTTCGCTAGGATTTATTTATCAAAAGCATCATTTATTACCAGAATTTACTGCGGTAGAAAATGTTGCCATGCCTTTACTCATTGATGGGGTTGATCCGAATCAAGCAGAAAAGCAAGCCAAAAGTATGTTAGATCTCGTTGGATTGAGTAGCAGATTGCACCATTTGCCATCCATGTTATCGGGAGGTGAACGGCAACGTGTGGCCATCGCACGCGCACTGATTCATGATCCCGAATGCGTCTTGGCCGATGAGCCAACGGGAAATTTGGACGATGAAAGTGCACTGCAGGTGCTCGAAGTTATGCAAGAAGTCAACCGCGCTTATAAGACCAGTTTGGTCATTGTTACCCATGATCCTATTTTGGCCGCCAGAATGGATAAAACCTATGTTTTACATGGTGGAAAGCTCATCGCACAAGCAGAACAAGATTAGGTAGAGTGGTCATAGGAGAAGATACAGATGAAGGAATGTCCATGTGGTTGGGGGCACCCTTATAGGGAATGCTGTGGTAAATACCTTGAAGAAAAATTGTTTCCAGAAACACCAGAAGCACTAATGCGTTCCCGCTATACCGCCTTTGTTAACAATAGATTAGATTATATTGAACAGACCATGTCCGGTCCAGCGTTAAGACGGTATCAAGAACAGGGGACTAAAAGTGCGACTGTGGAATGGTGTGGATTAGAAGTGGTACAGGCGTTTCAAGATCCAGAAAACTCAGCCATTGGATACGTGGAATTTATTGCTCATTATCGATCCAATGGTGTTGATGGCATTCTGCATGAAAAAAGTCAATTTCAATATGATAATCATCAATGGTTTTATGTAGACGGTCAGTGGATCAATTAGACCCAACATCGAAGTCTCGCTCAAGAATAGCATCCCAGTGAAAATACGCTATGGCATTGGCTTTCTTTGATACTGAATTGGAATAGCAAATTTGCTTGAATGTAGCAATCAGATTGCATTTTTCCCTGTAAACTGCGTTTGATGACTCCCTTGAAATGATCGCCCCATAACCTTTATACTGCACAGAAGATTATCTATTAATAATTAAGCCAACTTAGTTATTTGGCCTCAAATTGGATCACTATGTCGAAAAAGGCACTCTCTTCCCTACACATTTATCAAAGGCTACTCAAGGCTGCCGTGCCGTATTGGTGGGCCTTTGCCCTAGGGATCCTCGGAAATACCTTAATTGCGATATCAGATGGTTGGATAACTTATGGCTTAAAGCCATTAATTGAAAAAGGGTTTATTGAGAGAGATGAAGTTTTTATTCGCTGGGTTCCTATCGTTATCATTGCTTTCTTTGTTGCTCGCGGGATTTCCTATTTTTTAGCCAGCTATTTTATGTCTTGGGTTGGCCGGAGTGTGGTTCGAGATTTTCGGAGAAAAATGGTAACCCATTTAATGTGCTTGCCGGCATTGTTTTATGATCAAAAAACCACTGGCGAACTGCTGTCAAAAATAAATTATGATACCGATCAAGTGGCCGAAGCAATCAGTGAAGCTATTACCAGCGCCATTCGAGGGATTTTAACAACCGTTTCTTTAATCGTCGTTATGTTTCAGTTAAATTCTAGGGTGACTTTACTATTGTTGATCACAATCCCAATTCTTGCGATTTATATCAATAAAATCAGTCGTAGGATGCGAGGTCACAGTGGCCAGATCCAAATCACCATGGGACGTGTGACGCACGTCGCCGGTGAAGTCATTGGAGGCTATAAAGTTATTCGCACCTTTGGCGGAATGGATTACGAAACGCAACGTTTTGAAGCCGCTACCAACGCAAACTGGGCGCAAGAAATGAAAATGACTGCCACATCGGCTTCGAGTGTCTCTGGTATGCAATTGATTGGTGTTTGTGCCTTAGCTCTATTTCTTTATCTGGCTACACTAAATCCGGGACACATCATCGGAACCTCAATGACGGCAGGAACTTTTGTTGCGATGGCAACAGCAATTTTGGGGTTGTTGCGACCCATTAAACAAGTTGCTGTGGTAAACAGTACTTTACAACGAGGCATTGCAGGGGCTCGCAGTATCTTTGCTTTATTGGATGAACCAACAGAAGTAGATGCTGGCACAGAAACGATTACCCGAGCAAAAGGAGCCATAGAGTTTAAGCACGTTCATTTTCATTATCCCACCTTTGATCTTCAAGAAAATGTCTTACATGACATTAACATTCTTGTTAATCCGGGGGAAACCATAGCATTAGTGGGTCATTCAGGGAGTGGTAAATCAACGCTGGTATCTTTGCTGCCACGTTTTTATGATTGGCAACAGGGAACCATTACATTAGATCATAAAGATATTCGACTTTTTCGTCTGGAAGATTTGCGACGCCAATTTGCCTTAGTGACACAACAAGTCACTTTATTTAATGACACCATTGCAAACAATATCGCCTATGGTGATATGAGGGATATTCCACGAGCAGAAATAACACGTGCTGCAGAGCTCGCTCATGCACTCGAATTTATAGAACGGTTACCCGCAGGGTTTGACACAGAAATTGGTGAAAATGGGATCCGGTTATCTGGGGGGCAGCGCCAACGTATTGCCATTGCCAGAGCCATCTTAAAAAATGCTCCCATTTTAATTTTAGATGAAGCAACATCCGCACTAGACACGGAATCAGAGCGACATATTCAAGCAGCACTCGAAGTCTTAATGAAAGATCGCACGACATTTGTTATAGCCCATCGGCTGTCAACCATTGAACGAGCAGATAAGGTCTTAGTTTTAGAACAAGGCAGGGTGATAGAATATGGGACTCATCATGAATTAATGGCTAAAGGTGGACGCTACGCAGCCTTACAACGTGCTCAATTTAGCGAACTGGGGTTGGAAAAAGTTGATGTTTGATGTCAAAAAGTTTTGGTATCAGGATCGTATCCCTCTTTGGCCACTGTATCCTTTCTCTTTGTTATATTCCTTAGCGATTCAATTGATCCGTAACCTTTATTTATGGGGAATTCTTCGCTCAGAAAAATGTCCAGTGCCGGTTGTCGTCGTCGGAAATATTACGGCGGGAGGAACCGGCAAGACACCTTTGGTGATTCATTTAGTCAATTTATTAAGACAATATGGAATGAATCCTGGCGTGATCAGTCGAGGTTATAAAGGACGTCACACTGTACCCACGATCGTCCAGCAGAACAGTGATCCCATTATCGTTGGAGATGAAGCTCTTTTATTGGTCCAACGATTAAATTGTCCAATGGTGGTTGCACAAAATCGGGTACTTGGGATAAAAAAGTTATTGCAATCATTTTCAGTAGATGTGGTTATTTCAGATGATGGCTTACAACATTACCCTTTACACAGAGACATAGAAATTGCTGTGATCGACGGTGCGCGACGTTTCGGTAATCGAGTTTGTCTGCCAGTAGGACCATTACGAGAGCCCGTATCTCGGTTAGCCAGCGTTCATTTAGTCGTTGTGAATGGCACTAATGTTCAGTCAAACGAGTATCAAATGATCTATGAACCCCGTTGTCTCTATCAAATCAACCAACCCAGTCAGCAAAAATCCCTTGAATCACTGCGAGGCCAAACCATCCATGCTGTTGCGGGGATCGGCAATACCGATCGATTCTTTGAGTTATTGAAAGCTTATGGACTTTCTGTTATTCCTCATGCTTATCCCGATCACTATTTATATCAAGCTAATGATATTTTATTCCCAGATGATCATGCTGTGATTATGACCGAAAAAGATGCTGTAAAATGCGCCTACTTTGTCGATCAGCGTCACTGGGCACTCTCGATCGATGCTAATGTTAGTCCAATCTTTGATGTAAAATTTTTAGATTTATTAAAAGGAGTCAAACATGGATAAAAAATTGTTAGATATTTTGGTTTGTCCCATCTGTAAAGGAACCTTGATTTATAAGCCTGAATTAAAAGAAATCATTTGCCGCTTTGATCGGCTGGCCTATCCAATTCGTGACGAAATTCCAATTATGCTCGAATCTGAAGCCCGAGAGTTGAGTACCGATGAACTGGCGGAGATGGTTTAAATGGATTTTCATATTATTATTCCAGCACGTTTAAGTTCACAACGACTGCCGGGTAAAGTTCTTTTGCCAATTGCCGGTAAGCCGTTGATTCAATATGTCTTTGAAAATGCGCTTACCTGTCTGGCAAATTCAGTTACCATTGCGGTAGATGATCCAAGCGTTGAAAGGATTGCTCAATCCTTTGGGGCTAAGACTTGTATGACGGCAGTGGAACATCGATCTGGAAGCGAAAGACTTGCAGAAGTGGTTGATAAACTGGGAATGCACGATGAAGACATCATTGTGAATCTTCAGGGGGATGAGCCTTTGATCTCTGCAGCAACGGTGCAGCGCGTTGCCAGTGCAATGGTTAAAAACCCAGACGCAGCTTTGACGACATTGTGTATTCCCATGCAAGAACAGGACGAAATTTTTAACCCCAATGTGTGTAAAGTGGTGTTAGACAAAAATGGGTATGCACTTTATTTCAGTCGGGCACCGATTCCTTATGATAGATCTGCATTCGATGTCAGCAAAAATGCCCATTATCGCCATTTGGGAATGTATGCCTATCGGGTCAAGACTCTAAAAAAATATCGTGACTGGTCATTATCTCCCATAGAAGGAATTGAAATGTTAGAACAACTGCGGGTATTGTGGCATGGTGAAAAAATCCACGTTTCAGTTGTTGAGGAGGCCTTACCACCCGGTATTGACACGGAAGAAGACTTGGAACATTTCAGAAAAATGATCGAGGGTAGACACCATTCAATTCCCGCGAACTGATATCTTCCCCATGAATTTTTCAGTATCGTCATCCCCGCGAAAGCGGGGATCCAGGTTTATGTCTTATTTTTTTGAATGGATCCCCGCTTTCGCAGGGATGACGACGACCTTGGGGATAGACGAGAGTCACGCGGGCTGACGATAATGGTTAAGTATTATTCTCTTCTTCATGCTGATGTGTCGGTTTTGTTTGCGACACGATAATGTCTGGGCCGGAGGCCACAGGCGCTGGCGTTCGGTTTTGCTGAATGCGATGCCCACCTAATCCATGAGGACGCATACGGCGATTACCGGTCCTTCTCCGTTGGTTGTGAGGTTGAGACTGAGAAGCCGCTGCAGGAACCTCAGATCCGGGTGTTGCAACAGCATTTGCCGAGCGGGCAGGGGGGATGGCTCTTTTAGTATCTGGTTTCTGAGTCTGCGCATTGGAAGATCTTGGCTTCCAATTACCTTGCCTTCGCGGGGCTGAACGTTGCGACTGCGAAGAGGCGGGCGCTGAACGTTGATTTGGCCGTTCAGTGGGTGTGAGGTCACTCGTTGCCGAGGGTTCTGCACCAAACAAACTGCTCCATAAGCGACGGATCAGTCCCGGTGCTTCCACTTTGTGTAAAGGGGCTCGAACGGCAGGAACTGCCCGCTTGACGGCAGGTTCTGCAGAAATAGTTTTGGTAGAAAAGTGCTCGGCAGTTCGCTGTTCTGGTTTATGGGTGTGGGTATAGCTTGCTCGATCACCTTGGTTTTGAACTTCATCCAGTCGGATCCGTTCTACCGTATAATGCGGGGTATTCAACTCTGCGTTGGGAATAATTAAAATCCGAACGTGATGTTGATTTTCCATGTTCGTAATGGCAGTACGCTTCTCATTCATGAGGTAAGCCGCGACTTCTACGGGTAAAATAGCACGTACTTCCCCAGTATTGTCTTTAATGGATTCCTCTTCAATGACGCGCATGACAATCAAGGCCAAGGCATCGACGCTTCGAATGGTTCCTTGACCTTCGCAACGTGGACAAGCAATGCGGCTCGTTTCTCCCAATACCGGTCTTAGGCGTTGGCGAGACATTTCAAGCAATCCAAACCGTGAAATTCGGCCAATTTGAATTCGCGCTCGATCCATGCTGACGGCTTCACGAAGTCTTGATTCTACCATGCGTTGATTTCGAACCGACATCATGTCAATAAAGTCGATCACAATTAAGCCACCCAGATCTCGCAAGCGAAGTTGACGAGCAATTTCATTGGCGGCTTCAAGATTCGTGTGAAGTGCTGTTTCTTCAATATCTCCCCCACGAGTTGCTTTAGCAGAATTAATGTCGATGGACACCAGGGCTTCTGTGTGATCAATGACCAACGAAGCTCCAGAATGCAGTTGAATGGAGCGGCGAAAGGCCGATTCAATTTGATTCTCAATTTGGTAACGATTAAACAGGGGGATAGGATCTTGGTACAATTTGATCCGATGAATAAAATCAGGCCGAACGGTTTTAATGTGTTCGTAAACATCGTCATAGATTTTTTGATCGTCAATGAGGACTTCTTCGATTTCGGGCCGTAAATAGTCTCGAATGGCCCGAATCACGACATTGCTTTCTTGATAAATCAGTGCCGGGGCGGGGCTGCTGTCGGCGGCTTGCTGTATTGCATTCCATTGGCTCAGAAGGACTTCTAAATCCCACTTTAATTCTTCGATATTTCGCCCAACACCTGCTGTACGCACAATGAGTCCCATTCCCTCTGGAATAGGCAATGCGCTTAAGACTTCTCTTAATTCGGTTCGGTCATCTCCTTCGATGCGGCGAGAAATACCACCGGCACGAGGGTTATTGGGCATTAGAACCAAGTAACAACCGGCCAAACTGATAAAGGTTGTCAGAGCTGCACCCTTGCTGCCGCGTTCTTCTTTGTCTATTTGAATTAAGATTTCTCTGCCTTCTTTTAAGAACTCTTTCAAATTATTTCGATTGGATTCGTCCGCTCCTAAGGAGGCAAAGAATTCACGAGAGATTTCACGTAAAGGTAAGAAGCCATGTCGTTCTGCGCCATAGTCTACGAATACCGCTTCCAGACTAGGCTCAAATCGGGTTATTTTCCCTTTGTAAATATTGGCCTTTTTTTGCTCACGTCCTGGGCTTTCGATATCTAAGTCGTACAACCATTGGCCATCTACGAGCGCCACACGCAACTCTTCACGCTGAGTCGCGTTAATTAACATTCTTTTTGTCATTAATCCACCACTATTTTATTCACCTCGCTAAATATAGAAAAAGGCAAGGTGATACTTAAACTTATCTCAATCAATGAGATCCTAATTAAATCTAATCTTAACAAAGACTCTTACTGCTGACTAGCGTAAACGTCTTAGTGAAGCTACACTCTTTATCAGTATATCATATAGCTAAAGACTATCAACATTCGTTCATAAACGTGTTAAAATGTCCAGATGTTTACTTCATCCAGCCATTCTAGCCCGCAAGTTCAAAAAATAATTATTGATCCCGAATATGCTGGGCAAAGATTGGATAATTTTTTATTTAACAAACTTAAGGGTGTGCCTAAGACTCGAATTTACCGCATCATTCGCAAGGGAGAAGTTCGGATCAATCAAGGACGGGTTAAGCCCGACTATCGATTAGTCTCGGGAGACTTACTGAGAATTCCACCAGTTAGGAAATCTGATAACGAAGCGATGTCCCCGGTAACGACGCACCCGGCACTGTCTCAGAAAATTTTAAACGATATTTTATTTGAAGACGATAACATTTTGGTTTTAAACAAACCTTCTGGGGTTGCTGTTCACGGTGGCAGTGGTGTTAGTTTGGGGGTTATTGAGGCTGTGCGGCAGCTTCGAGGTCCCAAGGGTGTCTATGAGTTGGTTCACCGTCTCGATCGTGAAACCTCCGGATGTTTAATGATTGCAAAAAATCGTGCAACTCTAAAGGTGCTGCATGAGCAATTACGGCTTCAGCAAATCGAAAAAATTTATTGGACATTGGTGAAAGGTAAGTGGCGTTCAGCAGGGGTGGTCACCGCACCCTTGATTAAAAACCAGCTCAGCTCGGGAGAGCGGATAGTTAAGGTTTCACCCGATGGGCAACCTGCACGGACAGAGTTCCGGGTATTAAAAATGTTTTCGGAAGCATCTCTCATGGAAGCTAAGCCTAGAACCGGGCGAACCCATCAGATTCGGGTCCATGCGGCTTCCGTTAACCATCCCATTGCCGGGGACGACAAATATGGTGATAGCCTTTTTAACCAATCCATGAGAAAAAAGGGACTCAAGCGCTTATTTCTCCATGCTAGACAGATTACGTTGCTACTGCCAGACTATAAAGAGCCCCTAGTTATCATTGCGCCTTTAGAACAGTCATTAGAGGAAGGATTAGCCGAGTTGAGTGGAGGATGAGATTCATGTTCGAACAAAAAACATCAATGGGCTCCCAATGGGAGAAACAAACTTTACAAAAAGTTTTGTTAGAGCATATCTCTGAGCAACGCCGAGCCAGAAGGTGGAATATCTTTTTTAAATTGATTGTGATTGGGTTACTCGGCTTATTGCTATATGGCTATTTTAATCCAGATGCCTCGACCTCAGTAATTACCACTCAAGCTCATACCGCTTTGATTGACGTTGAAGGAGAAATCGGTGCCGCCGAAGAGGCCAGTGCCGATAATATTCGAGATTCAATCAAATCAGCTTTTGCGAATAAATTAGTCAAAGGGGTTGTGCTGCGAATTAACAGTCCAGGAGGCAGTCCCGTTCAAGCCAGACAAATTTATGACGAAATCCGATCGCAGCGGCAGAAAAATCCGCAAGTGAAAGTTTATGCAGCCATCGAAGATCTTGGGACTTCTGCCGCCTATCTGATTGCCTCGGCAGCAGATGAAATATATGCCGATCAAACCAGCTTAGTCGGATCGATTGGGGCTAAAATTGATTCCTTCGGGTTTGTTGAAATCATGCAGAAAGTGGGAGTAGAACGTAGGCTTTACACTGCTGGGCAAGACAAAGGCATCCTGGATCCTTTTTCTCCGCGCAGCCCAGAAGAAGATGCGTTTATCAATCAACAATTGCAATTGGTTCATGCAGCATTCATCAAAAATGTTCGAGATGGCCGGGGTAATCGTTTACATGAAACGCCCAATATCTTTTCTGGCTTATTCTGGACCGGGGAACAAGCCCTTAATTTAGGGTTACTAGATGGCTTTGGCGACGCTCAATTTATCGCCCGAGAACTCATTAAAGCCCCAAATTTGGTGGACTATACCCCCAATGTGAACGTGATCGACCGTATTGCCCATCGTATCGGGGCCTCCATGGGGCAGGTACTGGGTGCTAATGCTGGATTAATCTTCCAAGGCATCCGCTAAATTTGACTCTATCCTAGGGGTGTGTGAAAATTCGTTCTTGCTAACGAAATCATGCGCCCGTAGCTCAGTTGGATAGAGTATCTGGCTTCGAACCAGGTGGTCGGGAGTTCGAATCTCTCCGGGCGCGCCAATAAATGAAAAGTGCCCTCAAGCCTACAGGATTACCCAATTAAATTTTGCTACCCTGTAAACTTTATAAACCATTGTCCTGTTTGTAATGATGGATCGATCATGTAACCTTTTGGCAGGGATAATTTATTTGTTGATTCAGCGCACAATTTTCTTGCCTTCTCCTCCTCTGAAGGAGAAACAATTAACTTTTGAGACTTTTTGCCATCAATAATTACAAAGCCATGTTTATCCTTGAGTCCTTGAGCCATAATATAGATTTTTTCAAAATTCTTTTGGGTTAAATCTCTTAGTGAGTCTGTAAAATATATTTCTCCGTTTTCTGCCTTCCACTCAAAGCCTAGCGTATCCAGTGTGACATGAGTTCCTTGTAATAAGAAATAAAGAAATTTCTCGTTTAATATTGTTCTTTCTTGTATATCTGTTGGTAAAAAGCGCGACATTTGATCTTTAAACTCTTTTCCATAGATTATGCCAGGTAATTGCTCAATCATTTTATCGATTTTTACTGCATAGTTATCAATTTTATAGTCGTGTATTTTTTTCTTTATTATTTCCATCTTAATACTTACAGCTTGTTGTTTTAACCAATAAATGTCCCAAATATCACGATGTCGAATATTTTTTTGACAATTGACAAAGGCGATTATTTTATCCGAAAAAATTTCATCCAGTGTTTCGACCATTACGATGGTATCACTGTAACCATCCGGTAGAAAGTCATAATTATGCATGAGCTGTCTTGGTTCTTTTGTATAAGCAGGAATGTTTGCAACTTCAATTTTAATCAGTTTTTTGGGTAAATCTTTTCGTTCTGGGTGGGTCAATAAACGAATTTGCCATTTACTTACTTCAACATTCCTACTTCCAGATTCGTGTGAAAGATCTTTAGGCTCCTTGACACTAACCTCTAACCCATAATGCTTTCCAAGATAGTGTTCAAGGCATGTTTTCATGGAAATTAAATGATGTGTTTCAAAATCATATCCTCCGACAAAATCCAAATCTTCACTAAATCGCGGAGCTCCATAACAAAGGCGGAGTGATGTTCCTCCTTGAAATGTTAGTCTATCTAGCAAACCAGCATTATTAAGTGCAAACAGAATGTCGTAATGTAAAAGTTCCTTTTCTATCACTGGTCTCATATGTGCACGAGCTTGTTCTTGCATAGCTTTTTCTACTAATACTAGAAAGTTATTGTTTTTATTCATTTAATTCCCCTAAATTAACCATATTAGTGTTGCGACCAACGCGTTTTAAGTCGCGCCAAGCGATTTCTTTTGAGGCAATCCGAAGGGGCCTGTTTTCAATTTGCTTGATATTTTTTATAATGTCCGAAAAAGGGCGCCTAGTATGCGTATATTCAATAGTACCAAAGGCAGTTTTGTGTGTTCCTTTTCGTCCGGTTGTCATCACCGTTAATCTATCTAAGGGAATTTGAGAAATTACGCCATATTCAGATAAGATGGATTCTAAGCTCACATAATTATATTCGCCTTGACGCAATGCTCTTGCAATATGTTCGATCGTGTAACTGTCTGAAGAGAGGGCATGAGGGTTTACGTAAATTCCACGACAAGCTCTTGTAAGAATATTGTCTTTGACTAATCGGTTAACTCCCTCTGTAAAAGCCTTAGGAGTATCTTTGGGGAATAGCTTATACAGTTCATTTTTTGTGAACACATATTTACCTCTTTTATCCCACGCCTGCAAAACCTTTATGGCTTCTAGTCTATTCATGCGACCTCTTTTTTAGGTGGGCGAATCAACTATATCAATATGGTTTTCCTGTATACTTATAGGATAGATCGTTATTAAGTATACGTCAATACCTTATATTAATAGTATATCTGTATACTTTTTAAGATAAAACACTATAATTTAATACAGTTTTTTCACTGAGTAACTACCCAAGTCACACAAAGTCTGATTTAAAATCACTAGGTATCGTCATCCATGCGCGGAGGTGTGTACGAGAATCCCTGAAATGACCTACAAAAACAATGGATCCCCGCTTTCGCGGGGATGACGATACTAAGCGATTGATTAATAATAATTTTTCCTTATCACTTTTCTTAGTACCATTCGCGCCTGGCACCAAAAACGCCAAAGGTATCCAAAGACAATGATCGTCAACATAGGTCGAAGTGCAAAGGCCAACATATTGGCCAATCTTTGCCAAGACCAGCTAACCTGCCATTATTCCTACATTTAAGATTGACAAGCAAACCTAAGATTCAGCAATCCTGATGGTTTGTTTTATACTTACTTTTATACCACATCAGCTAATAGCTAAGTGAGGGAGTGATCAATGAGAAAAAGGAACCTTTGGTACAGCTGCATTAGCATGATGGTAATAGCCGCGTTCTCCGGATTCATTTTTGCACCTACCACTCAGACCATCATACCAATTGGTCTTTCTTCATTGCCTCCCCCTTATAATTCGGTGAAACTTAAACCACTGGATCTTGGAGGGTGGAATCATACGCCCGATGAATTAACCAAATTGATCCAGGAATTTGATGTAAAAACAATCGTGGAAATTGGGGTATGGAAAGGGGCCTCCTCTATTCACATGGCAAAACTCCTTCCTCCTGATGGAAAGATCTATTCCGTAGACCACTTTGCAGGTTCACCCGAATTACAAGAAAATGGCTACGAAGATGAATTTCCAAAACTCTACGATCAGTTTTTATCAAATGTCATCCATGAAAAATTAACTCATAAAATTATTCCCATTAAAATGAGTTCTTTAGAGGCTGCAAAATACTTAAAAAACGTTAACCCCGATATGGTATATATTGACGGTACGCACAGTTATGCCGAAACCCTCGCAGATATTAGGGCTTGGTATCCTCTGGTTGCGGGACACGGTATATTATGCGGGGATGATTTTTCACTAAAAGAAGGTGATGTTTCTACCGCTGTGAAAGACTTTTGTAAAAATAATGGCTTAAAATATATCACCAAAGATCATCCTAAAACCAAAGAACCTTGGCTATGGATCATTCAAGTGTCTCCCAGAACAGACACACTCTTTAATTTTTGACAGTTTTAGTAGGCAGAAGCGAATGAGAAAAAAGAACCTTTGGTACAATTATATTAGCATTATGGTAATGGTAGTGCTATCCGGTTCAATCTTTGCACGTACCGCACAGTTCATCCTACCCATTGATCTTTCTTCATTACCACCTCCTTATAATTCGGTGAAACTTAAACCGCTCGATCTAGGAGGGTGGAATCATACGCCCGAAGAATTAACCAAATTGATCCAGAAATTTGATGTGAAAACAATCGTGGAAATTGGGGTATGGAAAGGTGCTTCCTCCATTCACATGGCAAAACAACTTCCTCCCGATGGGAAGGTCTATTCCGTAGACCATTTTGCCGGTTCACCGGAATTGCAAGAAGGTGGCTACGAAGATGAATTTTCAAAACTCTACGATCAGTTTTTATCAAATGTCATCCACGAAAAATTAACCCATAAGATTGTTCCCATTAAAATGCGTTCCATTGAGGCTGCAGAATCTCTAAAAAACCTAAAACCCGATATGGTATACATTGACGGGGATCACAGTTATGCCGAAACTCTAGCAGATATTAGAGCTTGGTATCCTCTGGTCGCGGGACACGGTATATTATGCGGGGATGATTTTTCATTGAAAGAAGGGGATGTTTCAACTGCGGTCAAAGACTTTTGTAAAGAAAATGGCTTAAAATATATCACCAAAGATCATCCTGAAACCAAAGAACCTTGGTTATGGATCATCCAAGTATCTCCCAGAACAGACAGACTCTTTAATTTTTGGCAGTTTTGGTAGGCAGAAGCGTATGAGAAAAATAATTGTATCCAATATGGTAACGCTTGATGGTTATTTTGAAGGATCAAACCGAGAATTAGATTGGCATTTGGTTGATGATGAATTTAATGAATACGCCAGAGAGATGCTAAATTCTGTCGACTCTCTTTTATTTGGAAGGATCACCTACCAATTGATGGCGGGCTATTGGCCCACAGCAACCAGAAATGATCCCTATATTACTGAGAAAATGAATTCTCTGAAAAAAATAGTTTTTTCTAAAACTTTATCTAAAGTCGAGTGGAACAATACGCAATTAGTGAAGTCCAATATTGAACAAGTAGTATTCACTTTGAAACAACAAACGGGGAAGAATATTGCACTATTCGGCAGTGCTACTATTTTAGCCTTATTAATGCAAAATCACTTAATCGATGAATTAAGAATTGTTGTTAATCCAGTGATTTTGGCCAGTGGAAAACCGTTATTTAAAAACTTGGAAACTCGGCATCACCTAGAGCTTCTAAACGTAAAACCATTTAAATCTGGGAATGTATTATTACAGTATCGGTTGATTTAAACAGCAGTAATTTTCATGCACGATTATTTCCGATGTGTCGCATGAATAATGGCACCTCCGATTTTTTTCTGTTCCAATAATGTTAATAATTGAACATAACCCGTGTAAAGATCGTGATAGGTTGTATTATCAAATTTTTGAATTAATTCATTTTTTGCCTGTTCCATTTTCAAGATCAAGGACTGGTACCAGATTCTATATTTAGCATCTAAATTAATAATTGTGTTCAATTGCCAGTTTGCTTCAAATAGATCTCTTTCGATCCTGTCAAGATTAATAGGGGCAAACAAAGTTGACGCACTAGATTCTTTAGTTCTATCACAAAAGGGACTTTTTTGAGTAAAATACCCAGGACTTGTATAATCAAACAGGAGTAAGTCAGCATTATTTTCTGCAATTTCTGAGAATCCTGTCAAACAGTTTTTTTGAGTTTTAAAACAAAAAAAGGCATTAAATGAATAAATGACATTAAATCTTAACTGGCTAAAAAAGGAATGTGCGCTGTTAGCATCGCATAATTCAAAACGGACGTGAGAATAGAGCTCTTTGGCAGTATGAAGTACGGAAGGATCAATATCTATACCTGTCACCTTACCATAGCCTTGTTTTTCTATATAATTAGCCGTGCCTCCCAATCCACAACCAACATCTAAAATTTGGTTCTGAGTATTTTTTTGAATTAACTTCATCGTTAATTCAATGGCTTCTTCTTCACCCGCATGGGCATAATGGCCCTCTCGTATATGCGCTAAAAGTAATTTTCTGTTACTCATTATGTCTTATCGACCTATTAGTGATGTGCTTTTGGGTAAAAATTAAAGTTCACGAAACTGTTCCTCCAGTCATTCAAATTCAATAGTGTTAGTCAAACATACCTAAAGTGGAAAAACAAGCACTCTGGGCGGGTCAATAAGCTTTTTATACGATGACAAGAGGACATTATTGCGTTAGAAATAGTTGTGATAAATGCTGCCAGCAGAACTGGCTACATTAACAGACAAATGGTTTTTTGTAACTGTCCAAAGTGTCTTTTAAAGCTGAAGCATAAACGGCAGCAACTCCCTTTGTTTTTGAGGGATGTCGCGACCAGGGACGGTAAGCAGCGTCAAGGACAGGATGTCCGCTCCCGAAAGAACAAAGGAGGTTGCAGCCGCTTGAAGAGCCTAGGCAGTTATCGTTTTTAAAGGATTGACTCTAAATATGCCTGATTTATCTCATTTAAATTAAAGAAGTTTTATTGTGATTTTAGGTGTTATCGGTTTTTTTATCGGAAATTTATCGCTACTGTTTTTCAGCGAACTGCCAAACCTCCTGAATGTTTTCCTCATTACAGCTATTTGCACTATTGTTGGCATTACACTTAAAAAACGTTCTTTTAAAACAGTTATTTTAGCGGCCGTTTTGGGGTTTTTGTGGGTATTATTGCACGCTAAAAGTACACTCGATCACAGGATCCCACCACATCTTGAGAGTACTTTGATTCGGTTAGTCGGTACGATTAGCAGTGTTCCTGAACGGAAGGATTCGGACCTGCATTTTGACTTAAATGTTAAAACGACAGTGCCTAAAACATTGGGGTTATATTCGGGTCGCATTAAATTGCGGTGGATGGATCCTCCCTTAGGCATTAGAGTCGGGGATGAGTGGGAGTTTACTGTTAAATTAAAACAGCCTTATTCATTCTCAAATCCAGGATGCTTTGATTTTGAACGTCATTCGTTTCAGAAAAAAATTCTGGCTGAGGGGTATATTAGCGATAAAATACCGCCTAAAAAAATTAGCAGCCATTGGTGGAGCCAGCCAGTGGATCGGATCAGAATGTGGATCTCCGAAAAAATCAACTCTGCATTGGCAGGACGCCCCCATGCCGGCATTATAAAAGCTTTAGTGATTGGCTTACAAAATGATATTTCCGATGAACACTGGAAAGTATTGCGTAATACCGGAACTGCACATTTAGTGGCCATTTCTGGTATGCACATTGGATTGGTCGCGTGTTTTACTTATATGGTCGTCAATCTGGTTTGGCAAAGATTCCCGATTGCTGTTTTTACGATACCAACCCGTTTGGTGACAGCCCTAGGAGGGTTGATAGCGGCAATATTGTATTCACTGTTAGCCGGCTTTACAGTCCCAACTCAACGATCGGTCATCATGATCAGTTCTTTCGTGATTGGCATCTTAAGTAAACGTATCCTTTCAGTATGGCGCAGCTATTGTTTAGCCTTAGGAATCGTTCTACTCTTTGATCCCTTCGCACCTTTGTCTATTGGATTTTGGCTCTCCTTTAGTGCAGTAGGGATCCTGTTATATGGTATGCAGGGACGGCTCCGCCCAAGGGGTCTTTGGTGGCGATGGGGGAGGGCACAATGGATCCTCTATTTAGGTTTAGCCCCTATTACACTGGCGTTTTTTGGAACTGCCTCATTTATTTCGCCTATAACCAATATCATAGCTATTCCATGGGTCACTTTAAGCGTTGTTCCCTTAAGTTTATTAGGAACAATGGGGTTGGTTTTGAACGAGCAATTAGGGACATTGATTTTAAATTGCGCAGAATATTTATTGGAACTTCTTTGGCTATTACTTAATATGTGTGCCAAGATACCCCACGCAGTTTGGGTAAATCTATTCCAAACGAATTTCACACTGGCCTGCAGTATTATCGGCGTCTTATTTTGGTTGCTTCCCAGAGGATTTCCAGCGCGATTTCTGGGTCTCATTTGGGTTTTGCCAATCCTTCTCTTAAGGCCGGAATCCGTTGCCATTAATACTGCAAAAGTAACGGTGCTAGACGTTGGGCAAGGTTTAGCAACAATTGTTGCAACCAAAAATCATGTTTTAATATTCGACACTGGACCAAAGTTTAGTCCAACCTTTGATACAGGCGAACGCGTTGTTCTACCGTATTTAGCAACACAAGGACGAAAGTTGGTAGATATTTTAATGATCAGTCATGGCGATAATGATCATGTGGGAGGAGCCGATTCCATTTTAAAGGGAACAACAGTGAAAAAAATAATCACCAGTGAACCTGAGCTTTTCCCAGGATTAGAACCCAACGTTTGCCTAGCCAATCAAAAGTGGGAATGGGATGGGGTCAGTTTTGAAATTCTACATCCAAGTCCTATTCCGCTTCGCAAACGTAATGATCACTCTTGTGTCTTGCGAGTCGTCGCTGGTCAACAGAGTATGCTGCTTACCGCTGATATTGAGGCTAAAAGTGAAAAAATCCTATTAAACACTCAAAGAGACAAATTGCCTGCAACCGTTTTACTGGTCCCTCATCATGGCAGCAAAACCTCATCTACCCTTGAGTTCATTCAAGTCATTCATCCCCAATATGCCATCGTAACGTTTGGATATCGAAATCAATACGGACATCCTAAACCGATAATTGTTGCCCGATATCAACAGGAAAAGATCCCACTGCTAGATACCGTCACGGGGGGAGCCATTTCCTTCACTTTAGATCCCAACCAGAAAACACCGATCTTCTCGTCCTATCGAAAAGAACACAAACGCTTTTGGCATTCCCAGTAGAATGAAAATCTGGCCATGAGGATGGTTGCAGCAATAGCCAGCGCAACTGAATAAATGTATTTAGTAAACTATCTTTAGATTTGAGCGAAAGGGTAAATTACGCTAGGATAGAGTCCTGTTCTCCATCCAGACGTAAGACGAGGAAATTGTTATGATAATTAAGCCAAAAGTTCGAGGCTTTGTTTGTGTTACAGCTCACCCAGTCGGTTGCAAAGCACATGTGCTAGAACAAATAAATACTGTTAAACGGCAACCTCGAATTCCGAATGGTCCTAAAAAGGTATTGATCATTGGCGCTTCTACAGGATATGGTCTGGCTTCTCGCATCACAACAGCATTCGGTAGTGGTGCAGACACCTTTGGTGTTTTCTTTGAAAAAGAGCCATCAGCCGATAACCTTGCAACGGCAGGTTGGTATAATAGCGTTGCTTTCGAAAAAGCCGCCAAGGAGCAAGGCTTATATGCCAAAAGCATCAATGGAGACGCCTTTTCGGATGCCATTAAAGAAAAAACAATCCAGATCCTCAAAGATGAAATGGGATCTCTGGATCTCGTTGTCTACAGTGTTGCCTCACCCCGAAGAACACACCCTAAGACAGGATATGTTGCAAAATCCGTTTTGAAGCCCATTGGCAATCCCTATTCAGGAAAAACATTAGATACTGACAAAGGAGAAGTAAAACAAATCACCCTAGAACCTGCCACCGCTGAAGAAATCGCCGATACTGTCCAAGTGATGGGCGGCGAGGATTGGGAGATGTGGATCGATGCTTTGGGATCCGCAAACCTTTTAAGTCCTGGCTGCAAAACCATTTCTTATACCTATATCGGGGCCAAACAAACTTGGCCGATCTATGGACATGCTGCAATTGGCAAGGCAAAAGAAGACTTAGACAGAGCGGCAAAGTCTATTGATCAAAAACTAAAAGCCAAAAAGGGCGAAGCATTTGTAGCAGTGATGAAGGCTATTGTGACTCAAGCCAGTTCTGCCATTCCCATCATGCCTTTGTATATTTCCTTATTATATAAAATTATGAAAACCGCTGGTATTCACGAAGGTGCTATTGAACAAGTTTATCGTCTATTTTCAACACAATTATACAGCTTACAGAGAACCAATATTGATGAAAAGGGTCGAATACGGCTTGACGATCTTGAACTTCAAAGCGATATCCAACAGCAAGTTGAAACACTGTGGGAAAAAATTTCTACTGAAAATCTCTATGAGCTAACCGATTTTAGAGGATATCAGGCCGATTTTCTGAAATTATTTGGATTTGGTCTACCAACGGTTGATTATGCCCAAGACGTCGAACACGTCCTAATGTTAGAATGAAGTTGAATTATATTTAGTTAGAATAACCAAATTTAGACAAGATAAAGAAGGACATTAGATGGAAAAAAGTTTTTTGAAGGTCTTGCAGGGCTATCAATCGTTTAGAGAAAAATACGCGCTAGGCGACACCTCGGTTATGCAGTACCTTTCCCATTATGGTCAGCAACCCAAGATAATGGTCGTTGCTTGCTGTGATTCACGTGTCGATCCAGCATTGATCCTACAGTGTGATCCCGGTGATTTATTTGTTGTTCGCAATGTCGCAAATATTATTCCGCCGTATGAAATAGACGAAGCCCATCACGGAACAAGCGCCGCCTTAGAATTTGGCGTCCGGTTCTTAGAGGTTAATCATCTCATTTTACTAGGGCATAGTCAGTGTGGTGGAATTCAAGCCTTATTAAATAGCCAAAATACAAACAATAATGATTTTATTACCAACTGGGTTTCACTTATCAAAACACCCATCTGTGATCTCAATGATACAGATTCTTGTGCAAAACAGGCACTTAATCAATCTTATCAAAATTGTTTAACTTTCCCTTGGATCAAGGATAAAGTCATTCAAAAAAAATTGTTTATTCATCTCTGGTTTTTTGATATAAAAACCGGGCAAATTTTTACTTATTCAAATGTAGGGGAAGAATATCTACCCCTTGACTCAAATGAGCAGTCAATTTAACAAAGCTTCGCTAATGTTCTTAACGGGCTGCATATAAAATTTAATGCGCTCTCTTTTGATATTTATCTTTCACCTTAGAATGATGAGGCACATTACCCCTATTGTTATTTTGAGCCTGTCTATTGCAATCTAATAGCCAAGTAAGAGATCGCATAGCAGATTTGGGCCATGATTCGGCAGAAGGTTGTGCTCTTTCTGGCAACGAGTTATTCTCGTCATCTTCATCATAATCATCACTGATATTTTTTGTACCAAACCTAGTTAGCAAACGTGTCCGTTCTTGCAAATTGTCTTCATCTTGTAGTGCCCGAATATCATCTTTGTATAAATATTGAGGTGAAGATTGCATAGAATTAATACGTCGATTTGTCGCATCTGAAATGATTAAGGTGTATTCACGGTATTGTTGCATAAATGAAAGAGAATTTCTGAGCATTTGAGCGCCCGCGTATACCAAACAAAGCCCCCAAATTATGATAATTGTACTAAAATCCCAAGAATTTGTTTCACGCTCAGTAAGATCTTTTGTTATTAAATATAATAAATTTGCTGCTATAGCATAAGTTAGGGTTAGATTTACATGCTCTCTGAAACGTGTTTGATCACCTATCGCAACTAAAAATGCAGGCGCTATCGGAATGAGTTGATAAAAACCTGGACTTTTATGAATGCTCAAGCTTAATATCTCAAAAGCACCAGCCGCAAGCATGAATTTACTGATAAATTCCGCACAATCTATTAGATATCGAAAAGAATGATTTTTTCGTCTCCATCTTTCTTTTTCTATCGGGGATATAGCATTCCAAATAAAATATACGGCTGCAGACATCATTGCTGGGATTGCTAATTCAGTCCAAAATTTAAGATCTGAAAGCTGATGCTGTTCAGGATGAACCTCTAGTTCTACATTAATATCAAAACCAAGTCCAAAGATCAGTACTGCTAGGCTTCCAATAGCTGTATGCGTGAGTCTTACAACACGGTTAGGTATTATATTAGGGTTACGTAAAGCATAAGTGCCAACACCAGTGCCTACTAATATTCCTAAAAATTGAGGTATAGGACCATATTGTCGAAGTAATTGCTGTAGATTAGGATATATAGACAATATTTGGAGCGGAGCAAAATAAATAGCACTTCCATGTACTGCAAATACTGCGGGATTATTGCGGAGAAAGGATGCAATTTTAGCAGTTCTTTCTACTTTTACCCCAGGAAAACACATCAAGGTTGAACTTGGTTGTCTTACTGCCGCATATACTACTTGTTTAGGCCCATCATCCCGTTCAAATAAAATAAGATTGGTGGCTGCCCGCTCGGCTTTTACATCCTTTATTTCTTGTAAGATGACATCCACAGATGTTTTCGGTTGTATCAACAAGCGAGATATAGTATCAATTATGTTTGAATCTACATAAGTTATCTGATCAGAAGGCGCCATTAAAGCAGTTAATATTTCTTCACAAGCCAACGTACGATTACCTAATGAATTTATTTCGGCATTTTCAGGTAAAGAACTGATAACTTGTAAACCACGGGTATTTTCTAAATCTTTTAGTGACAACTTTAAAAGTTCAAATGCTAATCGAATCAACTGGCTTTTAATATAGATATTGTTCTCAGTTGTTTCTAAGGTGGAATGTTTATTTTGGAACAATTTAGGGTGTTCGGAAATGAATTTAGCCGCAGCTATTGCATTTTGCATTTCCGAAGTACTCAAAATTTTTAATAAATCCACGGCGAAATTAGAATTTCCACCACCAACAAAATTAAATATTTCTGATTCTTCAAAGAGAATTTCGTTTAGGAAAGTCTCTAGGGTTAAAAAAGCCTCATTATAATAGGCATTCTGATGATAGAGTTTTTGTCTTGCTCTTTGTGATACTAGCAAAAATAGGGCTATTATGTTAAAAACCCTATCAGCCAGTGTTTTTGACTGTACCAATTTGACAATTACTTTTCCTATATCAATACTGATCAGCGATAGAGGTTCAATTACTGTAGACGATTCTTGATTAGGGTGCTGCCTTTTTTGGCTCATGTGTGCTTTTAATAACAATAATATCTCTTCAAAACTCTCTCCCATCTTCATATTTTCTGTTAAAGCTTTAAGCTTATTTATGAAAAAGGAAAAATTATCTTTAGCTAATGGATGACTTTCCAATTGATTTTCAAACAGAGAGAGAAGGTATGACTCATAACCCATTCTGACCGATTGATTAAAAGTTAATATTTCCTTGGAGGATGCGGCAATATCATTATTATTGTTGTTATCACGCTCATCTAGTAGTGAATCAGTTGCTGACTCAATAACGGTGATCGCGGCCCACACGATGAAGTTAATAACTCTTATGGTTCCCTCGTCAGTCGAATTATGACTAATTTTATTAAATGATTTAGGATCTTCTGCAAAAGCCTTCGCATTATCCTTTATAGTAGTGACTAAGGAACTAGATAAACGTCCTTTCAAACCCATTATTTCATTTCTTGGATATTGTTTGAATATATCAAACAGTAGGTTATAGACCTTTGCTAAAATTTGAGAATAACTTTGCAGGGTGTAACCAAGGTTTTCTGCAGTAACGGTTCGCCCGACAGAAATACCAGAGAATACAACATCTCTCACCATAGGATCAAATAATTTTACAACGTGTAAAAATAATTCAATGACGCTATTTAATAAGCTTTTTACGTCATTGGAAATCAATATTTTATGAGTTAACATACCAATCATTAATTCGGGATCATTATAATCTTTCGGAACCATTGTGTCTGGCATATCCGTTGCAAAGGGTTTTTGAACAAGTTCAGGCGCGTATAAAGGGCCATCATATTTTAATTGTGGCCATCGTGAAGATATCTGAATTTCAGCTTCTACTTCAGGTCCCATATCAGTGAAAATTAATGTTATTTTAAGGTCTATAGTGCATATAATTTGCTCGTTTTCTATTCCGGAGCCGTAACTCGCAATGCCCTCAAGACCTCGTTTGACTATTCTTTTACTGACTGGATCAGATACTTGAATCAGCTCTTCATCTTGACTTAAACAATACATCGCGTTATCATCGTTTTCATCACAAAGCATAAAAATATCGCTCGAAAATTGCATTTCGACAGTATGCTTCGTTTTAGTATAGATCAATCGACCGGATTCTGATGGGATCAAAAATATATATTCTTTGTTCGAATAAAGATAATTTCTGCGGATGATTTCTTGGACTTCGCCTACCCGATCTGTATGTAAACGGTGCAAATATTGTAAGGCATTTTGAATAGTGTCTGGAAAAGTGGAAAGTGCACTGAGGGCTTTGGCAAAATCAGAATCCTCATTTTGAGTGATATTGTTCCAAAGAGTTTCACCATCAACTACTATCCTGTTTGCAGTTTTTAAATTGTATTGAAATAGTTCTGCACTCTCAGCAGGATTTGGAGAAGGAGAGGGATTTATGATTGTATTTATTATTGCTCGAATTGGAGTTAATGTATCTGAAGCATTATGAATTGGGTGATTAGCTTTAACTTTGAGAGACAATATGTTAGGCTTCACACTATATCCTTTTAGTAATGTAAGTTTTTTGATTGGATATGATATAAAAAAATATTGCAAAAAAAAAGTTTAAATTGAAAATATTAGCTCTAGTGCATCGCAAAGAAGATGCGGCGTGAAGCAAATAGTTTGTCTGAGGTTAACCGAAGGTTAAACTCTTACTGCGCTCAAGTGAGTCAACAATCATTTTTTATTTGATACTTTTATGGGTCAATTGATAAATGGCGTTTTCAAAATCATCCTGTAGCTGTGACACATAGGACGTTTTATCAACGAGTTCTCTATTGAGCGTTGCAAGCTTCTTATCTCGATTCATCAGCTCATTTTGTAACCAGAGATATTTTTCTCGTAATTGAGTTAATTCTTGTTCTAGATCTTTATTTTTTTTCTGAAGTTTGGTGCGCAGGATACGGTTACTTTGTGGGGTATCATTGACCTGATGATAAGTAGATAATATCGCTCTGGCGCTGTCAAACTCTATGGACGCATTACTCATATAAAAGCCTCTTTTTTTACTTTAAATGGAATCTCAATCATCTAATTTTGGCGTTAGTGAAACTAAGATTAGTACAGGGTTTTAAAAAAATAAAGCCAATAAAATAAATTATTTCAGCTTGCTTAGTGGTTTACAGATGTTTTTGGGTAGAACAGCCCAATCGACTGCAAGTTAATACTGACACCCGAATCTTAAGGTCGTTTTCTTATAAAAAAATGTTTTAATTTTTGCGTCCAGTGCTTTTTTGGAGGTTTACGAGTCGAAAGCGGGGCCAAATACTGCTCAATGACAAAGTGACCATTTCTTAAAGCCCAATCCATCGGGGTCAAACCGCTGTTGTCGAGCCCATCGACTAATATGTCGCGATGGCTTAGTAGGGCCTTCAAGATGTTTGTATACCCATTTCGAGCTGCCCAATGAAGGGGGGTTAGGCCGTCGACATCCTTGCGATTGACCTCAATATTAGGGGATGACAATAAAACCGTTACAGCAGCCGCGTGATTATACATGGTTGCTAAATGGAGGGGAGTCATTTGTTCATTATCAAGCGCATTGACATCAATCTGTTCAAAAGATAGCAAGACCGCTATGACATCAGGATGGCCATTGCGAGCCGCTAAATGAAATGGGGTAGTTCGATTTTGATCAGCCAAATTGATTTTAACACCCGGCGCAGTTAAAAGAACCGTGACTGTTTCAGTAAAGCCATGCCAAGCAGCCCAATGAAGAGCACTCCAGCCATCACTGTTGACGGAGTTGACATTTATATTGGGCATAGTCAGTAAAGCATCCACAATGTCGGCATGTCCTAATCGAGCGGCAATATGCAAAGGGGTCCAACCATTATTACTCGCAAGATTAGGTTGTATATCGGGTACGGTTAACAGCAGTTTGACAGTTTCTGTTAGACCTTCTCGAGCGGCAATGTGTAACGGTGTCATTCCTTGTTCATCCGGCAAATTGACATCTACCCCATGGTGAGATAAACATTGAAGCAGGTGAGAAATATTGCCTTCTGAGACAGCTTTATATAATTCCTTGGTATATTGGACCGCTAGGCGCACCTGTTCATTGATTTTATCTCTCGCAATTCCTTCTGCTTTGAGCTTATCTTGCAGCTTGTCAAAATGATGTGCATTTGCCACTACATTACGCAGAGCGCTGGCATGTACCACTGATTTTAGACGTTCTCCCTCTACAATAGATTTTTTTATCATATAGGTATTGGGAAGAATTGAAACACGATTGTCTAATAAATGGAAGTTACTCAGCGTGTATTGTTTAATATAATTAATCACTGCTAAGCGAGAAGTCTCATCCCGGCAAGAATCTGGTGCTATCAATTCGGGAGCCCGCACTAATTTTATAAATTCATCCAGTTCTTTCTGAACCGCTGCAGAACAGACTGTTTCAAAAGTTTCTAGGTTGGTTGTCATTAAAATTCGAAGTGCCGCTTTTAATCTATAGGGATTCGGGCGTGACACATCACGCAATGCTTTGCCGATGGCTTGTTCAATTTCCGTTTGTTCTTCCGGTAGTAGTGACATATTTAAAGTTTAGTTGAGTATTTTTTATTGGCATAATTACGAGTTTTGAGGGACCCCAAGAGTAAGACCTATCGGGGTAACTGCCCAGCCAGTCGATTAGAGCTTAAGCATAAGCGGCCAGCAGCCTTCCTTTGTTTTTGAGGGATGTCGCGACCAGGGACGGTAAGAAGCGTCAAGGACAGGATGTCCGTTCCCGAAAGAGCAAAGGAGCTTGCTGCGCTGGAGGAGAACTTCTAAGGTTATACTGATTAAAATAACTGTATTAAAACACAGTCTAATGGCAGATTCTTTTTCGGGTATGCTAAAGCCCATGCACCCGAATAACACTTCTCATTTAAATAACCTTGATAGCATTCAAGCCTCGATGGAAAAACTCCGTGCCGAACTGAATGAACATAACTATCGGTACCATATCCTTGCCGCACCCACCATTCCAGATGCTGAATACGACAAGCTATTTCAGCAATTAGTGACCCTAGAAGCCCAGTATCCACAATTCAAAAAATTGGATTCCCCAACGCAACGTGTTGGTGCTCCCCCTTTAAAAGGCTTTACTGAGCTAGTTCATGTTGTTCCCATGTTGTCCTTAGAGAATGGATTTACCAATGAAGACGTTCAGGATTTCGAAAAAAGGATCCAGGATCGCTTAAAACCCCTGATCGATTTTACCTATGCCTGTGAACCTAAATTGGATGGAGTGGCAGTTGCTCTTATCTATGAAAACGGCATTTTTTCGTTAGGTGCAACCCGTGGGGATGGGGTTACCGGTGAACAAATCACTGAAAACCTGCGTACCATCGCAACCATCCCACTCAAACTTCAGCTAAACGGTCCAACCCCTAAATTACTGGAAGTTCGAGGTGAAGTTTTTATGCCTAAGGAAGGCTTTAGGGCATTGAATGAAAAGGCCATTGCCCAAAACGAGAAAGTGTTTGTTAACCCGCGTAATGCAGCCGCCGGAAGTTTACGTCAACTGGACTCCAAAGTAACCGCCATAAGACCCTTAAGTTTCTATGCTTACGGGCTAACTCGGCTTGAAGGTCTGAACTTACCGGTAAACACCCAACACGAACAATTAGCTCAGTTAAAAAAGTGGGGCTTTCCAGTTTGTCCCGAAAATCAAGTCGTTCAAGGGATCTCTGCCTGTTTGGAATATTACCAAAAATTGCTGGCTAAACGGCATGATCTCCCGTATGAAATTGATGGAATTGTTTATAAAATAGATGATATAACCTTGCAAGATCGATTGGGGTTTGTCTCCAGGGCACCACGATGGGCCATTGCCCATAAATTTCCAGCTGAAGAAGCCCTAACAGAGTTATTGGCGGTTGAGTTTCAGGTCGGGCGCACAGGTGCTTTAACGCCTGTTGCGCGCTTAAAACCGATTTTGGTTGGCGGTGCAACGGTTAGTAACGCCACTTTACATAATATGGATGAAATAGAGCGAAAAGACATTCGACTCTGTGATACGGTCATCGTTCGTCGTGCAGGTGATGTGATCCCAGAAGTTGTCGGTGTTGTGTTAGAACAACGTCCTTCCCAGGTGCAGCGCATCCTATTACCCAAGCATTGTCCCGTTTGCGGATCAGATGTGATTCGCGAAGAAGGGGAGGCAGCAGCACGTTGTATGGGTGGATTAGGCTGCAGTGCTCAGCTTAAAGAATCTATTTTGCACTTTGCATCCCGGCGGGCCATGAATATTGATGGATTAGGAGAAAAGCTCGTCAATCAATTGGTCGACATCCATATGATTAAAACGGTAGCCGATCTCTATCATTTAACAACAGCAGAACTTGCTGCGTTGGATAGAATGGGGCAAAAGTCTGCAGAAAATCTTACCGAAAGTGTCGAGAAAAGCAAAAAAACTACGTTTCCAAGATTTCTATATGCATTGGGGATCAGAGAAGTCGGAGAAACAACCGCAAGAATCCTCACGGCTTACTTTTCGGATTTATCAGCCTTAATGGCCGCAGACAATGAACACTTACAAAAAATCCCCGATGTCGGACCGGTTGTTGCCCAGCATATTGTTACTTTTTTTCGCCAAGCTCACAACCTAGAGGTGATCAAACACTTATTAGCAGCCGGGATCCATTGGCCAACTGTGAAGGGTACTCATCATGCTTCGCTTCCTCTCGCTGAGAAGACCTTTGTCCTGACTGGATCGTTACTCAGCTTAACGCGAGAAGAAGCCAAAGAAAAACTCATTGCATTAGGCGCAAAAGTGAGTGAAAGTGTGTCTAAAAAAACCAGCTTCGTGATCGCAGGAAACGATGCAGGCTCAAAACTCGCGAAAGCAGAAACCCTAGAAGTCCCCGTCTTAGACGAACAAGAACTGCTCGCATTATTCAAAAAATATAGGCAATAGCATCGCTCACTTTATGAGAGCAATTCTTCCGTAAGAAACAGATAGAATATCGCCAAATAGACTCCAGCCAATCCTACCATTGTGTAGATAAACCGGGTAACAATAGATTTTTCACCAAATAAAAATGAAACCAGGTTAATGTCAAATATTCCCACAAACGCCCAATTAATTGCGCTTAGAATAACGACCATCAGTGCAATAGATCTAACGGTATAGAAGTTCATTTTCTGGCCTCCCATGATCCGAAAATTAATCAACACACTTTTAAACTACAGTTGCTGTTAGGTTCATTTTGCAACAAGACTGAATTATATACAACTGGTTAATTAAACAACACGGGCACAGTTTCTTCAATCATGCTCTGGTTTTTGGGGAGAATTTTTACTTCGAGCCGATTCAGACTCTTTTTGATCATGTTGTTTTTCCATATTTTCTAATGGGGTATAGAAATGTTTGCTTTCATTTTGTTCTGTCTCTAAGCTTCCTTCTGTAGCTTCTATATTGCTTTCTTTGTGTTCTTCGTTTTCCTCATGTTCCTCTTCTGCGTTTTCTAAACCTTCGTGCTCTACGTTATCCTCATGATCCTCTTCTGCGTTTTCCGAACCTTCGTGCTCTTCGTCTTCCTCATGTTCCTCTTCTTCATGTTCCACTTCTTCGTGTTCTTCGTTTTCCTCGTGTTCCTCTTCTTCATGTTCCGCTTCTTCGTGTTCTTCGTTTTCCTCATGTTCCTCTTCTTCGTGTTCCGCTTCCTCGCGCTCATCCTCTTCGTCTGCCTCGTCTTCTTCGTCTCCTTCGTCTTCCTCATCTTCCTCTTTTTCTTCGTCTTCTTCGTCTTCCTCATCCTCCTCGTCTTCTTCATCTTCCTCTTTTTCTTCGTCTTCTTCGTCTTCTTCGTCTTCCTCATCCTCCTCGTCTTCTTCATCTTCCTCTTTTTCTTCGTGCTCTTCGTCTTCCTCATCCTCTTCGTTTTCTTCATTTTCCTCTTTTTCTTCGTGCTCTTCGTCTTCCTCATCCTCTTCGTTTTCTTCATTTTCCTCTTTTTCTTCGTGCTCTTCGTCTTCCTTATCCTCCTCGTCTTCCTCTTTTTCCTCGTGCTCTTCGTCTTCCACATCTTCCTCGTATTCTTCATCTTCCTCGTCTTCAGCTTCTTCGGACTCTTCACTTTCATCAATGGGTTTACGTTCCTCGTATTCTTTCTCTTCTTCTTCCCCCTCAAAAGATAAGCCCACCAATGCTAAATCAGAAATTGCCTCTTCTACCGCTCGTAGAAATCCGTGGAATGATTTTATTTTTTTCTCTTTCCACTCATGTCTTTTCTCAACGAATATATTGCAGACATTAATTATCACGCTTTCATTTAATTTTAAAAATTGAACTTTACGTATGATCGAAAACAGGTGTCGATTCAAATGTTCTTGTTTTTTAGTTTCAGTGGTTTTATTAATTCTATTAGCAGCTTTCTGGATGTGGGCAACAATGCGGGAATCATTGATCCCTTTTAATTGGCGAGCAAATTCACGATTCAATATTGGGTTTGAAAGAAACTTTTTTATCGGCATTACCCACTTCTCCACACACCACTTTGGAACTAAGACCATTAGGAAACGCTCTATTGATCTTTAATTATGGATTATTCTTACTATTAATGGGTAAGCTGGGACACTATTATTTTGATATTTTCATGATTCTACAAAAATAATGAATTGTGATAGGTCTGTCTAGGCAGTTGTCAATTCATCACTTTCAAGATAATGAACATTATTCGTTTTCTGATTTTGAATAAAATCAAGAATTTCATCCATATCAAGCATAACGTCTCTTTTATTGTATTCATATAATTCGACATTTTTTGAGTCTAAATTTTTTCGACGATTTGCTTCTAACAAAAGCCAGTGAATATGTTGCGCAAAGGTATCTAATATTTCTGGATGGCTTAATTGATAGGCTAAAATTTGATTTGGCAATACTTTATCAATGGCACACATAAAAGCAAAGATCAAGGCGTCAATCAAATCTGAAACAGGTTGATAGGAAAGTGACGACAAATACGGATCCAGTACCCGATAAATCATTTCAAAAACAGGTTCGAGTGTCATAATGGAATCTGGATCTTCGAGTTCTTCGCCCTCGCTCGGACTAAATAAGATCGAAAGATCAAAATATATTTTGGCATGCTCTAAGAACCTAATGGAATCTTTTTTTATCTGACTTTGAGAGTAGGTTTGTTCGTAAATGAGGCCAATACAAGAATAAATGTCTGCTAGCAGCGGGCAAACCTTCGAGCTGTCTGTCTTGAAAGCCATTAATAACGCAACTCTAAAAGCTTCTTTAGCTTCCTCACGATGATCTTCACTTAAAGCTAGACCGGCTACTCGATGTGCATATGAATGGGTCGCCCAAATTTCGTCATCTGTTTCAGTAATTTCAGCCAAACCTTCTAGCGCTTGATTAACATAGAATAGGGGGTGGAATAAATCTATTTCATCACCATTCAGTTGATCACTCACAATTAAATCTGCAATTGAGATAGCTGATTGCGCTAAAATTAAACAATCTTTGTCAGTAAGAAAGCCACTTCTTTTCTGAGATTCTAATTCAACAATAGCTTGCTGATAATCGTATAAGGCTGCAATAAATGCATTTTTGTCTTCTAAAAGTTCTGCTCGTTTAAAATATGCGTGTGAAATCTGCGATGCCCAATCTAATTTTCTTAAATGCGGCGGAATATTTTTTAAAAGTGTGATCGCTGCATTGATATGCATGTTGCTGCGCGTATTAGAAATATTATGTTGTATTGCCAAAGTATAATAAGCAGCCGCGAGTATTGCTTGTTGCTCGTCATTTGGGGTTTTGACTCTTTGAAACAAATGAATAAACTTTTTTGCAATCAAAACCGGGTATGTAAACGGTGAGTATTTTGGCTGAGTTTGTTGGACCGAGAGTACCATAACATTATCCAGTTAATAAACTAAAAACTATTCATTGATCCATTAGACTGGTTTAGAGAAAATAATGGCCTTCCACGCTTCATGTTAAGGGGTCTTCGTGCAATTAACAACCCTCAATGACTTTTTAGTCTGGGCTGAAAGCTCTTTTTTGGCTCAAAACCTTGTTTTTGGGCATGGAACTAACAATGCCTGGGATGAAGCCGTTGCTTTAGCTCTTTCTGTCTTAAAATTACCACCCACTGTCGATGCCAGTGTTGGTGAAAGGGTGCTTAGTTTAGAAGAAAAAAAAGTGTTATTGCACTTAATGAATCGCCGGATCCAGGAACAGATCCCAGTCCCTTATTTGACCCATGAAGCCTGGTTTGCAAACCTAAGTTTTTATGTTGACGAGCGAGTTATCATTCCTCGTTCCCCCTTTGCGGAACTTATCTTAAATGGCTTTCAACCTTGGCTAGGACAGCGCCCAGTACGGCATATATTAGACCTCTGTACCGGCAGCGGTTGTATTGCCATTGCCTGTGCCAAGGTTTTCCCAGATGCCACCATTCACGCCGTCGATATCTCGAAAGATGCTTTAGACGTTGCCAGACAGAATGTTCAACTCCACCAGTGCGAAGAACAAGTTCAATTAATCCAGTCGGATCTCTTTTCCGGTTGTGGGGAAACACGTTATGACATTATCATCAGCAATCCACCCTATGTCGACAGCCAAGAAATTGCTATACTTCCTCCCGAATACCGTTGGGAACCCCAGTTAGCATTAGTTGCAGGCAAAGATGGCTTGAGTATTGTCCACCAAATTTTGCAGCAAGCCCCTAAGCACTTAACTGAAACAGGGTTGTTATTTGTAGAAGTTGGCAATTCCATGGAAGCGCTTCTAATGGAGTACCCACAGTTTCCTTTTACCTGGCTAGAATTTGAACGGGGCGGGGAGGGCGTTTTTATGTTAGAAGCAGGGGATACACAATGGCAGCAATCTTAACATTCCTAGGTGCCTGTGGTTTATTATGGCTAATGGTCCGTACCATTAAAAATCAACCTGATCTGTTCAGCAAAGACAAATTGAGTAAAAGTTTTAGTACCATTGGGGTTTTAGCGTTAATATTGATAGCAGTGATCGGAATATCCGTCCTGTTATTACGGTAAAATGTCCTCCATTTGTCTGGATAAGGTGTATTTAAATGAATCAAAAGTTTGATGTTGCAGTACTAGGAGCAACTGGTGCTGTGGGTGAAGCAATGATTTCGATTTTAGAAGAACGTCAGTTCCCAGTACGCAAGCTTTACCCTCTTGCCAGTCACCGATCAGAAGGGCAAACGGTACTATTTAAGAATAAGTCCCTTTTTGTTGAGGATGTGGCAAATTTTGATTTTTCCAAA
>Ga0206800_1005_pt2 | contig 35584 bp, 28 predicted proteins | sample Alteio_BWOrgCont_64_FD_152898 | JGI IMG/M metagenome (GOLD analysis project Ga0206800, IMG submission 152898) | Enriched cells from forest soil in Barre Woods Harvard Forest LTER site, Petersham, Massachusetts, United States -... | ecosystem: Environmental > Terrestrial > Soil > Temperate forest >... | reverse complement strand
GGATCTGTTTGAGGTTGTTGAAGCAGGCAACCCGATGTGTGGGAGATGAAAAGTTTAGGTTTACACCCCATATGTTGCGGCATACTTTTTTAAGGTGGGCAACTGATAGCCATGACATTTATTTTGCGCAGCAAATGAGCGGGAATGTCTCTATCCGGCAAATTTTTAGATATGCCAAGCCAAATCAGCAAGAAATGGATAGAATAGTAGAAGGGTTATTTCAAAAATAACATTTTAATTTGTATGGATTGTCCCTTTTGGTATAGGTTTTATTGTTTTTTGTTCGTAAAGCGAGATCCATTCGGTTACAAAAATCATCCAAATCAAAAAAATCCTCATTGTCTTCAGTGGTTTTCTTAGCAGCAGATAACGCCAAAATGCCATACAAGTCTTTCAAATCATCCATTTTTTATGCTCCTTGTAGGTTGTGAACATCTCCACGACAATAATCATACTGAAGTAAACAGAGGTGTCAACTGGTGCACCTAATTATTCCCCATTTGCCAAAAAATGAAAATCTATTCTTTGTTGACAGCTCGAATGACTATTTCCAAAATGGAGTGGATAGATCAATCGTGGAACAAAATAAGATTGTTACTTTATGGGTGCAAAATGGGCATTCTGATTCTGAATAGGCATAATCATAATTTGCTTGCCATTATCTTTTGTTATCTATTTGTAATAATAATTTCTTGTCCATTAAGACATCGTTTCACATTAAAAAAGGAATGTTTTCATGTGCCACAAAAACACTACCGTATAAGAAAAAATATACTGGTAATTATGTGACCCAAAATTGCACTGAAAATGGTTCTTGTTATGGAGATATATCAACAACAACTGGAAGGCCAAAAACAGCTTATTTGAAAGGATATTATAAGAAATATGGGAGCTATATTCGAGGATACTATTGAAGCAAAAGATAACTTACGGCAGAATCCTCCCAAAATTAGACCGGAAGAAACTAGAAATTCTTGATGTGCAAGGGCAAGGTTGAATTCTCAAAATGGAAGGGAAGATGGTTAGCAACCATCTGAACTAGCTCACTTAAGTGCTGGAAGGAGTATGATTGATGATGCAAATAAACGGTTTATTATTTGTGCTTACATAATATGCCGCTTAACCCTAAATTAAGGAAAAGCTATTAATAAAGGCACTCACCTGTACTGTTTAGGCAACAACGCGGCATAATTATTCACCAGGGTTATCAGAACGTTTCTGTTTTTTAGTGGGGGGGTTTGAGTGAATCAATGGATTCCGTTTGGGTGGTAATGTTGGGGCCCCCAGGGACCGAGTGAGAGATCTCTGTTACTGAGGCGTGATATGCTGGCAATAGCCTTGCTTGGGATCCATCTAGGATCATTGAACCTTCCCGAAGCCCTTCTTGAGCAGTAAAGAGTCGCGCTACTATATTTGTTGAGGTAACCGGTGCTGTCCAAGCCAGGCAATTTGTTAGTTGAGGATGACTTCGTACAGATAAATAGTGAGAACCTGTATAAGCAAGTTTAATTGTTGGAATGCTTGGAAGAACATCAATGTTTCTTGTGAAGTTTGATTGTCCGTCGGAACCAATATAATGATAAACAAATGTGTCAGGATGACGAGTGTCAACAATTGCAACAATTATATTTAATTTTCTAGTTAATGTTATAAGTTCCTCGTGATCGGTCCATTCTCGATCTTTAAACGCTGCTCCCTGTATAAGTAACCTTAATGAATCATTTGTACAAGTTGTAGGATCCACGTTGGATACAAAAGAATGTTGCTGAATATGTAACTGATCTGCAACAGCTAAATAAAAACAATTCCCATCATCTAGAACATCTTTTATTTGCCAATTATCAAGTTGTCGAGGCCCAATTTTACCTCGTTCTTCAGCCATTTTTATAGACTCGGCAATCGCTTCTTCGGATGTCATTGGTGTAGCATGAAATTTATATTGCTCCTTTGCAAAATTTTCAGCTTCTTCTACTCTTTCTTGGTTAGCGTCTAAACCTGCTTCGACTTCCTGAATCGTTATTTTTCGCGAAGATGCTTTATCACCACCTCGGACCTGGGATTTAGGAGGTTGAGTAAGGTAATCGTCTAATTTGCGTGAATTCCGTAGAATTTCATCATAAATTTTTTTCGAAAGTGCATCTTTTGAATCCTTAACCACTTCCATAGCATCTTGTGACTGTCCTCTTCTAACGAGTAATTCACCAAGTTTTCCCCATGCTCTAGAAGGTTCTTTAAAACCATTTCTTTTTATGGTCAGACATTCACCTATATAGTGTTTTGCTTTTTCCTTATCTTGAAGATCATTAGATAAATCACAAGCGGAAATTATTTCAACTAATAATTCGAATATATCTATACGTGCATCATTTTGATAGAATCGTCTTTTTATATCAAGGGCTTCCTCCAAGTGCGCGATGACGCTTCTCAGTTCGGTTTGTTCTTTATATTTCCGATAAATTTTAAGTTCTGTTCTAGCCAATTGTACTAATGTTCTCGCTATTTCAAAATGTCCTTTTGGATATCTATCACTAGTGTACTCCTCTAATTTCAAATTATATCCACTAGTATATTCTTCCCTTGCCTTTTCTAAATTCCGAATCGATACATAATATGTGCCAAACAGATGAGCAATCCACGCTTCTTCTTTTAAAGTAGACCCTCGGATACTTCTAGCTTTTTCCAAGTTTTCCCTGGCCTGTTCTTGGTATTCAAGTGTTTTTTGTTTACTGCGAATTTGGGTCAATTCACCTTGTCTAAAAATTGAACTCTGACTAATGTCAGGACCATCGTTAGTATCTTCTGATTCGTCAAATTCTCCATCTTGTTCTAGTTCTTCTATTGCTATTGTAGGATAATCCATATAACCTTGGCGTAATATATAAAAGCTAGCCAAATCGCATAAACCCTCGACTGAATCTAAATCACTATTTTTTAATAGTTCCTCTGCCTCTTCCCATCTTTTTTGTCTAACGTATGTTTTACCAAGTTGACGAGATATTTTTTTATATAGCCCTTCATCAATTTCAACTTCGTCACTAATTCCGTAGAGATACTCGAAATGTTTCGATGCATTAGCGACATCATTCATATAATCAAGAAGGAATAAACCAATTTCGTATTCAAATCTTAAAACATCGGCATTGATAATTTTCTCACCTTTTATTAAGGTTAATAAATTTATTCCATGAATTAAAACATCCTGACAAAACCTAAGCTGTTCACTATTATCTCTATCAAATCTAAACTGTTGCCGATAAAGAGTCAAAGCTCTAATTAAGAACGTTCGATGAGTTGGAGTTGCTTTCTCTCGTTGCTTCTCCAGGGTAACATCTTTTACAACACTATGTAATGAAATAGATTGTTCAGATAATTCTATCATGGAATAGCGATCAAGCATCGCCAAGCAATCATCCACCTCTAACAACGAGGAACAGAATCCAGCAATTAATTTTCTAGGAATAAGAGTGGAGTTATAGCATGCAATTATGTTTAGCAAATCTTCTGCTTTTGCATTCCTAGATCGAATATCAGCAACCGTAACATCCCAAGTAAAGTATGTTGGTTCATGATCTTCTAGCTCTCTAGCCTCCATCATGGCTCTTTTTGCCGTTGTGTATAATTCTAAATATCGCTCTGGCATTATTTTAACGGCATAAATATAGGCTCCAGCTTGAGATAATGCTAATGGTAATCTTTCAAGAGTTTCAGCAAGGGAAACGAAAATTCCATTTGAAGCGCGTCCATTAAAACGATTATTTTCTGGGTCAGCATATTTTTTTAGTACGGCAATTGAATCCTCTATTGTCATTAAATCAACCCTAATTGCGTTAGGGCTCTTTTTTAAACGACTTGTAATAATTATCTGACCACCTTGGGATGGAATATAACTTTCTATAGTTGTTTTTGACTCAACGTTATCATAAACTATCAACCATCCTGAACTCTGTTGAAACCAATGTTTAACCAGTTTTCTTATCTGATCTGGGGACTTTTGTTCCGTAGGTAAATTAACATCTTCTGCAAAACTCTTGTACCGCGCATTTAATGCATCATGAGATGTTGCATCAAACCAAACTCTTAACTTATAAGCATGGGGTGGATGATATGACAGATACGCTGCTAGGTATGTTTTACCAATTCCTCCTGTTCCTAGTATGGTAGTGGTTACAGTAGGCTCTCTTTCTCCCACTAATTTTAAAGAACTCTTCAACTTTGCAATTTGCAGTGCTTGACCTACGAATTTGTCACTTATAAGCGGCAATTCCCAAGGATCGACCTTATGAAAGCGTATTTGATAATTTCTAAAGCATGCAGTAATGTCACTTGGAAGATTATTTCTGTTTTTAGTGGCGCCTGTTAAATTATACTCTGCAATTAGGTGAAATAATCGATCATAAATAACTTCCGCAGTATAATGTGGTTCTTCAACCAATCCATTTTGAATGGTTGAAATTATTCTGGCTTTACAAGTACTTTGAGCAACATAATCATAGTCATAAGAAAGAAGGTGTAGGACCTGACAAAATCTCCATATATCTTCTTCACTCACTGTAAAATGCTTTTCTTTTGCGTATGTGTTTATTATGCTTTGTATAGCTTCATATTTTTCAATCCTCGCTTTTGATTCGCGCACTTTAGTAGTAAATTCACCTATGTTGCTACTAGCTCTTGCCGCATCAAAAATTGGTTTAACTGTATCAATTGCCGTCTGCGTTGGTATTGGCCCTGTAATAATAGCGATAACATCTAAATTTCGATCAAAGTTTCTTCCTCTATAATCATCCCAGGCTTGATATAAAGTTTTCTGATAATCTTCCTCACTTTTAGTAAACGTCAATTTGTGTTTAATTTGACCTAAAAATTTTCGTTCTTTCCCATTTAAATCAACAACACAAACGTCAATATCATCTGTAATAAATTTTGGCCTGCCTTGAGTTTTAATCCATTTAACCTCTTTATATGGTTCAAGACATGGAAACTGGCCATTAATTAACATGGTTACAAAGAATTCTACCTGAACCCTGAATTGAAAAGTGACGCCTCCACCACCTGTCCCAAACGATGAGCTATTAGCTGTCAAGTCACTCGTAAGCATCAATATTCTCCCAATTGATTTCAGAAATATTCTTCAAAATATTGTCTTAAAACATCTTTCAGTAAATGACTGGTGTAATGCAAATTGTTTCTTCCATTTCTATGATGTTCTCACTTTAAAGAACCGTTAAAATCTGTTAATGGTGCCATGTCGGGATTCGTGTAAATAGTTAATCATGGCCTTAAAATGTTAATTAAATAACAAATTACGAGATCTCTACAGGCCAATCCACCGGGATGAATTTTACCGCTAGAAAATGCATAAAATATTCTCTAATTAAATAATTTATTTTTCCTTGCATAATTTGTCAGTTTTTGCAGTAAAAAAGACAAAGATATCTTCCTACCCTCGGTTGATAACACTACTTGTATCATATATTCCCAATAGTCGAAAATCAATGGCCATTTAATTAAGCTTATAAATAAAAAACCCACATTTTTATACCTGATATCTTGATGAGCCTTAAACAAGGTGAAACCTTTTCAGTTTCTAATTCTAGGCATTGATTTAATCCCTAAAGAATAAGACAAACTAAAGATAGTGGCTGATTGGCCTTGCGTACCTGGGTGAATAGTATACGGTTGAATATCAGATTTAGTATTTAAAATTCCGGCTGTAATCGCTACTGCCCCCTATATCCCACAGGGGATAAAATCTGAAAATTAGGCAATATAATTATTTGAGATATGATAATAAGCTACTCACTTTTTTTGCTGTACCTGACGTGTTACTTCACCATTAAGTTGTCTTCATAAATGTTGCATAATGTGCCATCAACTGCACAAGATGTACCATCGCCCAAGAAGAAATTAATTCGAATTTATTAGTGTGATTAATTAAATTAGTGATCGCTTACCAAGATTCCGCGTTGTTATATGTCTTCTATTAATCCAAGATAAAACATGTGTGCTGACATCTATCCCTTTGAAGCGTTCAGCTCCTTGGGTAGGCTTCATACTGGATCAATAAGCAAAAGAAGTCAAAATATGCTTTTCTTCAACATCATCTATTTTTGGTTGATTTCCTAAAATTGGACCAAAATAATTAACCTATCCAGTATAATGATGCGTGCTGCACAAAATATCAAGGATGCTTCTTTCGGGCATATATTTGTTAATTTTTTTGCCATTCCAGAATTACATAATTTTTAACCGCTATTTTCTTCAATATAAGGTTCCCACAGGCACTAGCAGATGCCTTGATGTTTTACAGAGTTAGCCTTACTGTTCCTTCTGAAAATGGTAAAAATTCGGCTGATTATGCGCACGAATATAGTAAGAGTTGGGTTGCTACACTGAAGAGTGTTATCGTAGCAGATCCTTTAATTGTGAATCAATGTGTAAAAATGGAAGAAGCAAGTTAGGGAAGTCGAAATACAAATATATTTAGGATAATAGATGTGAAAAAGGTATGAAATTGGGTTATGTATATTTATTGGTGTTTATAGGTAGTTGTTTTTAAACTTGATTCAGATTTAAATATATTAATAATATTTGTTTTTTGTTTTAGCTATACTGCAATGGCGGTAGATAACTTAATAAAATCTAAAGATGATTTTAAGTCTGAAGCTGAAGAGTTAAAGGTAGAGATTGAGGATCTAAGATCAAGGAATGAAAGTTTGGATTAGATTTTTCCAAAATGCAGGAGACAAATCTTCTATCAGGGTTGCCTATAAAACAGTGTGTAAGTGGTTATCTTATACTCATATACGTTGTTTCTCTTACCAAACTAAATCGTAAATCTTATCGCTTCTTTCCAATCATAGGTTGGATTTTTAGCATTTTCAAAAACAGTCACCTCATGTTCAATCATTGGAGCCATCTGCCAATGGTGAGTATAAAAAAGGAGCACAAGCAGTCTTAAATGATCTTGCTAGATCAACTTGTAATTTATTCTGTATACTAGGAGGATATCTTTCTTAAAAGCCAGATTTTATCAAATAAAAAAACCTCAAAGAATCTTGACTTGGGAAAAGTCAAGCAAAGTTAAGAATATCGGAAGAGTGTTATTATTGGGGATATATTATGGTCAGTGCATCAACAGCAAGGAACGGAACCTTATTTAAGAAAGAGTGATAGAGGCTTTTTTGGGTTGGTTTAATGAGTTTGGGATTTAGAAAAGCCATTTATCCCTGACAAACCTTAGTATTGACAAGATAAAATAATTTTTTGAGCAATAATCAGCAAAAAAGGTTAAGAATGAATGTTAGCGAGTAATGGCTTAAAAGTGTGAAAAAATGAATTAACTCAGTATATTCCTTTGTTTTTTCATAAAGATTCAGAGGAGGAAAAGGTATCATGGCCAATGAATTTAGTGTCGAAGGAATTATGTTCGCATCAAAAAAATTCGTTTTTGAATTAGGTAAGCTTATATTTTAAGGTTCACGTGTCTGGCGCTCCAATCAAGACCCAGTAAGCCAAGCAGCGTCATTTAAATCGGTTTGTGCAATTTTACTTCAATGCCACGGGCCGTGATGATTTAGGTGCTTGGATGTTTGTGATGACCCAGCATTTCCAGGATACTCTATTGAAAACTATCTTAACCGTCACGGGTAAACCCTATTTTCCGGTAAACATTAATCGGGCGACGGCAATTCTAAGGCATTTTAACCACTGGCTGCAGCAGCAAAGGCCGTTCTTAGTGGGCAACCCATTTAGAGGCATTTAGGACAGCATTTTGGATGAGCCTGCTTGGCACGGATTAACAGCAACCCAGATATCGGCTTTGAAGTGGCGGAATTTTATGTTTTATTGCACACAGGTCTTTGGCAGTCAGAAGTGGTTTCTTTGAATATCTATTAATACCATGATCAAGGGCTACATTAGGTTAGGTGATGAGGTATAAAAATAAGTTAGTCAGTACAAAAGTCCCCTTCCAGCGGAAGCTAGGATGTGCTTAGAACGTTATTTTGAGGGTAGAAGCGGCATCAGTGAGAGAGAACCCTTGTTCTTCGTTATGCGAATCGGCTAGCCAGTCAAGATGTAAAGCGGATTTGTTTAAGGCTGTTGAAGCTGGCAACCTGATGTGTAGGAGATGAAAAGTTTAGGTTTATATCCCTTATGTTGCAGCACACTTTTTTAAGACGGGTAACTGATAACTACGGTATTCATTTTGCACAGCAAATGAGTAGGAATGTTTCTATCCAGCAAATTTTTAGACATGTCAAGCCGAGTTAGCAAGAAATGGATAGAATAGTGGAAGGGTTATTTTAAAAATAACATTTTAATTTGCATGGATTGTCCCTTTTGGTATAGGTTTTATTGTTTTTTGTTCGTAAAGCGAGATCCATTCGGTTGTAAAAATCATCCAGATCAAAGGCATCCTCATTATTTTCAGTGGTTTCTTTAGCAGCAGATAACGCCAAGATGTCATATGAGTCTTTAAAATCATCCATTTTCTATGCTCCATGTGAGTTGTGAATATCTCCACGACAATAATCATACTGAAATAAACAGAGGTGTCAACTGGTCGCCTAATTATTCCCCATTATTCCCTCTTGACCAAAAATGAAAATCTATCTTTGTTAATGGATTAGATGACTATTCCCAAAATAGGGTAGAAAGAAATGTAGAAGCTATGATCAGAAAATAAATTGATACTGAATTATAAAAATACGGCATGCAGTAATTTAAGTTATATTTATAGCATGAGGCCTAATTTTTCTGTTTATTTGAAATTTGTAATAACTTAGGCAAAAGGGTCTTTTAGGGCATTTTCTTTAGAAACATATATTGTAAAATGATGGCGTTGTTGATTATTTAAAGGGTATAATCTATTTTTTGATTGACCTATTGAAAAAACTATCAAGGTGGGGCAGATAAAATTTTAGGTATTAGTCTATGAGATGTGCATGATATTTGAAAAACAGTAGGGAATTTTTTCTCTACTGGGGAGGATTTTATATGAAAAAGAAAATTATCGCTGAATTAAATATACTAGCGGGGGATGAATTAGAAACTAAAATTATTGAATATTTAACAGAGGGAGAGTTCACGGTTGATCAATTAATAGAAGCTTGTAAAGGTAATAAAATAGAAGTATCTCCTAGTATATTAAATAGCATTGGATTTTGGTGCGGTAAACCAGGGAATAAATTGTTTCGTACTTATAATGAGGCTATAGCGCTTTATGAGTATGCTGCTGAACTTGGTAATTCGGCTGCAATGGGAAATTTGGCATTTTATCATTTTAAAGAAAAATTTAAGGGAGAAAGAGATTTAGGGTTGGCGCTACATTGGTGTCAAAGATCAATTGACAGTGGAAGTATAGATAGGAATGTTTTAAAAGCTACTATTTTAAGAGAGCAGGGTGAGTATAGTGATGCAATGGTTTGTCTGGGCAAAATTACAGATGATACTTGTTCTGATGAAGATGTGGTAAAAAAAGCGCGGGAACTAGAAAAAAAAATCAAGGGAAAAATGTCGAAAAAGATAGAAAAAAAGTCTTCTAAAATATCAGACTCAGATAATGATTCTGACGATAGTGATGATAAGTCTAAGGGTAAGAAATCCTCAAAAGATGCTATTGATGTATCAGACGACGTTGATGAAGAATTGGCTAAGGAGTTGGCGGCGGCGGATATAGAAGATTTGACTTATAAAGACAAGGTTGTTAAACATACTGTTACTGGTCAAGATAAGCGCAGTGTGTCTGTTTATGGTTTTCCTGATAAAGCTGTTGGTAAAGAACGAGAAATAATCTGGGAGCAAGAAGCAACCGCTAAGTTTTTTAGATTCGGCAAAGATCTTCGGGAAGGAAAACAATCTCACCAAATTTATCTAAGGGTTGTTCAACAAGTCGATGGCACAAATAAATCCCCAATTAACTTACAAGGATGCTGTCGACGAAGTTTTATTATAGCGCTCGCTAAAATTCTTACTAAATATGATGGAATGCCAAATTTGATTTTTAGACTTGGTGGCACCACAATTCGATTCGAGGAAACAGATGATAGTGTTAAAGTTAGGCAGCATGGGAACTTTAAGATGGTTATCCCTAGCCTTGGTGATTTCCAAATTGCTTATGGAGATGGACTGATAACCCGTCTTAGTAATATTTTAGCAGCAAATTGGGATGATTCCGTAAACAAGAAGGAGAGAAAGAAAAATCTTTTAAATTTTATGACGAAAGGTTTTCCAACTTTTACATCGTTTACTTCTCAGAATTTAAACAAATATGGAAAAATAAACATTTTTAGTGAAGAATTTGGATATGGTACTGATATTCAAAAAAATGCTGACTTCCTAAATGGTTTGTTTTTTCTGTTTTCAATAGTTGAAGTGTTAGAGCGCGCTTATAGAACTATAGATGGTAATTTGTTTCATTATCCTGTCCAATATAGAAGTGGTGAAGAAAGCGATTTATTTCCAATAGGGATGGCTCAAGCCAGGAGTTTGGTTCTATTAGTTACCGGAACTATAACATTTACTGATTTTTTTGGTCAGTCAAAACCAGATGCTGATTATGGAGCTGATTATGGAGCCACGACCGGAACAGGCACGACTTATGGTCAAGGGCTTGAATATTTAAGTGAAAAGCTAAATAGGATTAATGAGGCTTATGATCAGTTTTACCTTAATCAAAATAATTCACCTTGGACAGAGTTAAGAACTGAATATATTCAAGATAATGCAGAAGGCTTTTTAATTTCTGGTAAATCAAGAATGCGACATGAATTAAAAATAGTCTATGGTTCTGGTGGGGAGTCAGATTCAGAAACATCTGATTATTCCGACGACGATAGTAAGGTAGTAGTTTTTAAACCAAAATCAAACAAGTAAGTAATGTCAAGTCTTCCTTAAAATGCCACAGGTAACAAATTATAATGATGGATAATTGTTCTCCTGGAACTAAATTACACCATATAAAATATGCTGAATTTTGTGAGTCTATTGCAAATTATTTGGAGATCACTCAGGCAATTTATGGTTAGTTGAAATATAGGATTACAACAGGCTGTTGTTGTAATGTAAACACGCGAAAGCGGATTTACAAGCAGCGCGTGCACGAGACAGATTGGGAAATCACTTTTTTTAGTACCTAGAACAATGGTTAGATTAAAAAACCTTATGATTCTAGAAAAAATACGGCTATAGAGATATGTAGAATTTTTAATATTAGTGGCCCATCGTTTTACAATTATCTAAAGGCTAATGAGATTTTTAGATGGCACATAATATATTTTTCACCCGCTTTTGCAGTTAGGCCCAAAATTGACGCTAAGAATAGAACGGCCTATTAATGTCAGCTTACATAATAGCAAGTATTATATATCAATACTCCATATTGAGCTACTAATCGCCTGAAAGGGATGAAAGAATGGCGTTCGTAGCGTAGAAAAGGAAGTCCAGAAAATCGGATACAGATTATTCATCAATAACACACCTCATGTTTGATTTAAGGAGGCTAATAATTTATTATTTACTAAACTTTCAGGTATAAAACGGGTCAAATCATATTTATACGCCAATTCGATTAATTCATCTTTTGTATTACAACAAAGTTTTAATTTGATATTATTTATATATTCTTCGACTGTTCGAGGAGAAATGTTTAATATTTTTGCAATTCTTTTATAAGATTTACCCGGTAAAACATAAAATATACATTCTAATTCTCGTTGTGTTAATTGTTTTTTATGCTTAGCATATATGTAATTATTATTTGAAACAACAATCGACTTACCCTGATCGAATGGTGTCTCACTATCAATTAAATAAGCAATTTTTATAATCTCAGTACTAGTTAACTCAACACCGAATCCAATAATTGCGGCAACATTAACATTTTAGTTTGCATGGGGTTTTCTGTTTAGTATAGGTTTTATTGTTTTTTGTTCGTAAAGCCAGATCCATTCGGTTGCAAAAATCATCCAGAACAAAAAAATCCTCGTTGTCTCCAGTGGTTTTTTTTGCAGCAGATAACGCCAAAATGTCATGCGAGTCTTTAAAATCATCCATTTTCTATGCTCCTTGTGGTTTATGAACATCTCCATGATGATAATCATACTGAATTAGGCAAGAATATCAACGGGCATTTGGTCTGCATAAATTATCCCGTAAATATTCGCTTTTTTAGGTAATTTGATGAAGAATTAGATTGGTAGATAACATTTTGAATTCGGTATTAAATGGATTTCTATTTTTGAGCATGAGGAATAAAATATTAAGTATTTATGAGTGTTTGATGATCATCCCGCTTGCGCTCGAGACGCTTCAATTGCTGATTTCAAATAACTCACCTTTAGGCGAGTTTCTAATATCAATAATGCACATTTATTCTTTGGGGGATATCCCTAGGCGTGTTAAGAAACTAATGGCTGAAAATGTATCTCCAAGTAAAGATATCGCCGTGTTGCCATTATTTCTATATCAACTAACTGGGGCATATAACAAGCAATGATAATGGCTATGAAAGCTAAACCGTATTGACCGAATACTTGGTGAAAGATGAAATTATCTATTTTAGACTAAGAGGTTGCCTGCAAAGAATCGATCCCAATGACAATTAGCACGGCTAATATATTCATGGCAATGGCTAGTCTGACACGAAATCCTACCTTTTTTGTCATAAAATTCAGCAATCAGATCTGTCAGCATAAATATAACTGGGTATAATATGGCCCCCACAGATAAGGTGAAAGTGTGAAAAGGGAAATGGGATGAACAAAACAAGTTTTTGATAGGTTAAATTACAGATAACGATTAGAACCGAAAATAAAGCACAGAGGGTAATATATAATTTTTTCTTACCAGATATTTGTTCACTTTTAGTCATAATCATGGTGATGTCCTTATTCTTTATCCGGTGCCAATTTAAGTATTCATTGATTAGTTAGTCAAAAATTTGGTGTGGCAATTAAAATAATAAAGGGTGAGAACACCAGTTCATCTTGCCAAGGATAACCTTCATTTTCGTTTCCTAAAGGGGATTTGATCTCTATCAGATTAAGTCCGGTGGATTGAAAGGAAAGCTGGTAATCAACTTCAGTCCAATAGTAATCCGCGAATTCTATTTGCGAAGGGCAGTGATAAAGTTTTACCGGATTGCTGCTAACCAGGTTGTTGTTTTCTGGAAAATCTGTATTAAAATCCAACCATTTCTTCGAGGTATGATATAATCTCTCACTACCAGTGATTGCGATGAATAAGGATTTCTTATTTTTCATCACTCTTTTTGCTTCTGTCAAATATTTTAATATTTTATGTCGGGAACTAATCTCTGATAAAACAAAGCTTGAAAAGACCAGATCAAAGCTTGAATCTTCAAAAGGAATTATTCCATTTTCAATGGGGTGAAATGAAAAATTGGGGTATTGTAGTTTTGCTTGATGTAACATTTCCGGGTTAACGTCTACGCCAACCACATTAAATCCAAGCTCGACAAGAAATTGTGCTGAACGCCCTGTTCCAGTCCCGTAATCTAACGCTCTCCCTTCTTGCAGATAACTTCGTATAATTTGAGGGACATCTCGATAAGCCAAATAGCGATAAGGGGTATTGTGGGTTTTTATATAATTCACTGCAGTCGCAAGGATCTTCTCCATTGAATTTTGTAAGTGACAAAAACCATCATCTCATATTTTTTCTGAGACTGGCAGTCAATTAACGTAGTGTTGTATTCCTCATTGAGGGAGAAAGAAAAACAGATAAGCTGAAAAAATCCAAAAATTACCATCCCGATCTCGTGAGGTTTCTAATTCAAACAGCCTCGTGTTGCTGATTTGACGGTCTTTTTAATTTTCGGATTGGCCTCTTTCTGAAACAAACTAATATCGACATTGTTTAAAATATTTGATTAATTCATTGTCAACCCCTTATTTTAACTTACAGTTTACACGAGCTGACACAATTAATTAAATACTACTATTGTATACATAGTCATTCATTTAAATAAATTCTTTCACACTACTAACACGGATTCTAGTTTTTTTGAATTCTTTTTTTTTCGGCCAGTCTTGATTTTTGGCAGAGTGGATAAAAGATTAATTAATTCTTGGTCGGCTAGTTCAGTTAATGCAATTAATCCTGCGCGTAATAATTCAGATTTATGTGTCTCAAGACCTAATACAAGACATTTTTTCTTAATTTTTTGAATACGTTCAATATCACTTGCTAGCAAAGTAAAAGTATGGCGAGTGACTCTCTCATCTTGTTGCATTATTTTCTATCCATTCATATGATTAATATCATTTTATCAAAATTAGCTGCAAGAACATAAACAAGCAATACTATAAATACAGTATTTACTATTAATTAGTGTTTATTACTACGACGAATAGTGTCTTTCTAAAATCCCATAAGAGTATTAAGATCCTTTTAGGATATGTTTCAAGTAAATTAGATATTGTATATTTTTTAGAAAATCATTAGTATTGTCTTCTGTAAAATATTGCTTTCGGATTGAGCAAAAATATTTGATCGAGTGCTAAAAGGGAAAACCACAATATGTCTAAAATAATTGATGACATTCAGAGGGTGCTAGCAGTTATTTCTACAAAACAAACTGGATTAGTTAGCGCACCTTCCTTAATTAAGCCACCAAATACTCTTAAATCAACCGATCATCAATATGCTAATAACAACCTCCTTGTTTTCAAAAAGGATCACCTCATTTTTGAATATATTTTCACTGACCCTTTTGATTCTATTTATAACAAATACTGGGAATTTTATATAACTAATTAAAATTTCCAGTTTAATATATGAACTTATATTTAGCGTCAAGTAGTATATGGGAACCATGTGGCCAATTTAATTTTTTTAAACCTCAAGAGAATGGATGTGTGAATTAAGAGTTTTATCCTTTAAAATATTTTCCTCACCGACTCGTATTTAATGCTAAAAGACCGCAAGGATTGTCAAAAGATTTTTCTATTAAGTACGAGACTAGTAGACATGTTTATAATTGCAAGACGATGTGATTTGCGTTTCTGTATTTTTCAGAGACAGAACAATATTGGAACGACCATTAGAGTAAGCTAAACTAAGAACGCTTTTTTATTTTTTGGAGAAAAAATAAACTTTAAATTAAAATTAATGGAAACTTTGGAGTGAAGGTTTTTGAGCTTTGGTTTAGAATATCCTAAGGAACTTTTTCAACGTGATGTCTTAATAAAGAATAAAATAGAAATACAGCTCTGTATGTAACTAATCACATTGAAGAAATAGACAAACTTGTTGAGCTTGTTAAAAAAATTCTCTATTATCATGTTTGCCAGATCAATAAATAAAACCAATTTATATGTCTTCAGTACTTATCAAATTATAGTGTCTTGAATTTAATAACAAACGTACACACAATTAACATGATTTATATAGGCAGCCAATAAAAATGGTGTGTTACCATCACTGTCGCTTGCTTGAAGATATTGAAGGATATCTGGAAGAGTTAGGATAGGTTCTATTATTTGTTTTATACTATGTCTACAGGGATAATGTAATGGGTAACGAGCTTGAGTAGAACATTGTTGGTTTAGCTACGGGCAATTGGTTAGAATATGTATAGCAATTTCTGGTTGAATTTCGATACAAGATCAGTGCAATAGGTTTGCTTGGAAGGTAGGACCTAATTATCAGTAAGCATCAAGATTATCTTGAAGAAAATTCTTTAGACCATCTAGATCGTGCTTGCTGATATAACGATGTAACTGTTATTAGATCCCAAACCCCTTTGTAAATTTCTGTGAAGTCAGAACAAACTTAGCGTAAGAGTTATCTGAATTACAAATTCTCATGTATTATAATAATCTACTATCAAAAAATATTTTATACATTATGTAGTCATATTGTTTGGTTAAAATAGGATTAATTTTCATTCTTGAAGAGTATTGGAATTCATGGGTGTTTTCGGGATCAATTTACCTAATCATTCAACCATTAGAACTATGTGCTAGTGATAAGGATCATAAGCGGTCTTAGGTGATCTTATCCAGATTATTTTGCATAAAAATTGCAATTTTTCTGATGCTCGGTATACTCAAAAGATAATTTATTTTGTATGCTAGGAAAGCATGGTGCTTAAAGGCCAGGTCTTATCAAACAAAAAGACCTTAAAAAACTTTGATTTGGAAAAAGTTAAGGAAAATCGAGAATATCGAAAAAAGATTATTATTGGGGATATATTATGGTCAGTACATCAACAGTAAGGAATGGAAGCGTACTTAATTGCGGTGATCGAACTTTATTCAAGAAGAGGTGATAGAGGGCTTTTTTGGTTGGTCTAGTGTGTTTGTGACTAATAATGGCTCCTTATTCATCACATATTTTAGTTTTAACAGATAGGATTGATTTTTGATCTAATAACAAGAAACATGCAAAGAGGATTAAGAGCAGATGTTAGTCAGTGATAGCTTAAAAACTTGGAGAAATAAATTTACTCAGTATACCCCCCTGTTACCTATCAAAAATACCGAAGTAGGAAATGGGATAGAGTCGACTTTTTTAATGCCAGAGGTTTTAGATTCACAACAAAAAAATTCGCTATTAACTTGGGCATGCTTATATCTTAAACACCATGTATCGGGTTCTTCCATCAAGACTCAGCAAGCGAAGCGACATGATTTGGATCAATTTATTCAATTTTATCTCAGTGTCACGGGGCGTGATGATTTAGATGCTTGGACACCTGCAATGACTCGTCATTTCCAGGAAAGCCTACTAAAAACTATATCGGGTGTTACTGGTAAATCATATTCACCAACAACAACCAACCGCGTGATTGCGACTTTAAGGCACTTTGGGAGTTGGCTGCAACAACAAAGACCATTCCTGGCAGGGAACCCTTTTAAAGGAATTAAGGGCAGCACCTTGAATGGGCCTGCTTGTAATGTATTAACAGAAACGCAGATATCGGCTTTAAAAATGGCCTGTAAAGAGAGGATAAAATTTTGTAGGAAAGGTAACCAAAATCCTTATTTAGAAGCTGCCGTGTTTTATGTTTTATTACAGACAGGTCTTCGGGAGTCAGAACTTGTGTCTCTGAATATTAGCCAATACCATAGTCAAGGGTTACACCAGGTAGTATGGCATAAAAATAAACGAGTCAGATCAAAAGTTCCTCTTCCAGTAGAAGCAAGGAAATGTTTAGAATGCTATTTAAAGGGTAGAAGCAAAATCAGTGAGAAAGAGCCCTTATTCCTGTCGCGTTATGGGAACCGGTTAGCTAGTCAAGACGTCAGGAGGATTTGTTTGAGACTATTAAAGCAGGCGACTCGTTATGAGGGAGATGAAAAGTTCAAATTTACCCCCTATATGTTGCGATATACCTTTTAAGGCAAGTTGTTGATCATCATAGCATCCATTTTGCTTAACAAATGAGTGGAAATTTTTCTATCCGTCAAATCGTTAGATATCCTAAACCCAGTCAAAAAGAGATTGTCAGAACAAATAAAAAATTGTTTTAATAAAAACTAAGAAAACCTTAGTTTCTGATGAATGGCCTATCATAAGCTTTTAACTTTCCTGTCTTTTCCGGTATTATGTTTTTTTAATGGTCCAAATGACTATAAGGAAAGGAAATAAAAGGAGTAAGAAATGTGTAATTCCGGGGATACTCGCACTATTTTAGCTTTGGTGGTAGCTAAAAAGATCCCCTCTAAAAGCGAAGAAGACTTTGATATGATTGATTTTATTAATAGTTTTAAAGTCATTTTACCCAATCTAAAGTGTAGGGTTTTTACAAAGAGAGTGGGTAAAAATAAATTAGAGAAATTATATAAAGCTATATTTTGTTAAACGGTCAGTCCGGTCCCCTTTAATGAAAGTATTCTAGGGGAAAGAATTGTTGGGTAATATTTGGGTAGTTTAACTCAATTTATTGAAACTTTAGAGGGTATGTATGTTAGTGTGAGCTTCATAAGTCAACTGATTATTTTCTGTATTTTGTATCTAAATTAGATATTTGAAATTTATGTTAAAATTTTCATTTAGTTCTGATAACTCTGAGGATTATTATTCTGCGATGCCTCATGAGGCCGGAATAATTATGGAAAGTTGTGGTATCTCATGACATGTGAGATACTTTAGTTTATTAACTTTTTCCAAATTTTAACCGTCATTTGCAATTTGAGGTGGGACCAATAATCCCAATTTTTTGAATTTTTCCCAAGGTGTTTTCCCATGCAAGGAAGCATATGACCTTTATAATTATAGAAATTCTCCTATTCAGCTTTTAAAACACAAGTTGATAAAGATCTGGAGTTAGACTACTCAATTAAGTTTCATGTAATAGTTATCGGACAATCAATTCGCTCGCTAGGTAAGTTCAATATATTTGGTGGCTTATGGAGATAAAGGATTGCCGCAAGAACTTTTTTCTTCTAAATGGGTTAGAGACAATTAAATGCATAATATGGATCAAACTGTTGAAGAGAGCTTGCTTCGATGGTATAGTTCTAGAGTTAACTCATTGAACGATTGAATAAAATATTCAGACATATCTTCATATATGCTCTACCTAAGGAAAGCTTTACTACGGTTTAAAGCAAAAACGGATGCAGATATGGCTCCATATTTTTCTGCTTGTATTCAGGATGATTTACAGTATGTGATCGAATATGGAGGTGTTACATATGTTGAAAGGTGGCATTATAAATATAGCGTATATAATGATCAAATTTTTATGATATGGCAATATTTATTAGGTATGCGTATGATTAATATGAAAGTCATTATGTTTGCAAATAAATTATCTACCATAAAAGCCAGCCATCAATTGTAAATAATCTACTTATATTAGAAGCAAGATCCAACAGAAAAACAGGCTTTAGAGTTAATAGGACTTACATTATTACTATTGAAAAGACCTGAAGGGAAATGGACTGTTCTCGTTATATAGATTCACTAATTATTATGAATTTACTATTCGGGAAGATGAAATTGAGAAAATCCTCGACCTATTTAAATACACTTAAATTCAATAGCGTTGGTCAAATAATATTAAATGCACTGTTGTTAGATAAGAAAATACCCACTTTACTGCGTAAAGAGCATCTTACCTCGGCAGAGAACTGCCTATTGTGCGAAGGAATACAATGTTCGTCATGGGTAGGATTGCAAGACTTGTACGAGTGTTATGATAATATTAATACGAGTGCAAGGAAATCAAAACTTTATATTACAAGCATTGACGGGGGTATTTTGTTTGAGGATTGGAGATCCCATTTAATTATTGCTGTAGCACAGGAAGATAGAAACAGTGAGCTTCTGGATAAGATGAATTTGGAAATATCCCTCTATTTAGAGCCATGGAAAGTGGTTATATATCAATACTTAAATTGTTATTAGCATATAGTTCTAATGCAAAAGAAACGTTATATAGGAACGCCTTATTATATGTTCATTGCGATAGTAAAAACCCAGATTTACTTAAGTTTTTAGCTCAACGATGTGGTTTGGAGATTAATGTGGTTGATCAATATAATAATATAGCATTGCATTGTGCTGCTGTAAGTCAATCTATAACTCTGGTTCGAGCGTTGTTGGATCTAGGAGCAAGTCCAACCTGTGTAAATAATGGAAACGAGATAGCACTGCACTGTGTTGCTAAATGTGTTTTGATGGAAGAAAAACCAATAGAAATTGCGAAGAGACTTATTGCTACAGGGACACAATTTCGCCAACAAGATAACTTCTCAGGTACTATATTGCATATTGCCGCCTTGGAAAATCATATAAGGTTAGCTGAGTTGCTATTGGCTAGAGATCTTGATTCATTCGATATAGAAAGCACTAGAAGTTATTGTCGTGGTAAGCGTCCATTAGGTATTGCTAAATCACAAGACAATGTAATAATGGCTTCAATTTTATATTTTAGATGCCAAAAAGTTAAAGTTATTGACACATAATTTGTGTGGTTTTCACTTTACATCCCTTCCCAACGATATTATTTTCTTTTGGGATAAAGAAAAATAAGATAATGGGTTCTAGGGCGGCTAAAGTGATTAAAGAAATGATAGAGAAGAAAGACAAGGAACTTGCTACTGAAACGGTTAATCCATTTACTAAATGGAGCCGGACACATAATAGGAATTTTAATTTGAAAGATGTAAGAAAATTTGGTTCAAGATAAACAAATTAGCTTAGGGAACGTAAAAAATCAAGTGTATTACTGTAAAGTATAATAAAATTAATTCGAATTGAATTGTGGATGTCTCATATTATTTATTTTTTAAAAAAAGAGTTTAATTTTATTAAAAGATTTCTTTTGTAATGATGACACAGAGATTTTAGAGTAATTTAAATATTAAAAATACTACAGTCAGCATGAGTTAATAAACTTTAGCTTAAAAAGAGAAATGATGTGTGAAAACGAATGAGAGACAGCGTAAACTAGGTTTTAAATAAATTGTCATCATAAAACATAAGGTTGATATTTGAATAACTTTATACCATTATCATTTTAAACAATGATCCGATTTTAAGGTTCACTATAAATACTTGAATAATTCAGGGTTCAAAACCCAAAATCAAAGAAAATAAAGATGAGTAAATGAGTATTATTTAAGAATCATTTTTTACTATAGAAATAGTCATTTTATCGCTTTTTTCGTTAGACAATCTATGGCTCATATGTTAATCTTTAAAAGATAATTGTTGTTGCTACTGGACTTTACTTATGTCGCTTAGCTCTGAATATCGAATAGAACTTTTCAACAGTTTTGAAGCGCTGCAGCAAGCGTTAGATTTACTTAAAGATGCTGTCTGTCACGAGGACGCAGTGTTGGCCGGCTGGTTTCAGGCACCTAAAAAAATACATTATTCTGAAGCAATGTCTACCCGGGAGAAAGCAATTGCTTTCATGAATCAACTAGAATATTTAAATGACCAAAAGCCTAGAGAAATACTGGTAGGAGCCGGGCTCTTTGCAGCGAGTGACTTTACTTTGAAAGTCATTCACCAAGTCAATGCGTGTAAAAATCGGTTTAAAGAAGCGATGCTTACTTTGAAAAGCGCTAAAATTTCGTTTGTTCACCCGGAATTAAATGATTACTTTGAAAATGCTTTAGGCAAACGTCCATTTCATATTACTCATGCATTACGAAAAATCGGATTAGTCCGGCTACATTTAAAACAATGTTATCGCCTTATTCCTTGCCTTACACGGCGTCCTTTAAGAGTATCTTGGACATGGGCCCATACGAAAGCCATCACTCGCATTACGGTAAGAGAGGCAGAGCACCTATTGAATAAGAGGGGGTCAACCTCGGCGATTGATTATCAATTATCTAAACTATACACGTTAAATGAAGAAGAGCCCCTTGCCATTGTCCAAAGTTTGGCACCTCATTTACGGGCAAATATTAAGTCTCCAGATGGAGAGGGAACGAAATGGGCCATGGTAAAAGGAACTGTTCCATTATTTTATCCGGCAGAAGATTTAAAGCTGCCAGAAGTGTGCCCTCCTACTGAAAAACAAGAACGTGATGAAGGGAAGCCCATTCGTTCGGATGTCCAGCTTGAATCAGAGCCATTCTTGCCGACTATTCGGGCTTATCGTTATTTGAGAATTTTTTGATTTTATTAAAAATTGATAATGGTATAATGTTATTTAGATTACACATTATGGCATTTTTCTAACAATGGCAGCACACCATCCTGCCAAGCATAATATCTCCCTTTGCTATTAGCATCGAAGAATAATTGTCTCAATTGATTACACGTTACCAAAGTTGATAGAAAATGAGGTGTATTACTTTAAAAAAACCATTGAAAGAAATATAGGTTTCCTTTATAAAGGAGTTTTAATAAGCGGAGAATTGAGATGGCAAAGCGCAAAAAAGTGGTAAAAAGTATGGGAAAAAGCAGGACTGCCAAAAAACCTAAAACAACTCAAAAGACACCAAAGGCGAAAGCTGAAAAAACCGTGACTAAAGCGTCTAAATTGAATATCCCTAAAGAACCTTATAAACAAGCTGAGTTTTTTAATGTTTTAGCCGAACAAAGTGGCCTTGGTAAAAAAGAGGTGAAAAGTGTTGTTGAGGCTATCGTAGCCATTATGAGAGTCCATTTATTGAAAAACGGCCCAGGACAATTTATGTTGCCTGGAGTCTTTAAGATGACTGCTACCACAAAGTCCGCCACTAAAGCCAAAAAGGGGCGCAATCCTTTTACTGGTGAAGAAATGATGATCAAGGCTAAGCCAGCGAGAAGAGCGGTAAAAGTGAGAGTTTTAAAGAAGTTTAAAAACGCACTTGAATAAACAAGAGGTTTTCCGAATAAATGGTAATCTTTGGGAGTTTCAGGTCGCAGAGTGGTTTTCATGCCCCTCTGCGGTCATTCCCAGAGGGGTTTCTTAAGAAGGGTAGAAGTGTTCCAAAAATGAACAAATTCGGCTTGTATTATGTTAAATACGTTGCCACTAGAGGCTTGTCATCAATGGGAGTTCCAAACTTCATGAAAAGTTATCTATAATTTTCAGTCACCCTGTTTTTAGTGTTTTGGGGACCTTTTATTTATTTACTTTTCCATACTTGGAATCCCCTCAACTAAAAGAGCATTCCCAAATACAAGCCTACCTAGAAGATTTTATGGAAGAACTGGGAGGGAAATTACAAAGATAAGATGTAGCTTTCTTCTGCGTCTTGAAACCACTTTTCTTAAATGACTTTCACTGCCTTTATATTGAAATTCATCTACTAGTCTTTTAAAAATTCGAAAACTAGTATGGCGTTGCTTCTTAGGGGCTTTTTGATTCAAAGTTAACCAAGAATCAATTGCGAATTGCATTGACTCCGTAACAATTAAATCTTTTCTAACAGAGATCTTTCTCAAGGGAGGCAATGCTGATTCAATCGCTTGCCTAATCTGTCGGCAATGTATTTTCTGTTCTCTGGCAATCTGCCGGATCCCTTTACCAAGAATAAAACATTCTTTTCGTATAAACTCAAATAGCTCCACCTTAGTCACTCCTATTTCTCCCTAAAATATGTTATTTGAGAAACAAATTTTAAGGAATATTACAGTCAAAGTGGGACTAGGCCGGTGGATCAATCTCAAGAAACTATAGCAGTGGCAGTAATTATTCCCACGCCTTCTATTTTTGCAATTCTTTTACACTTTTCATTAAATAAAATGCAGCAGGGCCGTTGAGCATCCTTGCGTTTTTCAAAAGCCTCAACTCGGTTCCACAAGGTTTCACGGTCAGCCATCCATTCAGCGGCATCTGGCAAAAGAATTTCTTTGTGCACAACGACTGTTCGGCGGGTTTCGAGAGATAATGGTGCTTAGATAGCCAAAAATGACTCCCGACAGAGTCAAAGACTGCTTTTTAGAAACCTTTCGATACGCCTTGAGGTCTAGTTGAAGAATGTGAAAGCTACTAATGCCATCGAGTTCAGGCTGCCCGCAAATTACGAAGCAACCTACAAGCACGCTTCTTTTATTGGCTACCCCCTTTCTAGATCGACTTTCTTTCTTGGTGTTTTCTTATTCTTTCTTTTTCGGTTTGGTGTGAGTTGTGTTAGGAGAGCATTGCTCGGTAAAATGCGATAGCTTTGCGCGACGATTGGGTGAGCTCAAAAAAACCATGTGGGAAGTTTTGAAACGAGAAAACGGTAAAGTACTGTTTGAGGATTGAGTATGGATTTTAATGACGATGACAATCACCACCGACTGAAACTCCTAACGGCTACTCTGCTGATGATGGTTTTAGTATATGCCGTTTTTAAAATTTTTCAGGGCACAGAGTACCCATCAACTTCACCCTACTACACCAGCAAGCCTGAAAAAGCTCAATGATATAAATCAGAAAGCTTTTCCAAAAAATAAAATTGCCAATAAATCTCAGCAACTCCTCCGCCACTTTGACAGGGTTCTTTTTTAGGCTCGTAGCGCTCTGAAACTGTTATTTCTTCGGAAGGAAGGGAAAGAATGGCTCCGTTTTCATTTGATACAGCCATGATAAGTACTCCCTGATGCATAAATAAAACCCACGCAGCCTGAGGTTGGTTGCTTGGTAATCCCTAGGGCATGTCTTCATTTTTGCTTTTAGGATGATAAGTGGATTTTAAAACTAAAGTCCTCGCCAAGGAACCCCCTTTTGTCAGAAAGGGATGTGAGCAAATGTCCAACTAGTTTGCTAACTCCAAAATAAAATCGATTGGAGGGGTCGACTTCTTGGTTTTTTTGAGGTTAAGATGGCGCATGGCGGCACAAAAACTCGACGAATCAACGCTCATTGGATTAAATTTTGGTTTACTTACCGTTAAAAAATCTTGGCGAGAAGGTAAGAACATCATGGTGGATTGTTTGTGCAAATGTGGCAAACGTTGGGTAGGGCGTTATGCAAACTTGAAGGAAAGAAGCACTAAGTCTTGTGGGTGTCGGGCAAAAGCTGGCAGGGATGGTTGGAGAAAATTTTCCATTAAGTCGGGGTTTTAAATCATCCCCCTTTTAAGTTTTTTTCCTCGAAGTAGGCTTCCCAATACGCCCGATAGACTTGATCATCGGGGTTTTCAAAGAAAACACAGCCAGATAAATCTGAAAGGTTTTTGCTTTCTAATCGGGTAGCAGAAGCCCTAAAAAATACATTTAAACTACCATTAATATTTTGCTCTATGATACCTCTCCCAAGCCAAGGCCAAGCAATCGCCCCCTGATTGCTTGTCAATGTGCGGTGGATGAACCTACAAAACTTCCTTGCTTTGTTTAAGACAAAGTGAATTTTATAACCAAGGACTTGATGAAAAAATCAGTTTTTAACCCTAGAGAACGTGCGAAATTAACACTAAACTTACCCATTAGCTCAAAATCCCTCTACAAAAAATTTATCCAAATAGCAAAATTTTTAAATATTGGCGACTATAATGGTAAGATAATCTTCGGTAATAAAACTGAAATCTGGGAACATTATTTCAAGCATAGGGCAGAGGAAACTTTGGAAACGGCTGTACCATAGTGTAACTGAATGTTAAATTGTGTAGCAAAGGTTATACAATACTATAAAGAGATATGCGTGTCGCAGCTTGAACAAAACAGTCAGGGTATTATTCGATCGAATCATTTAAAAAATGGGTTAAGTTTTGTACAGTATACTGAAGAAGAAAACTCTGCATGGGAATTGTTATATAGACACCAAATCAATAATCTAAAAAATAAGGCAATTCTTAAATTTTTGATTATATAAGCGACTATAATTTACCTCAAAATTATATACCACAACTCTCGGATATATTTAAGTATCTAAAAGAAAAAACAGATTGGGAAATAATTAAAGTTGAAGGACTGATAGATAATTTAACTTTCCTTCAACTGTTTATATAAGGGCTGGAACTGCATATGCGGTCTAAAAGTATAATAGATACTATAAACCAAACTAAAGTTATAGGCCATATGTTCAGTCTTGATCAGCAATTGGCTTATGTTTGGCACTTTTGTGTCGGGCGCTCAATTCTATATTGATATATTTGTCGGTAGTTGCACTAGAACTGTGACCAGCATCATCTCTAACATGCTCTCGGGGACGATGTTTTACATCGTCAGAAATTCCTGTATGTCGTAGCCAATGAACTGTTGCTTCGCCTAAAGATTCTGCTTCTTCGATAAATCCCTCTTTTTTTAATTGATACATTGCTTTATAAAAGCAATCCTGTACCATCGCACGAATGTGATTTGTATCTTTCATGGGACCCTTACCTTTAATTTTAGGGAGCAGGGGAGAAGAATCAGCAGGGGAGGGCACTGTAGATAGTCCTAAGTGATGCCGCCAACGTTTTAGTGCTTTTAACATTGCATTGCTCACTGCAATTTGTCGTTGCTTATTTCCCTTCCCAACAGTAGTAAACCACCAATTACCATCATGATCTCGATAAAAATGATTCATCGTTGGAACCCAACGGTCACTGGCAGTTAACTCAGAAATTCTTAAATACATAGCATATAAGGCTGACATAATAAACAAAGTTCTTTCGTGTAACTCCGGTTTATTCTCAGCCATTTCTTGCGTAATTTTCATAATAGTTTGCCATTGAAGATCGCTGAGCCTTCGTATCTTAGCTGGGCCTTGGTTCTTTCTGATAAATTTGCTTTTTTGACGAATCAACGCAACCGGGTTCATAAAAACATATTCTTCTTGTAAAAGATAATTATAAAAACTACTAAGAATAGCAAACGTTTCTTTAATAGCTGTCTCAGAAAACTCAAAGTCCTTCAGATTCGGGATTTTGCCATTACGACGAGAAGCCTTTGAAATGGTTGCTATAAACGGGCGCCATTTAGGGTTTTGGATGCGTTGGCCTTCTTTATCTATAAACCGCGTTGTTTTCTTAAGACCAATCCACAACTTTGGAGGATCTTGACAAAAATGAATAAACTTTTCAATATCTTCGCGTTTCAACTCTTTTATGGTTTTATTTTCAATCGTCCATGACCATTGTAAAAATCTCTCAATTTCGCGACGATAAGAATCAAAAGTACCACGGCTCCCACTATATGCTTTTAGGAATGATTGCGCTTTTTGATAATCTTGAAAATTTTTTTGTTCTTTGACCAACAAAACATTACTATTATCAATGTTCTTTAAATCATCAAAGAGAGCCATAGGCACTGTTGGACGTTGTTTAATGTTTTTCTTGGTCATTTTTTATCTATGAATTCATTAAATTCAGCTTCAATTTCCTCAATACTGGGCAGGCTTCCTTTGAGTTTCTCCGGAATTGCTTTTGTAAGCTGATATTCTGATACACCAATGGGTTTCTCAATACCCTTTAATGCATATTCTGCCATAATTTTGCTTTTTGATTTGCAGAGCAATAAACCAATGGATGGATTATCAACCGAGGTTCTTAATTGATCATCAACCAAGTTAAGATAAAAATTTAATTGACCAGCATGTTCGGGTTTAAACTTGGTTGCCTTTAATTCGACAACAACATAAGCATGGAGCTTCAAATTATAAAAAAGCATATCAATAAAATAATCTTCATCTTCGAGAGTAATGGGAACCTGTCTTCCAACAAAAGCAAAACCTTTTCCGAGCTCTAATAAAAATTTTGTGATATGCGAAATCGAAGCATTTTCAATGTCGCGTTCATGTGCTTCATCGTGTAGTCCGAGAAACTCAAAATTATATGGATTTTTTAAAATGTCTTGCGCCAGAGCAGACTGTGGCGTTGGTAGTCGAATTAAAAAATTTGAAGTTTTACTCGTTGAAATAGCTTGTTGTATGTATAACGCTTTTTTTATAAACTGCTCTAATGTTGGCCTTGACCAACCTTCTTCCAGGGTTTGCCTAGCATACCATTCACGTTCTTCAGCCTCTTTTACTTTTTGCAGGAGCAACACAATATGTCCCCAAGGCAATTGCGGCACAGCTTGTGCCGGTAATTCAAGGGCCGTATAGGCTTGCGCAAACTGCCTCATTCTCTCTAAATTTCTGACTGAAAAACCTCTTGCTTCAGGAAAAGCGGACTGTAGATCGTGTGAAAGGATCTCAATGAGTTTGCCTCCCCATGGGGTCTGTTGCTGTTTTTCAAGAATTTGGTTCCCAATATACCAATAAAGGCCGATGACCTCTCTATTGACCGCTAATGCAGTCTGAAATTGGGTTGTCCGGATCCTATCCTTGAGTTGAGTGAATAATGCAACATAGGATTTATCGTATTTAATTAGGTTATCCATCATAGATCTTCGCTCATTCATGGGTTAATTGCAAATTTAACTGTATATTATAACAGCCAACCCAGGGTTTTATTACTGATAATTATCATATTAACTATGGGTATTGTCAACGTTAACACCATGCCCTATCATGTTCGTATATCTTACACCAAGGATCTTTGATTCGACTCCTATTGATTGTTTTAGGTTTTGCATTGTGATCAAAGGCGTTTCTTCACGAAATTTAGGTTGCGGCGAGAATAAGCCAATCTCGGTTCTAAACCCTCCCAGAACTATTAATAATTCATCAGGGATTGGAATTTCACGTAGTTTTTTACCTTGACCAATTACTCGTAAAAACCAATTATTTTCTCGTTGAATAAAATTCCCCATTTTAAGATTAACTGCTTCAGAGATACGTAGTCTCGTATAATTTGAAAGAGCTTTTAATACGGCTTGAATTTCATCTAACTCTAAATACCGATCAATAATCCTCGGCTTTTCTTGCCTACGTTTACGTCGCCTATCGACAGCTAAAGGATTGCCAAGTAGATAGTGTGTTTGTACTAAATAATTAAAAAAAGAATCGAGTATTTTAAGGGATTTTTTAATAGAAACTCCACTAAGGCCTTTAACAAAGGGCTGCCATTCAGTGTCCTTATATTCTTGTAGGAAGGTCACTACCGCCTGGTCATCATTTTTAGCATTAATTTAGAACACTATTACTTAACGCCTTGTTGTAATTATCTTGCTCAACAGAAGGGAAGGCTCTGTAGGGCGATGACCGATGACAAACAAAGGTTTAATATGTAAATTAACTGACGCTCACAGCCTCCCCTGCGCTGTTTTATATATTTCCGAGTATAAGAGTACTCTGAAATTTTAGAAAGGTCGACTCATATACCCTTTGAAAAAGCTCTGTTTTTATGGATTAAAAACTATATGAACCAAACAAATTACAGGTCTATTTTGCTTTTTTGCGAGGCTTTATGCATAGACAGTTTTTTACATGCCATTGACTAAAATTTCGTGTAGTTTATCTATTTAATGATGCCTTCTTTTATTTATTGTTTTTAGCTTTTGTTACAGATTTTATTTTTGCATTGGCGCCCACTTCATAAGGTACTTTGAGAACCACCAATAATAATTGCTCCTGAGCCCAAGATAAGTTAAGTATCTATCTTTCCGTGAGGCTTTCCAAAAATTAGAAACAGATATGCTTATATTTTCTCCATAAACTAAGTGCCACCAATAAATAGGGATAAATAGCATGTCCCCTGGTTCTAGTATGCATTCAACAGGTTTAACTTTCAAAAAGTTTGGATAAGTTGCGTATATATTTTCATTAGTAAAATCTATTTGGCTCCAATTACTAAGTTTTGAATACCATGGGTGGGGATATAAACAAGAAAACTCATTCCTATAAGGTGGGAAGAGGATTACTCTTTTTTTTCCAACTATTTGACATAAAAACGCATCATGTTGTGGATGATAATGACAAGCTGTTAGTGTGTTTTTCCCAAAGTGCAAACGTGAATACTCGAAAAATAGTGGATCAATATAAGAAGGAATTTCAATATCTTTAGCCAATATTCCTAGTTTTCCTAGTTTGTTGGGACTCAAGTAAATTGACCCCTCTGAGTGATAATAGGTATTATCTTCTTCTTGGGTGGAAAGGAGCTTATGCCAAAATTTATTAAAAGAAACTATCTTTTTATTAGTAACACTAAATTTTACATGTGGCGTTTCATAAACCTCGATCGGAATTTCATGTAAATCTTGTAAATTGCGAAAGTAAGATAAATTATTCCAAGAGTTGAAAGCTGGCCAATTTTGTACGCCTTCTCTAATAACAACTGGTTTACGTTGAGACAAAAAATTCTTAATGAAATGGCTTGTGCTAAGATCTTTCAGGAAAGTTTGTGGACATTTTTGAAATATTTCTTTATTTAAAAAATCTATCGAAGGCATCTTTTACCTTTTCGTTGTTACTTTATTGAGTATGTCCTAATTTTATAGAAATACCAATTAATTTAGTCAGATAAGAATAATGTTTGGCAAAACACTAAAGCTCCTACAAAAATATCAGGCCATTTAACCAATCAATTTTCCTCTAATATACTATCTTGACGAGCAAATTTGCAATGCTTTGTGTGGAAAAAGCTTCGCAATTCTCTCCAGATGGTTTAATGCGGGATCTCTCCCAGTATCATACACTTGTAAGCTCGCTGCACTTTTCAAAAACAGTGTGATCATTAACAACTAATCACCTTCACTATTCATATTTGCACTGCTGGGAAAACAATTTACACCAAAGAAGCATGCCCACCCACTTAGAGACGCTATAGCAAACCATGCAAAGTAGCAATTTTGTTATTTATTTAACTATCTTTTTATTGTTCTTTTCATTAACAATACTATAGCATAAAATAATTTATCAAAATAAGGGCACTGAAATGAATGGCGATAGTAAACATGGAGCCATAATTATTTGGAAACCGAAAAAAACAATTCAAAAAATTATTAAAGAGCTATTCGAATTGTATTATAAAAATGCCTTCAAGCTATTTTTAGCTAGTGGAAGATGGTCCTTATTTATGCATAAATTTTTACCGAAAGAATTTATAATTTTTTTAGGAACCAGCAGTTCAGGAAAATCTACTTTAGCAAAAGAATATGTTAAAAATAACTCAGAAACTGTTTTGATTGAGTGCGATAAAATAGGTGAAGAAATGGTGTGTGATTTCTTGAAAGAAAAGAAAGGGGCACTTTTCAATAGATTGTATAATAGATTTGGCGATTCCCTACTTTATTATATTCATGGAAATGTATATACGGCAGAAGATCCTTTCAATATTCAAAGACATTTTGATAACGTTGATCTATTAAGAGACTTTATCGAACTTAGAGATTTTTTTGTCATAAACCGACATGCTATTAATAGTAAATTACTGTTAAAAATAGCTGAAGATGTAAGAAGATATCAATATTACGGATTAACAGTCATTTTAGATATTGTGGCAGCGAGAGAACACTTATTGATTTTTTCCGAAATGAATCCCATACGAGTATTAGTATATTGCCCTTTTTCTTCTATTGCTAACCATGTCCTTAAAAGAAACGGTAAGGCATTAATAAATAATGAGCCTATGGAATACCGGCATCTGCTTAAGGTTTATAAGCTATTCAGCATCTTTTTTAAAGCTGAACGTACACAAAATGATATTCCCAGCTTGGAAACCTTAAATAGAAGACAAGTATTAAGTTTACTTGATTCTGCTTTTAAGGCAGACAGATTCTATAGAGATGAAGATTGTTATGATCCGGAAGCATTCAAAAAGAAGTTCTTGAGAGAAATCGGATTTTGTGGTAAAGATGAAGTAGTAGTGTTTCCACCTCATTGGGATCCACATTTTATCTTTTCTACCGAACAGTCCAGCCCAGAAGAGTTAGCGCTTTTCTTAAAAAATTATTTAATTTATTTAAGATCATATTTTAACAATCATAATGAAAAACATGATGAGAACATCAGAATGATTAAAGACATTTTTTCTTATCATGATTGGCAAGGTAATCTAAGATTGGCATTAAAAAAAGATAATGTTCACTTTACGAGAAATAATTCGGTAGTTGGAAATATTTTAATGCATGACTTGTTAAATTTAAGCAAACTCGTACAAGGATATCACTCTATTAAATATAAATTTAATCAATCTACGCAATATGTAGATAGAAAAGTTATTCTTTTAACCACTATTGAAAAAAAAACGGTTTCCATGCAACTTCAATTCGTCAAGTTTAAAAACCTGACATTGTTATTGAAAGAATTAGAAACACAATGTAAAATGAAAAAGGCTTATTTCATTAGAATAAAGCAATATTGCAAAACAAGTAACAACCATCTATCAACTCTCGTCAAACAAAAGTTTATTGGAAATAAAACTAAATATGGTTATACAACACCATTACATTTATGCTACTTTTTTGAGAAAGTTGATCCTTATCATAGACCATTTGGAAATGGATTAGCAGAACATATTGAATTTTACATTAATGAAGGAAATAAAATCCCCGAGCAACCACCTTTTTTTATTTGGTTAGAATCATTGCCGCATGAACATCCAGTATGGCAATCAAAACAAGTGCAATATTTTGAAGAAGTTGATAATCAAGTTATAGTTGGTAGCATAGAAAATAAGCTTCCCTTACACAAATTATATATTCGGATAGCTGGTGAGGAAAGACACGAACCCTTTGATACTAGGAATATGTTGGCAAAAAGTTACGAGGGAGGCGCTTATGTTTTGGCTAAAGATGGCAATTTGTATGCAGGCGATTATGTGACAAACTACAAACATCATACAAGTTATTGTGCCGGGGATGAGGTCTTGTGCTCTGGCATGATGGCTGTACGTGACGGAATAGTTTTCATGATCAATAATGCAAGTGGTCACTACAGATTAACACTAAGAAAATTTCTCAATGGCATAAATCATTTACAAAATCTAGGCATACTAGACCATAAAAACGTAGATGAATCACTGCATACTGTTAAAGTTGTTTTTTTTGGGATACCTCCTGTTGAAAGTAAAACCTTTAATTCGTCTCGTGAATTTATTCAATATGCCGAAAGCATAATTTTTCAAGAAAATCAAATGATGAGCTCATACAAAAAACTAATCGCTGGAACCTTTATTTTAAATGCGTATAGAAATTTTAAACAAAGAGCACTAGAGCAAACGCAACCTTCAGACTCGAATAAGAAACGTCAGGCTAAAGCATATCAACAAGAGTAACACTACCATGTTGCTAAAATATTTTTCTCTAAAAGTTCGATTAAGTCTTTTTTCTTTGTGCTCTTAGCTATATCTAAAACCGTTTTTCCATATGCATCACGCGCCATAATATTGACACCACTTACTAAAATCTTTTCTATTAAAAAATAATCATTGTGTTGAATTGCATGCCTTAGCTGCCTCTCTAACTCTCCTATAGTCTTATCTTTTAAAATTGTATTGAGGACACTTGGAATTGTAAGTATATAATCAATTTTTTTAGCGACTAATTTTACATTTTTTTGATCAAGCAAATTGTCGTGAGCTCCGGGAACACTATAAATTTCTAGCGTAGGATCTATAAAACCTCTCCAGCCATTATATGCTTCTCTGTAAACTTCCAGTTCATCTTCAGTTTGTGCTTTTATTAATACCACCCTGCCATGATACAACTTAGGTTTATAGTTCATTGATATTTTTCTATTATTTAGCATCTCATGCTTTAAATTAACACCTTCTTTAGAATAAGGATCTACTTTTCTTTCTTTTAGGAAATCTTCTAAATTTTTTGATTGTATGTATCCTTTAGAAAGCGATAAATTTAAAGAATCAATTAATATAACGACATCAACCATCTCTCTTTCCGCCGCTAATTGTCTTGCCATTTCAAAAGATACAAGTCCCCCAAAAGACCATCCTCCTAATCGATAAGGACCTTTATTTTGGATTTCTTTTATCATTCTAATATAATGACTTGCCATTTCTTCTATGCTGTTAAATGCATTAGTTGAATTACCAAAATTCGGATTGTTTATGCCATAAATGCTATAATTCTTTAAATGATGCGTTAAACCAATGTAACTAAAGGCTAAGCCTCCTGCTGAGTGAATTAGAAACAATTTCGGTTTCCCACTCGCCTCAGATAAAGAATAAACACTTTCGGTTCCAATTTTTCTGTTTTCTTTATATAACTGGTATTCTCTACTTAATTGTATCAAAGAAGAATCTTTGTTTTTTTTCTCAAAAAGTTCTTCTGTAAAACAGTAGATTATTAACTCTTGAATCCGTAATTTTAAATTATTCAAAAGGTCCTCTAGAGTTCCTAGGGCGAATTGAGATGCATTAAAAGACAATGTTATTTGTAACTGATTACCGATAACTTGAGAGTTAAATTCTAATTTGTATGGACGGCTATTGAGATTACCTATACTTTTTCCAATATTCTCGTTTGAAAATGAAAATAAGTTATCTTTTGAACTCCCAACAATCCATCGACCTAAATAATTAAAAGCCACCTCTGGAAATGGAAAATTTTTTAATTTTTGCGCGTCTTTGAACTGGCTAATATAACGTAACATTCCATATCCAATTCCTTTTAATGGAATAGAATTTATTTGGTATTTAACATCTTCGAGAGAAATTCCTAATTCATTTGGTGCTTTTAGGTTAATGCAGACAGGATATAATGAAGTAAGCCAACCAATTGTTCTTGATAAATCTATTCCTTCTTTTATTTCTTCACGCCCATGTCCTTCTACAGCCACACTAATTGAATATTGGCCTGTCCAATCTCCTATTGCTTGTACTAATGCTGTTAATAACAGCTCATTAGGTTGAAAATGACAAAATTTAGGGATATCCCGCAACAATTTTTCTGATTCTTCTAGCGTTAGGCTAACAGTAATATCTTGCAATAAATCATATCTATTAGAATCAATATTAAAATCCACAGGTAAGGCCTGAGTAGGAATAGGAATTGAATCCAACCAATAATTTAGTTGTGAAGTTATTATGTCAGACTGTGCAAAGATATTTAATGTTTGTGCCCATGTTCCATATGATGGAGATTTCCCCAATAAATTTATTGAGCTTCCTTTTTCTAATTGCTCATAAATTAACTCTAAATCTTCTAGCAAAATTCTCCAAGAAACCACATCAACTACCAAGTGATGGATAACTATCAATAATTTTGCTTCATGCTCTTGATCGCATCTAAATAGAACTATACGTAAAACATTTCCTTTACCAATATCCAAATCCCTTTGAACACTAGTTGAAACCTCTTCGATAGTTTTTGCCTGATCATCTTTAGATAACAGCCTTAAATCAATCAAGGTAACAACTTTATCAATTTCAATATCTTCTAATTGTAAGTATTCCTGCTTCCATTCTTGATCTTCATATTTGAAACGCGATCGTAAAGAATCGTGATTTTCCAATATTATTTTGACAACCTCTTTTAATAAATTAACTTTAATATTCTTGTTGGTTTTTAAGATTATGGCTTGATTAAAATGATTTTTCTCTTGAAAGTTTTGTTCAAAAAACCAATGTTGTATTGGTGTTAAAGGACTTTGATCCATAAATGGTTGATCAGGTGTTATTATAACGTTCTGAGTTTTTTTAGCTGAAGCCGATAATTCTCTAAGCGTAGGCGTTTTAAAGATTTGTTTCACATCTAATTCAATACCCAGCTGACGAGCCTTAGATACAAACTGAAGAGTAATAATAGAATCTCCTCCGCTTTTGAAAAAATCGTCATTTAACCCTACCTTATCTACCTGTAACAGCTCACTCCAGATTACGGCCAATTTTTTTTCTACATCTGAAATCGGCTCAATAACTGATTTCAATTTTGTTTGTTCTTCTTTAATGGTAGATAATAATATTCGATCTATTTTCCCATGACTTGTTAGTGGGAATTCATCCAATAATATAAACTTGTTTGGGATCATATAGGCTGGAAGAGACTTTGATAACAATTGATTAATTTTCTCTATCTCATTTCGATCTTCAACATTATGTTTTTTGACTAAATACGCGATTAGATGTTTATTTTTAAGCTCGTCTATTTGCACGAGCACTACTGCTTGCTGAATCCACTCTAGTTCTAACAGAACGTACTCTATTTCCTTTGGCTCAATACGGTAACCATGAATTTTAATTTGTTCGTCTAACCGACCATTAAATTCAAGCTCTCCATTGGATCGATATAGGACCTTGTCCCCTGTTTTATAGAGTCGGATAGTTTCTTTATATTGGCTACCATTTCGAGAGAATGATAAAGTATGATAAATAAATTTTTCCTGTGTTAGCTCTGGCTGATTTAAATACCCTCT
>Ga0206800_1019_pt1 | contig 35970 bp, 25 predicted proteins | sample Alteio_BWOrgCont_64_FD_152898 | JGI IMG/M metagenome (GOLD analysis project Ga0206800, IMG submission 152898) | Enriched cells from forest soil in Barre Woods Harvard Forest LTER site, Petersham, Massachusetts, United States -... | ecosystem: Environmental > Terrestrial > Soil > Temperate forest >... | reverse complement strand
TGGCAACGAGTGTTAACTCAGGAGGTCGGGGTTGATTTTGTTTCTATGACCTTTATCGTGACCATTTTTATGGTCGGACTCGGTTTCGGCACCTTAATTGGCGGCAGAATCGCTGAACGATGGAAAAAACAAATCCCCTACCTTTATGCTGCCATGGAAGCCTGTATCGGAATATTTGGGCTCTGTTCCATTCCTTTACTCCGGTTTGCCAATGGATTCTTCGCTACTCATTTTAGTATCGAATCCATTTGGATAGATTTTCTAATCAATTGTGTGGTGCTCGTATTCCCAATTTTGATTATGGGCATGACCACCCCCATTATTGTCGAACTTATGAAAACGACTCTGAATCGGGTAGGCAGTATTGTCGGGTTTTATTACGGCATTAACGTGTTAGGCGCTGCAGCTGGTGCACTCGCCACCGGCATCTTCTTCATCGAATTGTTTGGTTTACGCAATACAACCGTTTTGGCAGGCTGTGTAAACCTTTTCATTAGTGTCTTATTCTTGCTATTTACCAGGGTCCGAAAAGTATTTGCTGGTGGAAAATCATTTCCTATCGAAAAACCTTCTCAACAGTTCTCTTTTTCTAAAGCCCCAGCCAACCTGCTATTCGCTTCCTTAGCTTTCGGGTTCGTTACCTTGGGTTTAGAAATGGTACTCTTTCGAGTTGTGACCAATTACTTCGTCGCATGGCCGCCCTTATTTGCTTTTATGCTAGCAGTCTTCTTACTCATGCTCGCAGTGGGTGAAGCTCTTTTTGGTGCCATCGTAGACAGGATCTCCCCCAATCGCATCATCTGGCTTTTATTGGCACTCTTTACCGGCGGGCTCATTACAAGCCTTATAGTACTAAATATCCCTCTACTCTATATCCATGATCACTTAAAAGTAGAGCAATTTTCTGTTTATAACGCCCCCTATAAAGCACTGGGAATCGTTGCTCTTTTTCTCTCGCCCGTATTCTTTATCGCAGGATTTTTCCCAACGGTTGTGAAAATCGCAGTGAAAAAAATTGAAAATGTTGGCTCAACTTTCGCTGGCATTTTATTTATGTTCACTGTTGGGAATATTCTCGGCTCTTTTATCGTCGGCCTAATTCTATTCGAATACTTAGGAACAATCCCAACATTAATATGCTGTTGCTTTATTCTGGCTTTGGGCATCTACCTTTTAGCTGATAAAATTCCAGCAAAGCAGCGTTATTCCCTAATTAGCATCAAAGCGGCCTTACTCGTTTTATTAGTAATAGCCCTTCCCGCCCATTATTTCCGCCAATCCACCGGCTATTTAAAAGCCCATTTTAAAGCCGATGTCGATCCTATCGAAGTTATTGAAGATCGAGAGGCTGTCACAGTCGTTGTTCCCGACAAAAATGCGTATCAATTAAGAGTATTTTGGGATAACTCTGCAACGGCAAATGTCTCGAAAAAAGTGGGGGTAAACGTTTGGAGCTTGTCTCAGTTAATGAGCATCGATCCCAATTTTCGACCCAAAAGGATATTGCAAATTGGAGTTGGCGGTAATCAATTCCCCTATGTCATGAAAGAACATGATTTCGTAGAAAAAGTAACGGTTGTAGAATTAACCAGAGCTGTCCTAGAAGGGCATAAGCGATGGGGTCACCCTGAACTAAGCGCCGCCTTAATACACGGACACCCCAAAGTGGAATATGTTGTCACTGATGGAAGACGCTTTGTTCAAAAAGCGCTAGCCCGCCATGAAAAATATGACTTCATCCAAGTGGGGGTAACAAATATCAAACAAGCTGGAACAAACAATATTTACTCCATCGAGTTTTTGACCAAATTAAAGAAGTTACTCAATCCCAACGGATATATTGGAGCTTATTGTTACACCGGATTAGCAAGAATGGGGTTAGAATTGTTTGACACTGCTTTTGTTTTTCCTGCGAACGGGACTTCTTGGATATATCTTACAGACAAATCTCTACCACCCGATGGCAGTGTATTAGAAGTATCGCCCAAACTGGCTCATTTTTATAGGGCAAATAGTTTAGATGATTTAGATAAACCACTGCCTGCTTATGGGCTTAATCCTTTGAAAGTTTGGATATATCCAAAATCATCCTTTTTTGACATTTTTGAAATCAGCACTGACGACAACTTAAGTTACGAATATCGAATGCTGAAAACCAGAAGAACACCGGAAAATAATCCAGAAGTTTATATAGTAAATCAAAAAAATGCCCTACACGAAGAAAGAAATTATACATTTCATATTGATGAAAAAAAGGAGAGTTTCTAAAAAATTGAAACTGTTTAGGCTAAAACTTAAGTGATTAGGAATATGTATGTTTAGAGCATTGGTTGCAGTTATTTTCTTTTTATCTGGTTTTTCGACCCTGATATATCAAGTGGTCTGGCAACGAGTGTTAACTCAGGAGGTCGGGGTTGATTTTGTTTCTATGACCTTTATCGTGACCATTTTTATGGTCGGACTCGGTTTCGGCACCTTAATTGGCGGCAGAATCGCTGAACGATGGAAAAAACAAATCCCCTACCTTTATGCTGCCATGGAAGCCTGTATCGGAATATTTGGGCTCTGTTCCATTCCTTTACTCCGGTTTGCCAATGGATTCTTCGCTACTCATTTTAGTATCGAATCCATTTGGATAGATTTTCTAATCAATTGTGTGGTGCTCGTATTCCCAATTTTGATTATGGGCATGACCACCCCCATTATTGTCGAACTTATGAAAACGACTCTGAATCGGGTAGGCAGTATTGTCGGGTTTTATTACGGCATTAACGTGTTAGGCGCTGCAGCTGGTGCACTCGCCACCGGCATCTTCTTCATCGAATTGTTTGGTTTACGCAATACAACCGTTTTGGCAGGCTGTGTAAACCTTTTCATTAGTGTCTTATTCTTGCTATTTACCAGGGTCCGAAAAGTATTTGCTGGTGGAAAATCATTTCCTATCGAAAAACCTTCTCAACAGTTCTCTTTTTCTAAAGCCCCAGCCAACCTGCTATTCGCTTCCTTAGCTTTCGGGTCCGTTACCTTGGGTTTAGAAATGGTACTCTTTCGAGTGACCACAAACTATTTTTCTCCATGGCCACCTCTATTTTCTTTTATGCTCGCGATATTCTTATTAATGCTCGCCTTGGGCGAAGCTTTTTTTGGCGCCATCGTAGACAGAATTACGCCTAATCGTATTATCTGGTTATTGTTGGCTCTTTTTGCCGGTGGACTTATCTCTATCCTAATTGTGTTAAATATCCCTTTACTCTACATTCATGATCACTTAAAAGTAGAGCAATTTTCTGTTTATAACACCCCCTACAAAGCACTGGGAATCGTTGCTCTTTTTCTCTCGCCCGTTTTCTTTATCGCAGGATTTTTCCCAACAGTTGTTAAAATCGCCGTAAAAAACATTGAAAATGTCGGCTCAACTTTCGCTGGCATTTTATTTATGTTCACCGCCGGGAATATTCTCGGCTCTTTTATCGTTGGTCTAATCCTATTCGAATATTTAGGGACAATTCTAACGTTAATATGCTGTTGTTTTATTCTAGCGCTCGGCATCATCTTCTTAGCCAATAAAATTCCGATAAAACAACGTTATTTTCTAATTGGAACCAAAGCTGCTTTGCTTATCTTGTTGGTACTAGTACTTCCCACTCATTATTTTCAACAGTCAACAGGTTACCTTAGAAACTATTTTAAAGCGGATGTCGATCCCATTGAAGTCATCGAAGACCGCGAAGGAGTCACTGTCGTTGTCCCTGATAAAGATGCTTATCAATTTAGAGTATTTTGGGATAATTCAGCAATGGCGAAGGTCACAACCAAAGTTGGCGTAAACGTTTGGAGTCTGTCTCAATTAATGATCATTGATCCCGATTTTCGGCCTAAACGAATACTGCAAATTGGAGTTGGCGGCAATCAATTCCCTTATGTTATGAAAGAACATGATTTCGTAGAGAAGGTAACGGTTGTAGAATTAACCAGAGCTGTCTTAGAAGGGCATAAACGATGGGGTCACCCTGAAGTAAGCGCTGCATTAATACAGGGACACCCCAAAATCGAATATGTTGTCACTGATGGAAGACGCTTTGTCCAAAAAGCGCTGGCCCGCCATGAAAAATATGATTTTATTCAAGTAGGAGTGAGCAACATTAAACAAGTTGGGACAAATAATATTTATTCCATCGAGTTTTTGACCAAATTAAAGAAACTACTCAATCCCAATGGATATATTGGGGTATTTAGTTATACCGGCTTAGCAAAAATGGGTTTGGAATTATTTAAAACGGCTTTCCTGTTTCCATCAGACGGCAATGCTTTCAATGGTACACTCTGGATCTATTTCACAGACAACTCCTTACCTCCCGATGGAACCACTTTAGAAATATCGCCAAAACTGGCTGGTTTTTACTCGGCAAGTAGTTTAGAGGATTTAAAAAATCCCATTTCGACCAGCACCCTTGCACCTTTACAAGTTCGTTTTTATCGAAAATCAACTTTTTTCGATCAATTTGAAATCAGCACTGACGACAATTTAAGTTATGAATATCGTATGCTGAAAACCAGAAGAACACCGGAAAACAATCCAGAAGTATATTTAACAAATCAAAAAAATGCGCCTTTTGAGGAAAGAAATTATACGCTGCATATCAACCCAAATAAGAATGACTATTAAAAAACTTCAATAAAACAATGTAAAGGCTCTTAGAACGTTCTTCTTTGCTGCAAATACCTTCAGAAATTGCACCATCACATTCTTAGTGTTTATTAATAAAGCTAGGCTGAAGAACAGGTATCCATTAAGTAAATGTCAAAACGATTGCTCTTCCCCTCGAGGGAAAAGCTTGGTTTTTGATTGCTTATCGTCGATGCCAATCGAGGACGTTTCACCACCACCCGCTTTTTGGCCTTTGTTAAAGCCACCGAAAATAATTCGTCTATGTCTAGGTCGTTGCCAACCAAAGTTCTTAAAATGCGCATTTTCCCCTCGGCCAAAGCACTTTTCGTTTTACCTGGGAACATGGGATCTAAATAGATAACATCGGGTATTTCAGCTTCGCTTAGATTTTTCAAAATAATTCTCGCATCGGCAACGATGACCTCCATTTGACGAACCAACTCTGCAATTTCTGAGTACTGTTTCGCGCGTTCTAAACCATCTAATAATATTGCGGCGACAATTGGCGATCGCTCTATTAATTTGACGCGACACCCGAGCGACGCTAAAACAAAGGCGTCTCTGCCAAAACCCGCGGTTGCATCGATGAGGGTGATTTTTTCTTTACCTCTTTTTAATCCTACGGCTTTCGCAATAGCCTGACTTTTACCGCCTCCTTTTCGTCGACGATAACCTAAAGGACCCTTCACAAATTCAGAAAAAAGACGAGTCGTTGCATTCTGTTGATGACACACCAATTCAAGCCGTTCTTCTGTGACTAATAATTGGTAGCCGTCTGTAAAATGACTTTTATTGGGATTCACTAAGCTCAATTGAAGATTTTTAGCTAGCGCTTCTGCCTTTTCCCGACAAGCAGGAGTTTGCCAAGACACCCCGATGGGTAAATCAGAACGGGTGTTCACCACACGACGCTCATTGGTCATGGTATCCTCTACTCGGCCGCAAATAACGCATTCACAAAGGTTTCTGCTTCAAATATTCTGAGATCATCAATACCTTCACCCATCCCCACAAAACGAATCGGTAAATTCAAGGTTTTAGCAATATTAAAGATAATCCCGCCTTTCGCCGTTCCGTCTAATTTTGTTAAGGTGAGGCCAGTCACCCCAACAGATTCATGAAATTTTTTGGCTTGCAGCAGGGCATTTTGACCAATACTCGCATCTAAAACCAGCATGATTTCGTGCGGGGCTTTTTCATCTATCTTTCGGATCACTCTGATCACTTTTTTTAATTCTTCCATCAAAGACTCTTGCGTATGTAATCTTCCCGCCGTATCGGCAATGAGGACATCCACATTTTTCACTTTGGCGGTTTGAAAAGCGTCAAAAATAACCGACGCACTGTCTGCCCCAGAATGTTGCGCAATCACCGGAATCTGATTTCTTTCACCCCACACTTTTAATTGATCAATCGCTGCGGCACGAAAAGTATCACCCGCTGCCAGCATGACGCTCTTTCCTTCTGCTTGGAATTTTTTAGCGAGTTTGCCAATGGTGGTGGTCTTGCCCGTGCCATTCACGCCGATCATTAAGAGCACAAATGGCTTGGTTTCCTCTGAAAAAACCAAAGGAATTTGGCGCCCGCGCAAGAGTTCGATTAAATCTTGTTTTAAGGCTGCCACAAAAGTTTCTGGACTTTGATTTTCTTGCCGTTGCAGTTTTGTCGTGAGATCGTGCAGCAACGCTTCTGTGGTTTCCACACCTACATCTGCTGCAATCAATAAAGCCTCGAGCTCTTCTAACAGTGCTTCATCGACTTGGCTTCTTCCTTGGAATAAATTCGCGATGCCTTGGGAGAATACCGCGCGACTGCGAGACAAACTCTGCTTTAGGCGAGCATATAAACTTTTTGTAGAATCTGGTGTATTATCTAATGACTTTGGATTTTTTCGCTTCAGGAAATCTAGCATGTTAACTGTCTGTAATCACTCTATAAGCCCCACAGCATACCGCACAACCCGAAATCATTCCAGACTCAACCCACGATTACTCTGGTCTCTCGTTCTCTCTTTAGCATTCATAGTGGGCACTTATCCGGCTTTAGCCCAAGAAAATACCCATGAATACAAGCTAGATAATGGACTTAAATTGATTGTGCGAGAAGATCATCGCTCTCCCCTGGCCACAGTCCAAGTCTGGTACAAAGTGGGTTCCAGTTACGAACCAAATGGCATTACCGGCATCTCACATGCTCTAGAACACATGATGTTTCGCGGAACGACTTTGCACCCACAAGACGAATTTGTCCGCCTGATTGCCATTAACGGCGGGGATCAAAACGCTTTTACCAGTGATGATTTTACCGCTTATTTTCAAGAACTCAGCGCCGATCAGGTGAAACTCTGCTTGGAGCTCGAAGCCGATCGTATGGTCAATCTCGCTCTGCCCAAAGAAGCCTTTGAACATGAAATTAAAGTGGTGATGGAAGAGCGGCGCTTACGAACCGACGATAACCCGGACATGTTAACCCTCGAAAGAATGGTTGCTGCGGCTATGGTCAGTAATCCTTATCATCATATGACGGTCGGCTGGATGAATGATTTAGAAAACATGACGGTTGAAGATCTCCGAGACTGGTACAAAAAATGGTATGGCCCCAACAATGCCACCGTCATCGTGGTGGGTGATGTCAACCCTGAAGCAATCTATCAATGGACAAAACAAGCCTTTGGTTCTTTAAAACCGATTGAGATTACCAAACTGAAGCCCCGTAAAGAAATTCCTTCCCTCGGGAAAAAATATGTCCGTGTCGAAGCCAATGCCACCGTCCCGCGTCTGCTTATGGGTTATACTGTCCCAACTTTGTTAACCACAGCCGATCAAAGTGAACCTTATGCACTTCTAGTGTTACTCATGGCCTTGGATGGCGGAAACAGTTCGCGTTTTTCCCGTGAATTGGTCCGAGGAAATGCAATCGCTACCAGTATTTTATCCATGTATGATCCCTTCCAATTACATGAAACTCTGTTATTCATATCAGGTTCTCCAACCCCCAACCATACCATCACAGAATTAGAAACGGCTTTCTTGCAACAAATTGCCAAACTACAAACGGAACCTTTAAGCGAAGCAGAATTACAACGCGTTAAAACGAATGTGATTGCCTCACATACCTTTGCCCAAGACTCTATTTCTGAACAAGCCATTCAAATGGGCGTGATGGAATCCGTTGGACAGTCCTGGCAGTTGGCCGATCGCTACCCCGAATTTGTGCAAAAGGTGACTGCAGAGCAAGTACAAAAGGCGGCGCAAAAATACTTGATCGAAAAAAACCTAACCACAGCAGAATTAATCCCCTTAAAATCTGGAACTTAAATCTATGAACACTCGACGGCTCGGCATATTATTTTTCATTCTTATATTACCCTTAACCCTCTACTTCCTCTTTGCTAAAGACGAAGTCAAAAACCCAATCCCATTTTTACTGAAAACGACACCCGTCAAAGAAAGTCACCTTGCCATCGACCAATGGAAAACGCAAAATGGCGTTCCCGTCTATTTTGTACCAACCGAAGGCTTACCCATTGTTGACATTCAAGTAGACTTTGCTGCAGGCGCCGCTCGAGATGGCTCCAAACCAGGTCTCGCACTGCTCTCTGCCAACCTTCTCTCGGAAGGCGCGGGGAACTTAACGGTGGATGACATCGCGGCGAAATTTGATGACGTTGGGGCTATTTATAATGCGCAGATCAGCAAAGACCGAGCCATGATCTCACTCAGATCACTCAATGATCCTAAATTACTAAACCCCGTTGTAGAAGTCTTTGCAACGGTTCTCTCAAACCCCAATTTTCCCGATGCCAACATCGAAAACCTTCGGAACGAAACGTTAGTGGGCCTGCAATATAACCTGCAAAAACCAAACGCTGTGGCAGCACAAGCGTACTTTAAAGCAATTTATGCCGATCATCCCTATGCACATATTGCCATGGGAACACCCGAAAGTGTTGCCGCAATTACCAAAGCTCAACTCGTGGCGTTTCATCAACAATATTATGTCGCAAAAAATGCTGTTCTGACGATCGTTGGAGGTATTACTAAACAACAAGCCATTGAATTAAGCAACCTCATTACCAGCAAACTGCAAATGGGGAATTCAGCTGCACCCATACCGAAAGTTCCAGCATTAACCAAGGCCACCGAACAACAAACACCCTTCCCAACAGAGCAAACGCATATTTTAATGGGCCAACCGTGTGCAGTTGAAGGAGATCCCGATTATTACCCCTTGCTTATCGGCAATTATATCCTTGGGGGCAATGCCTTAAATTCCCGTCTGTTTAAAGTCATTCGTGAAGATCGAGGTTTAGCATACAGCGTGGGGAGTACCTTAATATTGCTGCAACAAGCAGGTCCCTTTATCCTCCAATTACAAACGAAAAATGATCAAGCGAAAGAAGCTGTTGGCTTATTAAAAGAAACCTTAACCCGTTTTGTAAAAGAAGGCCCCACAGAAGAAGAAGTCAAAGAAGCCAAAGAAGGACTGGTTCGCGCCTTGCCTTTAGAAGTGAACAACAACTTAAATATCAAAAGTTATGTTTCAACGTTAGCCTTCTACCAATTACCCCTCAATCGTTTTCAAACGGCACCCAAACAAATTCGAGCCGTTAGTGTTGCCGACATTAAATCGGTGTTCCAACGACGAATTGACCCAGAAAAAATGGCCTTAATCGTTGTAGGATCTCCCACGAATTGAAGCGCAACCAAGTCAGGATCATTGGCGGGAAGTGGCGCAGTCGGCTTATTCATTTCCCCAATGCAGCCAATCTGCGCCCCACCCCCGACAGGATCCGTGAAACGCTTTTCAACTGGTTAGCCCCTTATATCAGTGGCGCGCGCTGTTTGGATTTATTCGCGGGCAGCGGCGCACTGGGATTCGAAGCGCTCTCACGTGATGCGCATTTTGCCACCCTTGTTGAGAGTAATCCCCTTGTTATCCAGACATTGAAAGATACTCAGCAACGGCTCGCCACCGAACAGTGTGAGATTATTGGGCAAGATGTGTTGACTTGGCTGATGGAACCCAAAACTTCATTTGATGTTGTTTTTCTGGATCCCCCCTATCAATCGAATGCTTTACCGATCTGTTTTTCCTTGCTAGAAACCCATGGATGGATCGCTCAGCATTCGCTCATCTATTTTGAGTCTCACACTCCCTTAAACCCCTCTCTATTACCCATTACCTGGGTTCTACTGCGCGAAAGAAAAGCCGGCCATGTTCATTACTATCTGGCAAAAAAAATGTTTTAAAGCGCTTTTAATTCTTTACTAAGCACGACCAATACACCAAACGTCGACCAACTCAATACCTGAATCTTTCAAAATACGACTCAAAGCATTCACGGTGCTCCCTGTTGTCACCACATCGTCCACAATGGCGACATGCTCAAAGGGAAGGACTCTTTTTAACTGAAAAGCTTTTTTCACATTATCCTGACGCTCTTCTTGACTGAGCTTGGCCTGTGCCCGAGTATTTTTAGACCTAAAACACTCGTCTAAAATCAGCGGAATCTTTCGCTGTTTTAGGAGCGGCCAGAGTAATTCCAAAGACTGGTTAAACCCACGCTTTATAAGCCTTTTTTTGTGGAGAGGAACCGGGATGATCGCCTCTGGCAGCGGAGTATTGATATACCACTGTCCCAAAATTGCATCGGCTAATAATTCTCCCAAAATTTTTCCGTACGCCAATTTTTGATAAAATTTAAAGGCGCTGATCAGTTTAGGCAAAGGCGGTTGGTATGCAAACAATGCACATAAACGATCAAAACTCGGGGGGGATACGACACACGACTCACACCGAATGGACACTTTATTAGATTCTAATTGTACACCACATTGATAACAGCGATCGGTGATCCACGGTAAGAGGTGCCAACACACTGAACATAAATCGCGATCGGTCTCTGAAAATTGCCCACACAAGCAACAAGTATGGGGGAAAATCCATTGTCCTATCGTTTTTAACATGCCATAATTATCCGATGAAATTCAAATCCGTCGTCGCAAAAAATTTTAGTCGTGCCGCCAACACTTACGATCAACAGGCTGTTTTACAACAAGAAATTGGCCATCGATTAGTCGATCGTTTGGCACTCATTAAAATTTCTCCAGCAGTTATCCTCGATTTAGGCTGCGGAACTCGTTTTTTTTCGCGCGATCTAGCAGATCTCTATCCTAATGCACATCTCATTAATCTCGATATTGCCGAAGGCATGATTCTTTACTCGGATCCCACTCGTGTCAATCCGTCTCAATCCTTAATACAAGCCGACGGGGACTATTTACCTTTTAAAAGTCAAAGTATCGACTTTGTGTTTTCCAACTGCGTGTTGAATTGGTTCACTGATCCGAAAAATGTACTGGAAGAAATCTATCGAGTCTTAAAACCGGAAGGGCTATTTTTGTTTTCAACGTTTGGCCCAGACACTTTAAAAGAACTGCGAAACAGTTTTGCTAAGGTTGATCCCAATCCACATGTCAATACCTTTATGGATATGCATGATCTGGGGGATTTATTATTAAAAGTGAATTTCAGTGATCCGGTCGTCGATATGGAAACATTGACCCTCACCTATTCCAGTCTGACAGGACTGTTAACTGATCTCAAACAAACAGGATCCCATACTGTCAATACTTCTATTCCGAGAGGGCTCAATCGCAAACCACTACTAAATGCCTTAGAAGCTGCCTACGAGCGCTATCGTACCGAGGATCACCGTTTACCAGCGACATTCGAAATTATCTACGGGCATGCCTTTGTGCCCAGTCAAAAAAATCTGTATCGGGCAGACGAAGAAGGAATTGTTCGGATCCCGCTGGAACATTTGATGCTGAGGAGGTAACCCCTCATCCGCCCGCCACAGCTTCAGCTACGGCGGGCACCTTCTCCCCAAAAATTGGGGAGAAGGGTTTAGGTCCCCACTTCATTTGATTCTATAGATTAAATTCTTTATACTTACTAGGTTAAAAAAGGCAAAAAAAGGTGCTCTGTGAACAAACCCTCTCATCTGATTCGACTACTGTTCTTGCTCGTTTTTTTTCTTCAATTCGATGTGATGGCAGAAAACGCAAAATCCGCACAGATTACCAAGGAAATCACTCAAATAGGAACCAATGAAATGAATAACCCGTTGCTCCAATTATCTTTAAATCAGTTTCCTTCTTTTGTCAACATTCGTGCTGAACATGTCGAACCCGCGGTTGATCATTTGCTGGCTAAAAATCGCAACTTAATCAAAACACTCTTAGAAAGTACCCAAAATTATACCTGGGACAATTTTGTGTTGCCGCTGGAACTGATGGACGCAGAATTAGGAGACGTTTGGCACCTCATCAATCATCTAAACATGGTTCATAATACCCCTGAATTTTATGAAGCTTACGAAAAAGCGTTAGCCAAAATCACGGTATATGGGACTGAAATCAGACAAAACAAAGCGCTTTACCAAGCTTATAACACTGTCCAAGCCAGTGATGAATACCCCCACTATACAGACGCACAACAGAAAACCATCGAAAACCCTCTGAGAGAATTTAAGTTATCGGGCATTGAATTGTCCCAAGAAAAACAAGATCTCTTTAAAAAATTATCCACCCAATTATCCGAGCTCGAAAGCCGATTCGAACAAAACGTTCTACAATCCACCAAGGGTTGGTTTTTGGAAGTCAGCGATCCTGAAAGACTCAAGGGCTTATCGGCAGAAGTCTTAGCAGCCAGTGCCTTAAAAGCCAAAGAAAAAGGCAAAACCGGGTGGATTTTAACCCTGGATCAACCGACTTATGTGGCGGTGCTCACCACCGCAAACGATCGAAGCATCCGAGAACAAATGTACCACGCTTATATGACGCGTGCTTCAAAAGACTTCCCAGGTGGCGCACAATGGAATAACAGTCAATTGCTGCTCCAAATTGTGACCATTCGCAAACAATTGGCCAATTTATTGGGCTTTGAAAATTATTGCCAATATGCACTTGAAAATCGGATGGTCAAGAATACTCACCATGTCACACAGTTCTTGTCGAATTTATTGACACACGCACGCGAGTCAGCGAAACAGGAATTGGCCACATTACAAGAATTTGCCCAAAAAGAATATCACTTAGCCAAAATAGAAGTGTGGGATGTGCCTTATTTAAGTGAAAAATTACAACACCAGAAATATACCATTTCTCAAGAAATACTGCGCCCCTATTTTCCCGAAGAAACGGTATTGAAAGGCCTGTTTTCGATTGCCCACAATTTGTATGGCATTACTATTAAAGAGGTCCAGAATGCCGAAAAATGGGATAATGATGTTCGCTTCTTTGAAGTCTATGATAAAAATAATGCCTTACGCGGAAAGTTTTATGCAGATTTTTACACCCGGCCGAACAAGCAGGGGGGCGCCTGGGTGGGTACTGCAAAGACAAGATTAATACGAAATGCAGAACAGCAATACTCTATGGCATTTTTAATTACGAATATTACCAAAGCGGTACCGGAAGGCCCTCAACCAACCTTATTAAGCCATGATGATGTGGTCACTTTATTCCATGAATTTGGTCATTGTTTACATCAAATTTTAACCAAAGTGGATTACCCCAGTATTGCTGGGATAAGCGGCGTAGAATGGGATGCTGTAGAATTGCCGAGTCAATTGATGGAAAACTGGGCCTGGGAAGAAGGTGCCCTGCGGCTTATTTCAGGGCATTGGGAAAACAAAACCCCGTTACCCACAGAAATGATCGCTAAGTTAAAGGAAGCCAAGAATTTTAACAGTGGTTTATTTTTAGTTCGTCAATTAGAATTTGCGTTGTTTGATTTTCATTTGCATGCAAACCAAAACATAGCAAGTCCACAAGACGTGCAACAAGTATTAGACAGCGTACGGGCAGAAACAGCTCTGTTGGAAATTCCTGAGTACAACCGCTTCCAAAATGGCTTTACCCACATCTTTGCCGGAGGATATTCTGCAGGCTATTATAGTTACTTGTGGGCAGAAGCGTTGTCTTCAGATGCCTATGAATTATTTAAAGAAAAAGGGTTACTGTTTGATAACACCGTTGCCCAAAAGTTCTTAACCGAAATTCTAGAACGCGGCGGTTCTCAAGATTTCATGCAAATGTATGCTAAGTTTCGCGGCAGAGAACCCGACCCCACCGCGTTATTAAGACATTACGATTTGTCGACTTGAAAAAAAAGCCAATTTAGTTGAAATGATCTGAAAAATCTAGGTGGGATCAACTAAGTGAAAGTCGATATTCATGAGCTAGGGATATCTTTTAGAATCTGTAGAGTTGAGAGAGTCTCTGGATGGTTCTCCCCATAAAATTTTCCTTGGATAAATAAAGCTCTTTCTAGCGCGTTTTTTGCCTTTATATAATTGCCTTGTCTCAAATATGTTTTTCCAAGATACTGTAGAGTAAATGCAATTTCAGGTTGATCTTTTTCATAATTGTTTTCTTGTATTAATAACGCCTTTTCTAATGTTAATTGCGCATTGTCTAGATCTTTTGCCACATAATATGAAAATCCCAAATCTCTTAACGTGAATGCAGTGGTTGGATTATCGTTCCCACAATGTTGCACTTGGATAGAAAGTGCTTGGTTCAATAAATCAATTGCTTTTTTAGGATCCCCTACCATAGCATGAACAAATCCCAAATCTCTCAAACAATAAGCAATTTTTGGATGGTACTTCCCATAGTAAGGCTCTAATATGCTAATGCTTCTCTCCAAAATTTCCCTCGCTTTTTCATAGTGTCCAATTTTATAATGTACGATTGCCAATGAACCAAGTGTTGGAATTAAGGCAAGATGATTAGATCCATAGTGTTGCTCTTGTATGCTTAAAGCACTTTCGAGCAGGTTTAAGGCAACTTGATAATTACCAAATAATCGCTGGGCAAACCCTAGGTTTCCCATATCGGCAGCCACATTCGGGTGGTTTTTCCCATACTTTTTCTCTTGAATACTTAAAACCTTTTCAAATATGAGCTTTGTTTTATGATAATCTCCTAATTTACGATAAACAGATGCTAAATTTCTTAAAGAGCGTACAACTTCTGGGTGATCACTACCATAATAGAGTTCCTGAATGTTTAACCCCCGTTCATAGTAAGGTTTGGCAGCCTTTGGGTTATACATCTGATTTAACATTATGTCTGCGATATCACATAAAACATCGCCAACATGAGTTGGCTGAGATTGATGAAGCCATAACTCATCGTAATGCTTTACTAATGATTTTAGATGCGGCAGTAAATCCCGTCTTCTGGCCTCATCTTCTAATGCGTTCGTTTCTCTCTGAAACTCGATATGTATACTTTTTAGTAGTTTATTATACCATTCTAATGTTAACGGTTTAAAATAGATATCGGCCTTATCAATAGCCAACCTATGTCGGTGCCTTATAACGGCTTGTACCAAACGATGAATCATAATGTTTCCATGATCATCTTTATTTATAATTGAATATTTCCATAATTGACTTATTAATTTTGGAAACAATAATTCATCCGAAGACCAGTTAGGATAAGTTTCCTTGAACCAGGTTAATAAAAAATTACGTGGAATTTTTTCTGGGCTCATATAGGCACAAGCCATAAGAATATTAAGTGCTAAGGGGGGTTGATTATCCGTTTTACTTTCTTTAAGGATTGCATCAAAATTAACCTTCCAAGTAACTTCTATGGGGAGACTTCTTGTTCCTAAGGGCAATGTCTGATCAAGTAATAGCTCTTGTTCATGAGCTTTATAAAGTTCTAGGTACGTTCCAACTGATACTGAGTTCTGTCGCATGTATGCACTTGCTTGAGCCATAGCCAAAGGTAAGAATCCCAATATATTGACCAGCTCTTTTACCTCAGGAACCTCATTCTTTTCGAATTTAATATGCGCTACAGACTCAATTAGTTTGATAGATTCTTCTTCGGTCATCACATCGATATTAATAATTTTAAAAGTGTTTGGCCAATTACGTTGGCGAGTCGTTAAAATAATGCTTCCTCCTTCCTCGGGCAGAAAATCCATTATTTCCTCGTAGCTGTTCACATTATCAAAAACTATGAGCCATCCAGGGTGATTAGATAACCAATTCTTTATATAAGAAAGCGCAGACTTAAAACTAGGGTTTTCTTCCTTACAACCTATAAATTTAGCAAACTCAAGATATTGATTTCTTAATTGGTCCAAATTCTCGGCATAAAACCAAGCTTTTAGAGAATATGGGTAGTTTAAATATTGTAAAGCGAGTTGTGTCTTCCCCACCCCCCCCAGTCCTGAAAAAACACCTATGGGATATTCGGTATTGTGAGTTTTATTTTTTTGTTCTGGCATCGGCAATTTTATTTGTAATTCTTCGTGAATTTTTTCTAATAACTTTTCCCTTCCAACAAACTGATGATGCTGCGGCGGCAAATTCCATTGCAGAGAATCTCCGGAATTTATTTTGGTATCAACATATGATGTCATTTGCTTAAAACCATTTCGCGCCAATTGAGAAAATTGTGATTCTTGATTATGGCTTTTTGTTTTGGCATGGATAAAAGAAAAGAAGATTAAAAGAGATGCAAGGATCATCAGGCTTGCGGTCAAAAACGATTTATTTACTTTCCTTGTTTTGATATTGAATATGCTTTTCGAAAGACTATTTTGAACCCCATCGAAACTGATATTCCCTGGATATATTTTATTCCGCGCTGTATCAGTGTAAAAAGTGATTTTCTTCTCTAATTCCTCAATATTCTCACCAAAACCAAAAAAATTAGGCAGCCTTCTTAACAGCTTAAGAAATGAGACATAATAATTTTCTGTTTTAGAAAAATCAATGCAATGATAGTCCAAAAGCTCACGGGATGATATTATCAACGCATCATTATCAAGCAAAAGAAAAAAAGTGTTTATTTTCTTTATCTTATTCAAGTTTTGGAGAAATATATCTATAGTTGCACTTGATATACAATAGGTAACATATTCATCCTTTTTTAACACGCCCTCATGTTCAAGAACCTCCGCGGTGCCCATTTTTCTTATTAAACAGTTTATTCCTAAAATTTTAAGATGGTTAGACAGTTTAAAAAAGAAAGGCTTAATATTTCTTTGATCATTATCATAAATAATCATGTTAATTTTATTTTGATTATTTATAAGTGGCGCCAGTTTCCTCAATTCAGTTTCAAATGAGGCATTAGACAGTAAATTTGTATAATGGGTTTTTAGAAGGTTGTAGTGGTCAGATTTTTCGACAAGATCAATAATACCTTCTTGCGTTCTACATTCTAACTTTAACAATATATTACGGACATGCGTTTCGGCTGTTTTAGGCGAAATTGATAAAAGTTGAGCCATTTTCTTGATTGCCCTTCCATTAAGCAAACAAGCAATAATATCAATTTCTCTACGTGTAAAAGTTTTTTTTGGAATTATATCAGCTTGCAAGTCGTATATTTCTTGGGACGTGGTCATTTTGTCGGAATCTGAACTTGATTTTATAATTTTCATTTAAAAGCATTGTACCTGAATCTGTTCATTTTGAAGCAAAACGCGGTTCCTGAGATAGAAAACTTTATTCTTCTTTCAGAACAGCTAACATTTTATGGATAATTCTACTCAGTTCGTTCCTTTGGATCAAATAAGGCTATCACTCAAACTAGAATAGTTTATATACTAACTATTAACTGGTACTTTCCATAACGAAATGACAAAGTTGAGAACAAGCGGGTTCTTTTACAGTCGAGTTCATGACAGTATAAACCTCTATCAGTAATTAATAGGGATTCTATATATTTTTAAAATGAATATCCAAATAATGTAGCAAGTTATTTGCTTCCAAGGCCCCATTACTTCCTTGATTTTTATATTCCTGGAAAATTCTTAACGATTTTTTAATGAGAGTTTGGGCTTTATCAATTTCATTAAGTGCAATATAAATTTTTGCCAAACACAAGGTCGCACTACCTACAAACAAATGTTCTTTTCCATAAAACTGTTCTTGAATTGCCAATGAGCGCTTCATTAATTCCAGCGCCATATTTAAATTACCTTTGTCTTTATAGACATTTGCAAGTCTCATCAGAACCTTAGAAGTTTCGGGATGTAAATCGCCATAATATTTATTTAATGACTCATAGGCTTGTTTAAGAGTTTGCTCGGCTTTTTCCAAGTTGCCATGATAATTGTGCAGCCTTCCCAACTCTACTAATGTTTTTGAAAATTCAGGATTATTTTCATCATAATATTGTTTCTTAATTCGAATTGCACGTTCTAATAATATATACGAAAACGAATTCTCAACTCTCACCCCCTTATTAGATTCTAACTTTTCAACGGGTTGCTCTTTTATTATTTGATGGTTAGGGGATGACTTTAAAATCCTCTCAGACTCGGAGATGTCTTGACAGACACTTGCCAAATACGTGAGAGTTTTGGCTATTTCTAAACTATTTTCGCCGTAAAATTCTTCATCTATCTTTAATGCACGAACAAGTATTTCTTTTGCCAAAGAAAATTCTCCCAAATCTTTATATACATAGCCCAAATTTGTCAAGACCATCGCAACTTCAACATGATTTTTTCCAAAATAGGCTTCATCAATACCCAAAGCTTTTTCTAAAAGATCTTTAGCCTGAAGTGCATCTCCGGATTCACGATAGGCATTGGCAAGATTGGCCATGGTGATCCCTACGAATATATGTTTTTCACCAAATATAGATTGTTTGATCTTTAAAGCCGACTCCAAAAGTTCCATGCCCTTTCTAATATTGCCTAAAAAGTGATAAGTAGTGCCCAGACTGTCCAAAGCTCTTCCCACTGCGAGATGATTTTTACCATAAAATGTTTCTTGTATTCTTAAGGATCTTTCTAAAAGTTCTTTTGACTTATGCATGTCGCCAAGTTTATTATATGCAACTCCAAGCCAATCTAAAGTTTTTCCTACTTCAAAGTGATCTTTTCCTAAATGTCTTTCTTGGATTTCTAGTGCTTTCTCTAAAAGTACTTTCTGCGTTTTTACTTCTCCCAAGTCTCCATAGGAATCTGCCAAAACAGTTAAAGCTTTTGCTACCGCCACATGATTCCCACCATAGTGTTTTTCCTGAATCTTCAAAACCTGATTTGCCAGCTCCATTTGTTTTTTGGGTTTTCCTAAATATCCATAAGTAATACCAAGATTACTTAATACTTTGGAGGATTTAAAATCATTTTTTCCATAATGCTTATCCTTAATATCTAACGCTCGCTCATAGTAAGGCTTTGCTTCTGAAGGATTCCCCATATGATAAAGAAAAACATCAGCAATGTCAGATAATATATTACTTAAATAAGTATTGTATTGGTCATTTGGCCATAGTTTTCTATGATTTTCGACCAATGTAAGCAAATGCGGCAACAATGATTTTTGTCTATTCTCATCCTCTAACACTGAACTTTCTCGAACAAATTCATTATGTACAGATTCAAGTATTGAATTGTACCATTCTAAAGTTTGCGGCAAGAAATTTGTATTCTTTTGTTGTGACGAAGCTCTATGCTGTTGACGTAAAACAACCTGCATTAGCCTGTGTAGACCAACATTTCCCTTCGCATCGTTATGAATCAGAGAATACTGCCACAATTGGCCAATAACATTATGTAAAATTAAATCGGGATTTGATTGCTTTGGATATGTTTTTTTAATCCATGCTAACAAAGTATCAAAGGAAATCTTATCGGGAGCCAGGTAAGCACACACCATTAGGACATTCAGTGATACTATCGCCTCCTTAAATTTTCTTGTTTGATTAGCAATGGCGTTAAGACTAACGTTCCAAGTAATCGCTACTGAATCACTATTTATAGGGTCTGGATCAACATTGTCTTTTAGTATTTCGTTCGCATGTTCTTCGAAAAGATTTAAGTAATCCAATACCGAAATCTGATGAAAGTGGATATATGCTCCAGCTTGAGATAACGCCAATGGTAAATATCCTAGCCTTCTGGCCAGTTCTCTCATAACCGAATTTTCATCACTCTTAACAGAACGATTAATGACCGACTTCAAGAGCTTAATGGATTCTTCTTCGGACATGACATCTATGGAGAGTACTTGAAATTTCCCCGGCCAATTACGTTGCCGAGTAGTTAACAAAACACTTCCACCTGAATCTGGCAAAAAGTCGGAAATGTCATCATAGGATTTGACGTTATCGTACACTATTAACCAGCCAGGATTTTCAGCCAACCATTTCTTAACATAAGTAATAACAGATTCTCGGGATGAATTTTCTGGTACATATCCTATTTCTTTTGCAAACTCCAAATAGATTTGGCTTAGTTCATCTTTCTTTTCTGCCGGAAACCAAGCTCGAAATGTATAATGATGAATTGAGTTATGAATATATTCTAATGCCAATTGAGTTTTTCCAACTCCTCCTAATCCCGCACAAGCGCTAATGACTAAACCATTATTTTCAGGCTTATTCTTCGAACCATTAAAAGCAACTGGGTGTAAATAGGTGTTCAATTCTTCTAGTAATTTTTCCCTACCAACAAAAATACGATCTTGTCTCGGTAAGTTCCAACGCACTAGCTTTTTATCACCTATTTTACCTTCCAGATCAGATGAGTCTACTGATAATTCATTTTTTTTATCTCCAATGACTAGTGGCTGTATATCTTTAATATTGAACCAAATATAACCGCTAAAAAGAAAAATGAAGGGTCCTATAATCAATACTTTGTTCTTAGATATTTTCCCAGCGGTCTTAAGGATAAGCTGATATATCTTACTTTCTCTGGATTTCTTCAACCCATCTTGTTTGAAAACACCACTGATTGAGCCATTCGAACTATCGGCATTATGCTTGAAGGTTTGATTAGAAACATCACTATTTTCATAAGACGTTAATGTTCTGTAATGGCTTTTTAAAAGACCATAGTGTTCAGATTTTTCTATTAGGTCAATGATGAAATTTTGAGACCTACAATCTGTCTTTAGCATTATATTGCGAATATGAGTTTCGACTGTTTTGGAGGAAATTGACAACAAGCGGGCTATTTTTTTTGCGGATCTTCCATTAATAATACAGGCAACTATATCAATTTCCCTACGCGTCAATAGGGTCCCTGGCACTATGTCAGATTGTAAATGGTATATATCTTGTAGATCTGAAGTTTTGAAATCTTTGTGAGCAGGTTGGCTAAGATTCGTTTGGGAGTTTGAATTTCTACTCGGCGCACTTTTATCAAATATAGATTCATCCAATAAATAGTTTCCTATTCTAGTGTTTTCAAGAAAGATTACAGGGATAATGTTAACCTCTCAGTGATATTTACTCAATCTCTGTTCTACCACCCCCTAGAGAGGACCATTCGTTCCATTCTTTAACTTACTGGCATGAAGAATCCCTCCTAGGACAGATTTCCATAAGACGTAACGTCAAAGGTTGGTTTTAAACCAGCCTATTTCTTAATTCCTTCTTAAATTGGCTCAGTAATTTTCCCTTAGGAGCGCATTTAGGTATTTATGGTGTATAGAGAACGAAATACATTCGCATTAACCTTTCTAGAGCAGCAGTAATACATGAGACTCTAGGAGAAGGAAGATGGATATTAAATTGCATAACAGTGAGATGTTAAATCAATCCTATCAAGATTACAGTAATCACTTTATAGGTCAAAATGAGTTGGAAGGAAAACATTCGGCACGACGACCAATGTTAAGTGTTCATTTAAACACCATCGATGCCATTACAGCTGAGCTTCTCACCACACGAGAAAGAGAAGTGTTTAATTGTTTATTGAATGGAAGAACGGCAAAGGAATCGGCAAAGGATCTCTTCATTTCTCCCAGAACCGTCGAAAGACATTTGGAAAATTTACGAAAAAAATTAAACTGCCGAAACAAATTTGAGTTGGTTGGCAAGGTACTAAATGGTTCAAAAGATGCTCGTTTTTCTAATGGAGTCATGGGGTTACTGACAGAGACTACTTAAGGAGTATAAAAATGCCGGCCAGCACTGCGTTTTCTTTACAATTTATTCTGCTTTACACAAAGTCGGTTTTTGATAGATTTTTTTCACGTTTGGAGTTAAACGCACGTTTTGAGTATCCCATAACGATTTATATAATCCATGGGCTTGCAACAGTTCATCATGATGACCATCTTCAACAATTTCCCCATGGTCAATAACCAGTATTCTATCCATATTCATTAATGTTGATAATCGATGAGCAATAACAATTGTAGTTTTGTTTTCCATCAAAGATATCAGGCTTTGTTGGATTAATCTTTCAGTAATAGAATCTAGAGAAGAGGTTGCTTCATCTAATAAAAAGATGGGGGAGTTTTTTAAAACTGCTCTGGCGATAACTATGCGTTGCCGTTGACCTGCTGAAAGCTTAACCCCCCCTTCTCCCACTATTGTTGAATAGCCTTCTGGTAAAGAATCAATAAAGTCATGAATATGAATTTTTTTAGCCGCCATCGCCACTTCTTCCATGGTGGCATCGAAATTACCATACGTAATATTTTCATAGATCGTTCGATGAAACAGTAGTGGATTTTGGGGGACAACAGAAATTGCCTGACATAGTGATTCTTCAGTTACACCCGCTATATCTTGATTGTCAATGAGTATTTGTCCATACTGAGGTTGAAAAATTCGCAATAATAGGTTAATAAATGTTGTTTTCCCTCCTCCAGAATATCCGACCAAGCCAACTTTTTGACCGCCCTTGATTTTAACTGATTGGTTGGAATAAAGATATTTTGCGTTTTGGTGTTTAAAATATATATTTCTAAAATCAATTTCACCATGAACAACCCTCAGGGTTGATTTTTCTTTGTCCGATTTTTGATCGCCTGAAAGGCTTATAAGATTTAAACCTTGAAATACCTTGCCAAACTCGGAAGAAAATCTAGAAATATCAGCAGACAAGCTCCAAAGTGAGTCGATGATTTGAAGGTTAATGGTTAGTATTAAAGCGAAATCGCCAATCGAAATATGATTATATTTTCTCCCATACATTAAAAATGTCAGGCATAATATTTGAATGATTAAAAATGAGAGCCCCTGGAATAAGTTTAATTTTAACATAAACCAACTCAATCTCTTTTCAGCTTCCATGCTTTTTAATCCAAGAGCGGAAACCCTCTTCTCTTCGTGGTCTCTTGAGCAAAAAAGGCGAATTATTAACATGCCGGAAAACATATCAACAATGTTCCCTGTTGAATTATTATTTGCCTCAGACAAGTTTCCAGACAAATAATATATGTGTTTACTGCAAAATACAGATACTAAAAGATATAGCATCATCCAACCACTGGTAATGATACAGAAAAATGGGTGAACAAAATACATCGTAACACAAGCAAATATAACGGCCAGAAATTGACTTATAAACTTGTCAATAAACAATGAAATCAATTCGCAAAATCCATTTGCAATGTTCTCAATTTTAGCAGACACGGCGCCAGTAAAATTATCTTGATAAAAATAATGATTTTTTGCTAGTAACTCCTGTGCAAGCTTTTTAATTATATCTTGCTTCAAGTTGGGCATCATTTTAAAACGAATCAAGCTGTAAAATCGAAAATTCAGATTAAACAAAAAAGAAAGACCTATGTATATTAGTGCGGGGTACATTAATTGATAAACAATATAGCTTGGATGTGATATGGCGACACGGTCTAAAATCAGTTTAAGAAGATAGGGTCTAAGCGACACATCAACTGCCCAGAATATGGCAACCAGAAAGAACCCTAAAATATGCCAACGATAAGAGTCGAGATTACTGCTCAAAAATGCCCATTTATCTTTTATTTGAGATTGCCGTACCTTTTTTTGAGTAGTATTCATTTTTAACCTTAGCTTCCAGCAATAATAAATTCATCTAACAAAATTGACCCTGATCTTATATAACTGCGAGGATTAACATCACGCCCAATAGCAATGATATTGGCCAACATATCCCTTAGATTTCCAGATATGACTACTTCGTTTACTGGATATAAGATTCTGCCCTCTTGGATCCAAAATCCACTAACTCCTTGGGAATAGTCCCCTGTAATCAAATTTGTACTTTGTCCCAATAATTCTGTAACTAAAAGTCCATTGCCCATGAGCTTCAATAGACTGTCTAAATTATCTTCTGTATTTTGAACTAAAAGATTATGAACGCCTCCTGCATTTCCAGTAATTTCCATCCCTAATTTTCTAGCGGAATAGGAGTCAAGAATATAATTTTGTAGAATGCCGCTTTTTACAAGACTATTTTTTTTTGTCAGTACTCCTTCTTGATCAAAAGGCGCACTCCCTAACCCATTCAAAAGGTGCGGATCATCATCGATATGTATAAAATTCGGGAACACTCTTTCGCCAAGTTTGCCAGCTAAAAATGATGCTTCCCGCCATATATTATTGCCGGAGATTGCTGCGACAAAAGGTTCTAAGAGACCATTTGCTATCTCAGCGGAGAAAATTACGGGGGCGCGGCATGTCTTTATCTTTCTTGGGTCTAATTTTTGGATAGCTTTTTTGGCACTCCGTTTTCCTATAATACTTGGGTGATCTAAATCTTGAAAATTTCGCACGACCGAAAAATCTAACCCTTTCTGCAAAGCATTGTTGGATTTAACGACTACTTCGCAGGATATTGAATATCGTGTACTTGGACACTCTCCTAAAAAACCATGCGAGTTTCCGTACGCATGGAATCTCTTGCTTTGGGTAAAAATAGACCCCAGTGGATGAACGCGAACAGAGTCAATTTGAAGAGCGGCCTCTTCACTCTTTAGGGCTAAAACTGCTGCCTCTTCAGTTGTAATTTTTGTTGGGTTATACAATTTTAAATCTGGAATTTGATCTGACATGTGCCGAGCATCTGCCAACCCAGAAAAAGGATCTTCCATCGTATATTCCGCAATTTTATATGCGGCTTCAATAGCCATTTTGACGGAATTTAAACTTAAATTTTTTGTAGAAGCCGTTCCCTTTTTTCGGTCTTTATAAATCGCAACCCCAAGGTTTTTTTCATGTTTATACTTAATTTCTCTTGTCTCTCCTAAACAAGCCTTAACTGAAGAACCTTTTTCAATATTAATACCTATTTCAGCTTGATTGGCTCCTAGCTTCTTGGCATACATTAATGAAGACTGCACGATTTCTCTCATTTCTGACATTAGAATAAAATCATTTTCCATTTTTAATTCACCTTAAGTCAGACTATTTTTCACTTCAACTTATCATAAATATGCTACTTTTTTTAGCTAAGGGCAATATAAAAGTCGGGTGTGGGTAGTACTACGCATTTGCCTTAAATTGCTTGAATCTCGAAAGAAATGTGTTGTAATCTATCCTTAAGCACTAAAAAAGATGTAGTAGTGTGAAAAATTTAATAGTTTAATGTAAGGAGAAATATCATGGGTGGATGTGCAAAAGAAGACAAGAGTGATTGTGGCGCAGGTTTATTTCAACCAACCGCGGCTGAAAACCAATCATCCGAGTCTTTCATTAATCAAAACTCAAACGTTGGTACAGATTTGCCATTTAAAAAAGATGTTCTGAATGGTAACAACCAACTTGCAAACACAGGGAAGTAATTCCCATTGTTAAGAGAGAGACATGTCTCTCTCTTAACTCTCCCAATAAACTGTTTGGCATGGCTTTGTTTGAGACAGAGGAGAAGGAAGTGAATATCAAACAAGAGTATGGTGAAAAACTATTAGATGATACAAGAAATTTGCTCGAGCCTTGTCATTACCATAATTTCTTTGATGAGAATTTTTTAAGCGAATCAGACGTTTTAGATTTCTTGCATTCAATACAGACAGAAAAGGCGTCGGCGAACGTTAGGGTTTTTATTGACCAAGGGAGAAGAGCAGACTATGAAGATGGGTTTTTCAAATGCAGCATCAATAAAGAAGATACTGTAACGAGTTGGGTCAAAAGGCTCTTTAAAGATCATAAGTTTGGTATTGTAATTGGGCAAGCTGAGCAATTTAATGACAAAGTGGCTCAAAAGTGCGCCCAGTTTTTTGAGCCGATCTTCCAGAAAGTTGGTTTGCCATTAGGCGGAGCAACTATTACTTTCTTTATTGGCAATTATGGATTTACTCCTTTCGGAGTTCATAAAGATATGGAAGAAAAGAGTATTTTTCATTTCCATATTGGCCCAGGAAAAAAGGAAATGTACTTATGGAATGAAAGTGATTATAAAGAAGCAACCGGCACAACAGGCTCTTTTTTTGAACCTGATAAAATTGTAGAAAAAGCTAAGAAATATACCATTCTTCCATATGATTTATTTCACTTGCCAGCAAGTTATTATCATATTGGGTATACCGATGAATTATCCATAGGTATGGCACTAGTTCTGATAGACATTACTAATAAAAAGTTGACGGAAGAAGCAATCCGTATTATGTATAATGAAGTTTTCAATTATAAAACGACCTATAGACTCCAGAACGATATTTTTTCCACCAATAACGATTTTCACTTGGAGCATATTTATCCAACGCATCGTATCTCAAACTATCAAACGAATACACTCTCAGAATGGGTGGAATCTTCAGCAAGTGATTGGAGATTGGCGAAGCTTAGTAATTTTGGCTTCAATAATGCTCCTCCTATGGATACAACTGTAGAATTAAATATTTCTGACAAAAAAATACAAGCCATCCGTCCTTTTAACATATATTCCAGAATAGAGTCACAAGAAATAATGGCAATTTTTGTCAGAAATCAGAAAATTATCGTTAGAAATCACCCTGCATTTCCAGCCATGTTAGAAAAAATAAATTCGGGGTCCCCTATTGATGTGGCTGAACTTATCAAACCACTTTTAGATGTTTGGAAAGAAGAGGATGCATTAAACCTTATTTCTTTAATCTTAAGGAATCATGGGGTTACCGTTGTTTCTTAAATTTAAAACAGGTTAAGAGAGTGCTATATGATATTAATAGTTGGAACCAAAGATGATTTAACGATTAAATATTTTCAAAAATACTTAACTCAAAATATGCGGTTATTTGTTTTTCTTAACCAAAACAATATTGGCATTGAGTATCATTTAGATCTGGATGGCATTCATTACAACAATGGTTTATTCATTGCTTTTTCATCGATAACTGGTGTATTTAATAGGGCAAGAGATTTAAATCCGCGATATAAGTACCCAAAAAAACTCTATTCAAATCTCGGATTGTTGTTTTATATATTGGATACCACTTTTAACAATGTTGTTAACCGATCTGACACTACTGGCAGCAATATTTCTAAGCCATATCAGTTGAGATTTTATAAAAGGAAGAATATAAAAATACCTAAATCCACCATATTAGCAAATACTATTCCCCTTGGATTTCATGAAAGTACTATATATAAATCAACAAGTAGCGAAAGGTCAATCGTTAAAGAGATTAATCCTGTCGATAGCCTACGACAGGTTACTTGTCCAGTTCTATTTCAAAAGAATATTTGTGGAACCAATATCAGAGCTCATGTTGTGGGAAAGGAAGTATTCTCGTTGGCGATTACTTCAGATACGATTGATTACAGATATTCAAAGAATAAAACACGATTTGAAGAAGTAGAATTACCTTCTTCTATTAGTCGTGAGTGCGCAGACATAACCAAGCAAAATAACTTTTTGTTTAGCGGGATAGATCTGATAAAAACAACCCGCGGCTATTATTTTTTAGAAGCTAACCCTAGCCCAGGATATCATTATTTTGAGAAGCATATGAACGAAAAAAAGATTTCATTTGCCTTGATGAATATTTTGGCAAAAAGGAGTATTAAATGATACTTATCATTGGTTGCAACAATGCTTTTGCTAAAAAGTACTCAGAGTATCTTGGTAGAAACAAGATCGAGCATGTATTCCTTAGCTTCCAAGACATAATAAATGATGTTTCAGTATTCGATAACATTGAAGACAAGAGTAACAACTGTATTTGGCAAACAAATAATGTCAGAATTGATTTTTCATCTATTACTGGAATTTATCATGAAGTGTTATATTTGGAAGAGAATTTGTTTTTTGAATTTGATGCGAAAGATAGAAACTACGCCAGGAACGAATGGTTTGCATATTTTGTTTACCGAATCTCTCAATTTGAAAACGTTATAAACCCAATTCATCACAAACATTTGAATGGTTCATATTTTAGGTGGATCTTTATTTTTAAGATTGCAAAAGAAATAGGTTTCCACACTCCAGAGTACTACGCATCTACTGATGTAGAAAAAATATCAGATTTCGTCAAAAATAAGCGTTATATTGCAATGAATGATGTCTACAATTTTAAAAACCTAGCTGAATCAACAGCTATCAACCCCGAAACGCTCTTGGCGGTAGAGTATATTCAAGGTATTCCTATCCTTGTACATGTGATCAATGATTTAGTTTTAAGTACTGCTATTTATAACGAAGGTTCTGAACCAATTTACTTGCCTGATCAAATTAGAAAATGGTGTTTACAAATTACTCGTGAGCTTGGTTTGGTTGTCTCGGAAATATTTATAAAGCTAACGCCTGACAATAAATATTATTTATATTATGTTTCATTGTTTCCTAATTGGTCTTCTTGTTGTTATGATGAGGAAATTTATTGGGGAAAAATAACTGATGTTTTGAATTCGAAAAAAATTAATTTCGATAACTATCCCGCTAGTAAAACTAAGGGAATATCCCAGGCTCATCTCAAAAAGAGTTTTATTATAAGGAAGCATAGACCAAATGTTCATGGTAATTATGTTGAGCCAGCTTGTATAGAGCACCAGATCTAATGTAAAATTTGAGCTCAAACATTCTTAGTTTCAAAACATATTGCCCAAGAAAAAGATTATGGTAAATTATAAAGGCTGTCGGATAGCCCAATTTGCTCCGCCGAAGCTACTTGATATATATTCGATGTGTTAATTTTTACAGTTAAGAAGTTGCATTATGATTCTCTCAAACTTTTTTTGACCAGAATAATACTATTATGATTGAATTTAAAAAAGCCATCCTACTATTTATTTTCATCTTTAGCTCATTATTCATAGGCGGCGCTCAATGTCAACCATCTATTGTTTTTCAAGATTTTTCGATTGTGGTATCTTCCTCCGATAAATATCGAGAACTTTGGCATCCTTTTTTTTATTTTCTCTTTAAAAATTGGCCATCCCTTAGACAGGAAAATTCCCATATTCCAATCTTTTTAATTACCAGCGATATGAGCTACCCTGATCCCAGAATAACTGTTATTAAAGCAGGGAAGTCTGAAAGTTGGTCTACAGGAATTTCAAAGGCATTAAATCAAGTTAAGACAAAGTACGTGCTATATCTCCAAGAGGATTTTATAATACATTATCCAATCGATGAATTTTCCTTAGAATATTTTTATAAAATCATGGACAAAGAAAAAGCTTCATACCTTGAGCTTACTTTTGATAGTTTTTTTTCTAATGAGCCGCTCCATCCTGTCTACCAAGACATCGCAATTAAAAACCGGTTCTCTGAATTTCGCACAGCATTACAGGCTAGCTTTTGGGATAAATCCGTTTTTATTTCTTTGTTAAATGTCCAAGAAAATCCCTGGGAATTTGAAAATTATGGGAGTGTTCGTAGCCAGAAAGAGAATTATCATTTCTGGATTGTTCAAAAAAATCATCCAATAGTATATCTAAATGCCTGTGATCGTGGTTATTGGAACAATGCCGTTTTAAAATATATACAATTACAGGGTATTGAGATACCTGTTCGACGTCTACCTATTGATAAAGACCATTCTTTAATACATTGGATTAAGCATTATTACCCAAGGATATATAAACAGCTTTTAAATTTTGATTCACTATGGCTTAATAATACTATGCTGCGACATGAAAATATTTAATAGAAATTTTTACCTACGGACGAGTTAAATAAAGATGAAATATAAGATAGTAGGACTTTTGTGTATAATATTAACGATATCACCCAGCTATAGCCAATCAGATGACTTTAATGTTGGCAACAAATGCGTGAGCAACAGAAAATCCTCAAGTGATTTTAATATAAATAATGAACGCATAGTAAAAGCGATCATTTTTGATATAGGGAATGTTTTAGTCAAAGTGGATTTAAATCTATGGCAGGACGGCTTCAATAAAATTGGAGTCAACATACCTAAAAACATGCTCCAAAACAACAAATTAAGTGAATTGGTTTATAGCTATACTGAAGGGAAGATTAATACTAGTACCTTTGTTTCGAGATTTTCAAATGCATTAGGAGTCGAAGAAATTCCCGAAAATGAATTCAAAATGGCTTGGAATTTTGTTATTCTATCTCTTCACTTAGATGCAATAGAAAACCTACAAAAATTTAGAAATTCTGGTTATAAAATATATGCCTTAAGTGATAACAATCATATGCATTCTGAATATATTGATGAACTGTATCAACAAATATATCCTGATAAAAGTTTTTTTGATTTATTTGACAAGGTATTTCTCTCTCAAGAAATAGGATTTCGAAAAACATCGGACGAAGCCTGGCTATACTTATTAAAAGATCAAAAATTAAAACCCGAAGAATGTTTATTTGTTGACGATATGCTAATAAATATAACTAGGGCAAAAAAATTGGGACTGCATGTTTTCCATTACGAAACCGGAAGTGATATGTCTAAGGTATTAGAAACAATTCAAGCAATTAACCTAAAAAGTATCTAAAAAATGTACGTGTTAAATGAAAATCTATTTAATTTTCTAGCAACTTTTATTTTAGCCACCATTATGTTTTACAAGATATTCCCACTTTCTATCTTAAAAAAAAAATATCCACTGAAAAAAACTATGGTTTTCGCATTACTAATACAATCGTCTCTTGGTCTTATGTTTACTCTTCTCCTTACTATTTGCCATGTAATTACAACGCCTTGGATTTTTTTAAATAAAAAACTCATTTTAAAAAATGGATGTCAGGAATTCTCAAGCTGCATAGAAGAAAGAGGCCTTTTTTATCTTCCAAATGTTGCAATTCAATACTCAACAGAGTCTGGATACTTCAAAATAATTTTTATAAATGAAAAAAATGAAACAAGAACAGTTCTACTAAGCGAGTCGTATATATTGGGTTGGGAATAGACAATGTTCAATTTTCTTTTATCCATTATTTGTTTATTACTATTCGGTTATTACAAGCTATACATTTTAACAAATGTTCCCCCATTCCTTTCAACTCATTTTACAGTGATGCTTTATATTTATTTTGTACATTTTATATCATTCATTTTTCACATTTACTTCTTATATTCTCTATATTTTCTAAAGACTAGCGATGTTTCGAGAGCCCCAACAATAGCAGGGATAAAGTACCAAGCGATAACTCCACAAATTCTTTGCATTTCTCTGTTTACTTACATTCTAATTAATAATGGAAATATTCCCCCTGGGGGTGTTTTTCACCCTAAGGAAGTCACTATTTATAATTCTAGTTCACTGTGCGATTATTATTTCATTCCAAACTGCACTAAAAACAAAAACAGCCTTTCCATAAAAGGAGACATCACAATTCAATATTTGTTCAACAACGAAAAAATGTTGACCGTTAGTTTTATCAACAATAAAACAATGAAGGATCAAACAATTACTTTACGCCTCATCAATCCCAATCTGGTGTGGTTAGTAGACAATTGTTATACGTCACGTTATTTTATGAACAATGTCTCTACCTACTATCAGTAGATGACTGTGTTTTATGCAAATGTATGTTAAGTTTCGCGGCAGAGAACCAGACCCCACCGCGTTATTAAGACATTACGATTTGCCTACTTGAATAAAGCAGCATATTCCTGTCTATCAATCACAGCGTTTTCGCGTAACGGCACTGCCGCTGTTTCGTAGAGCTTCACGAATTTTTCATTTGTCGCTGCATTGGGAAATGGTTTGGCCAGTCGATGGACAAAACCATGGTGCCCAAATAATTGACTTGCAGGATCACGTTGAGGTCCCGCTGGCATATAAAAAATCTCTTGATTTTGCTCGTGTGGCTCAGTCCCTAAATGACAAATGACTGAATAATAGTTTGGTGGCCTTTGACCAGTCAAAATGATTTGACCGCTCTCAAAAACGTAAAATTTAGGTGTTTTAGAATTTTTACGTTCTAGAGCAAGCGCTGACAAAACGGGAGCATCCACTTTCAGTTTATCCTGAACAGAACGACCACGCACTGCCAGTGAAAATGCAACCACGGGTGATGCCGTAGCCGCATTTGCGCTACTCGAAAGGCTGTAAGTAGCACCCGCTTGGATCCTTGCCGATGAATCTCTGTACATATTTTCGAATTTCTTAGTACTCGCTTCAGCAAACGGTTTGACCAACCGATGGACAAAGCCATGACGGCCAAATAACTCGTCTGCGGCTTGTCCTCCTGGTTTGTAGAAAATCTGTTGATTCTGTTCGTGGAATTGAGTCCCTAAATGACAATTAGCGGCATAATAGCCTTCCGGTGCTCTGTCCGCCAGCTGTATTTTTCCATTGTCATAGACGAAAAACTTAGGCGTATTCGAGTTTTTACGTTGCAATGCGATGGCCGCCAATACGGCAGCATCCATCCGAAGTTTTTCCTGAACAGAAAGACCATTGCCGACTGCAGCAAGTTGGTTTGCATTGTTATTATTATTGTTGCTAGAAGTAGTCGTAATCGTATTAGAACGCGACGGTTCTCCACGGTTTACAGCTGCCAGTGCAACTGCTGCAGCAGCTCCTATCTCTTGCATACCGCGACTAAAGTCGTCGTAGTCATCGTCGTTATGGTGATTTGGTCGTCCTTGGCTCTCCAAACGAGATACTTCAAGGGCTCTCTCTAATTCAGCATCTTCGTCATCTGGTTGATGCACTCCTCTTAAGCTGTCCATGCTAACCTCACGTAAAAACTGCTGATATATTTTCTCTACTTCTTCGTCTGAAGCTGCAGGGGGCTGATCTAAACCCATATGCTCTCGCTTTTTCACTGCTTCACGTTCCACAGCCAATTGACGTTCCACCGCCAATGCATGTGAAGCCTGTTCACGAGAATACTGTTCGCGTACAGCCCGTTCATCCATAACCTGCTGAAATAATTTCGCTTCGTCTTCGTTTAGAACTACGAGCTCGTCTGAATCTGCAGGGTGCTGATCTAAACCTTTATTCTCTCGCTGTTTCACTGCTTCACGTTCCCTGATAAATTCACTTTCCTCCGCCAATGCAAGTGCAGCCTGTTTACGATAATACTCCCGGTCAGCCATAACTTGCTGAAAGTGTTCCGCTTCGTCTTCGCTTATATATGCTACAAACTCGTCTGAATCTACAGGTTCGGCTGAAGCTGCGGGGTGCTGATCTAAACCTTTATTCTCTTTAGAACGCGACGGTTCTCCACGAGATACAGCTGCCAGTGCAGCTGCTGAAACGGCTCCTATCTCTTGCATACCGCGGTAGATAAAGTCGTCGTCGTCATCATTGTCGTCATGGTGATCTGGTCGTCCTTGGCTCGCCAGAAGAGATAATTCAAGGGCTCTTGCTAATTCAGCATCTTCGTCATCTGGTTGATGCACTTCTACTTCGGCTGAAGCTGCGGGGTGCTGATCTAAAGCTTTATTCTCTCGCTTTTCCACTGCTGCTAGGATTTCCAGATCGGGGATTCCCCAGGTCTTTAATTTTTTGATTTCGTCCTCTAGTAAACCAGTTCCCCTCTTATCTCTCTCCCTTTGAAGCAAAATTGCTTCCTGATTTGTTCCAAGAAAAGTCAATGCTTCTAATGCTAACGCTCTTTGTCGCTCGGTCATTGCAGTATACAATACTAATACATCAGCCTCTACTTTCTGTGCCACGTTGATTTTATTCGATTGAAAAAATTCATAGGCACAAATAACAAACACATCTTGGAAAAGCTTGACTGAGCGAATATTTTCTTCAGCAATAGGTTCACGGGTTAAATCACAGAAGGCTCGACGTTGACCCACTACTAGGTTTCTTTTATCATTAAAAGCAAACATTTGTAACAATGATGCTCTTTCGAAAACTATAAAGCTCGGTCGACCTGTCACGCAAACAGGATCTTTCGATACTTCTCGGGAGAGACGATCTTCAAAAAAACCAAGTGCTTCTGTAATCTGATGAAAATTCATTTTTATCTTCCCCCATTTTACCCGATACAACGTCTATTCAGTGGAATTAGTTCTTACGGGTTATTTCTCATTAGTGTCGCCAATCTCATTAAATTCATCGTGTTTTTTCCAGATATAAAGGTAACTTACTTTTGGTGCTATGTCAATACTGAACTCACTCTTTTTCATCTAATAAATCGCAAAAAAAGCGAAGTTTTTTCCGCCCTTGTATGCTAAGTTTCGCGGTAGAAAACCCGACCCACCGCGTTATTAAGACATTGCGATTTGTCTAATTAAATGCAGCAGCATATTCCTGTCTATCAATCACGGAATTTCTGCGTAACGGCACCGCTGCTGTTTCGTAGAGCTTCATAAATTTTTCATTTGTCGCTGCATTGGGAAATGGTTTGGCCAGTCGATGGACAAAACCATGGTGCCCAAATAATTGACTTGCAGGATCACATTGAGGTCCCGCTGGCATATAAAAAATCTCTTGATTTTGCTCGTGTGGCTCAGTCCCTAAATGACAAATGGCTGAATAATAGTTTGGTGGCCTTTGACCAGTCAAAATGATTTGACCGCTCTCAAAAACGTAAAATTTAGGTGTCCTAGAATTCTTGCGTTCTAGGGCAAGCGCTGACAAAACGGGAGCATCCACTTTCAGTTTATCCTGAACAGAACGACCACGCACTGCCGGTGAAAATACAACCACGGGTGATGCCGCAGCCGCACTTGCGCTACTCGAAGCTAGGCCGCATGAAGCACCCGCTTGGATCCTTGCCGATGAAACTCTGAACATATTTTCGAATCTCTTAGTACTCGCTTCGGCAAGCGGTTTGACCAATCGATGAACAAAGCCATAATGACCAAATAACTCGTCTGCGGCTTGTCCTCCTGGTTTGTAGAAAATCTGTTGATTCTGTTCGTGTAATTGAGTCCCGAAATGACAATTAGCGGCATAATGGCCTTCCGGTGCTCTGTCCGCCAGCTGTATTTTTCCATCGTCATAGACGAAAAATTTAGGCGTGTTTGAATTTTTACGTTGCAATGCGATAGCTGCCAATACGGCAGCATCCATCCGAAGCTTTTCGTGAACAGAAAGGCCATTGCTAGCTGCAGCACGTTGGTCTCCGTTGTTATTGTTGTTAGAAGTGCTAGCCGTCGTATAAGAACGCGACGGTCCCCCATGGCTCACAGCGGCGGCGGCAGCACTTGCAGATGCTGCATTTGCGTTTCTGTATACTCCCGCTGCATGCAAGGCTGCAGGACCTCCTCGATGCTGCCCGTTGTAATCGTCGTCATCATCATCGTCATTAGGGTGGTAATTCCATCGTCCTAATCCACGCGCTTCGCTTTCCAGACGAGATAATTCAAGGGCTCTCTCTAATTCAGCATCTTCGTCATCTGGTTGATGCCTTCTTCCCAATGGGTCCAGGGCAGATTCACGTAAAACTCGCTCAAATATTGCCTCTTCGTCTTCTTCTTCTTCGTCTTTACCTGTTGGATGCGGATCTGAACCTTTTTTCTCTCGCTTTTGCACTGCTGCTAAGATTGCCAGATCCGGAATTCCCCAGGTCTCTAATTTATGAACTTCACATTCTAGTAAACCAGTTCCCCTGTTATCTTTCTCCCTTTTAAGCAAAATTGCTGCCTGATTCGTTCCAAGCAAGGTTAATGCTTCTAATGCTGTCGCTCTTTGTTGCTCGTTCATTGCAGTATACAATTCTAATATAAGAGCCTCTTCGCTCTGAAAACCGTTGCTTTTATTCGATTGAAAAAATTCATAGGCACACATAACAAAAATATCTTGGAAAAACTTGATTGAGCGAATATTCTCTTCAGCAATAGGTTCGCGGGTTGCATCACATTTGGTTTGACGATAGCCTACACGGTTTGCTTTATCATTAAACGCAAACAAGTTTAACAATGATCCTCTTTCGAAAGCTATAAAGGAGGGTCGGCCTGTCACGCAAACAGGATCCTTCGATACTTCCAACTCGAAACGATCTTCAAAAAAACCAAGCGCTTCTTTAATCTGCTGAAAGTTCATTTATATCTTCTCCCATTTCACTCAGGTACAACGTCTATTGAGTGGAATAAGTCATTACAAGTTATTTCTCACTCGCGGAACTACTCTTATTAAATTCATCGTGTTTTTTCCAGACACAAAGTTAACTTACTTTTTGTGCTATGTCAACACCAAGCCCACTTTTTTCACCCAGAA
>Ga0206800_1018_pt1 | contig 42142 bp, 43 predicted proteins | sample Alteio_BWOrgCont_64_FD_152898 | JGI IMG/M metagenome (GOLD analysis project Ga0206800, IMG submission 152898) | Enriched cells from forest soil in Barre Woods Harvard Forest LTER site, Petersham, Massachusetts, United States -... | ecosystem: Environmental > Terrestrial > Soil > Temperate forest >... | reverse complement strand
TGTCAACAGATTTTCAGGGATACCTACAAACAAGCTATCGCATGACACTCTCGTACCGGGCGGGAAAATACACACCAATGAATTATGTTATATGGTAAACTTATTACTGCATGTGTCTGCTTGATCTACCGGCTATAGGGGCGTTTGGGTCGAAAACATTATTATTGCTGTTTGCCACAGTTGAATCGCTTGCAGTGGCAACTCCATCTAGCCCATTAAATACCAATGGAGTCTCTTCAAAGCCTGTAACAGTATTATCATAGTTCTCGGGTACGCGAGATCCTGATGCTAATTCGGTTTCCGCATTTGCAAGCTGATCGGCAAAACTAACACTTTTACTGCCAGCAGCTTTTGGTTTTATTCCCTCAATCAGTGCTGCGAATGACGCTCGCATATTAGAAGGATTATCACTATCCAAAGCACCTTCGAGCTCGAAATTGAGCATCTTTCTAGCATTGTTTAACATAAATTCAACAAACAATTTGAATTCATCTAACAATACTCTGCTTGCTCCAACCAGTGCCTTTCTTGCTTCCTGTAATTTTTGCAAACGTTCCACTACCGTTGGAAACGGATATCCACCCTCATTTAAAACATAGAAATAAGCAGAATAGAGTATGCGCTCTGTTTGGCTTAGCAAACGCGAATCAAACTCTGCATCATTTTCAATGATTGTCTGGAAAACATCAACATAATAACCGCTATTAGAAAAATCTCGAGATAGCTGCAACTTTACTCGCTCTCTATAAGTGGCCATTGCTTCTTCAAATTTAGATAATGACGCATAACAATAACTCAGTCTGCCAAGAAGGGTATAAATAGTTCCATTTACAAATGAATCCAGTTCCCGATTATACGAGCCGCTTTTAAAGTAACTGGTGGACTTTAAAAAGGCGATGGCTTGTTGGCAAAGATCAACCAATTTAGAATTTTTTTCTTGTTCTGACAGGAGCTCTGGTCGTTTTTCTTCCTTGATTTCTCTTCTTTCCTTTTCTTGTTCTGCACAGGTCGTTTCCTTTGAGTATCTGCCCCCTAAATAACTGCCCATTAAATAACCAAGGTAATTGCTAATTTCGTAGAGATCAGATTCTGTCTGCTCGCTGAGATCCTTAAAAGTCTGGATGTACTGCTGATAATCCAACTCCAATTGATTGGCGGTTAACACTGGGACAGAAGCAGATATGATTAAATTATGACGAGTTCGAGTGGATATTTCTTTTAATTTTTCTCGTTTTTCCCGGTCGGACATGTTGATTTTTCTCTCTCACTATTATCAAAGAACGGCATTCTATTGTATGAAAAAAATTATGTCAACCAGACAGTCTTTTTAACCCATAAGGCGATTAAACAGTGTATTGTCACTTCGTGCAGCGCTAACGCCATGTCATTAGGCTCAAAGATCTCTATCAACAATCTGTTTCGAAAGAGAGGGGGAGGTCGTCACTCAACCAATCTGAATTAATAAACTGAAGATTTCTTTCTCATAGTTGCTGTTTGTTTTAAACCTTCATCAAGCGTCTCTTTAGAGAGTTCGTTGGGATAATGCTTTAATATAGCCGCGTCGACCTTTACACCACCCGAAACGGGTTTATCAGAATGCGCATAGGGTGTTGCCGCTCGTGCTTCTTCCAAAGCAATCAACGCCTCATCCGTTAATTTATTTGGATATTTCTCATGCAGCTTTGAGTTCTCTGCTGAGGTATGCACCAAACGTTGGCCTAATTGAGATGCCGTTTGCCTTACAGCAACATTTCCAGCACCCAGTTTAACGAAATTACCAAACATACTCAGCATGTTATGCTCCCTATGTATCACTACCGATGTTAACCTAACATCAATTTATCTAAGAAGTCAAGCTAAGTACTATTAGTACAAATAAACCCATGCTTTTATCCATGAATTTTGATGCGTGCAAAACTCCGCTTCCCCACTTGATAGACATGATATTGGCCATCGACAGCGATTAACTTCCCTTTATCTTCTATTCGCACATCATCCACCCGAACTGCACCTTGTTCTATCAACCGCATCGCTTCCGAAGTACTGCTCACCAATTGTGCTTGCTTTAACAAATTGGCAATGGGTATTTCCAATCCATCGCACTTTAAAGACAATTCTGGCATATTTTCTGGTTTCTGATGTTTCTGAAACTGCGCAACAAACCCTTCCTGCGCATTTTTTGCTGCTTGTTCTCCATGGAATCGCGCTGTGATTTCTTCCGCCAACAGAACTTTAATATCCCGGGGATTTGCGCCATTCACCACCGATTGTTTGAGCGTTGCAATATCGACTGCCGACTTAAAACTTAATAAATCGTAATAGCGCCACATTAATTCATCGGAAATGGACATGATTTTTCCAAAGATCTCATGGGGAGGTTCGTTAATGCCAATGTAATTCCCCAGAGACTTCGACATCTTTTGGACACCGTCTAGCCCTTCTAATAAAGGAAAAGTAATAACGACCTGCGGCTTTTGGCCATATTGTTTTTGCAATTCTCGGCCCATTAGCAGATTAAATTTTTGATCGGTACCGCCCAATTCTATATCCGCCTTCATCGCTACCGAATCATACCCCTGAATTAAGGGATAGAGGAATTCATGGATCGCAATGGCCTGTCCATCCCGATAACGCGTTTTAAAGTCTTCCCGCTCTAGCATCCTTGCCACCGTATATTGTGCCGACAATTCGATCATCCCTCGGCTGCCTAATTGATCCAGCCAAGTCGAATTAAATAGGATCTCGGTTTTATCCGGATCTAAAATTTTAAAGGCTTGCTTTTGATAACTTTTGGCATTTTCTAATACTGCCTCGCGCGTTAAAGGTTTGCGAGTTACATTGCGTCCCGTGGGATCTCCAATCATTCCGGTAAAATCCCCAATAAGAAAAAGGACTTGGTGACCCAAATCTTGAAACACCTTTAGCTTATTGAGTAAAACCGTGTGGCCTAAATGGATATCGGGCGCTGTTGGATCAAAACCCGCCTTGATGCGAAGAGGCCTCTTTTGTTTCAAGAGATCGACTAATTCCTGTTCCACCAGAATTTCGTCGGCGCCGCGTCGGATCCGTTCCAAAGCTTCAGCAATATCAATCATTAAACTATTACTCCAACTTACAAAAGGTAACTCAGTATTTCCATTTTCTTGCCATTATGGTAATTATGATCTCAGCATTAGGGAAGAAGCGTTGACTGCCTTTAACCCACACACTATCTTTTTAGTGAAGGGACACGGTTTGTTTTTTGTTTACTAACTTATTATTAGCGTAAAGGATTTGAATACAGTCGTGAAGTTTGATTATAAACCAAATGCACCTCGAGTGGGCTCTCCCATTCTCCGGCGCACTCTTCATGTAGGCCTAGGCTTTACAGCTTTTATCTGCCTCATGCTGGCACTTTCATTGGGTAAATTTGCTGATTCTACTGCTGTCAGTATCCCTTTAGAGATGCCAAATTCGATCAGCCCTACTGTGAATGGAGACACTGCTCCTGGCAGCTCTCAATTAATACAAAATGAAAACAGCGATTCCCCTTTCGATAATCTGGCCGCAAATACGCATCCTGCTAGCAGCGCTCCAGAGTCGCAACCCAATACGGATACTCCAGAAGAAGAACATTGGCAAACCATTAAAGTTCGTGAAGGGGACACCTTATCCAAAGTGTTTGGCCGACTGGGGATCCCTGCTCAAGACATTCACGAAATTTTAACCACGGATCCTGCCACCAGACGTTTAGCCTCTTTGCAACCCGGTCAAATTTTAAAGCTCCGAACGAATCGCAATAATCAAATTGCTGCATTAACCCTGATCCTCTCCCCTGGAAATACCATAGAAGTTGCGCGAGTCGAGGAAGGGTTTCAAGTTGAACACAAACTCACCCCTTTAGAAAAACAAATTGCTTTCGGTAAAGGGGAAATCCAGGGATCGCTTTTTTCTTCTGGCAAACGTGCCGGGCTTGACGCCAGAGTCTTAAATCAAATGGTTGAAATCTTCGGCTGGAATATCGATTTTGCCCTAGACTTACAGCCCAACGATACTTTCAGGGTGTTATACGAAGCAAAATGCTTAGAAGGTGAAAGAATTGAAAGCGGACATATTTTAGCCGCTGAAATCGTCAACAGTGGAACAACACATAGAGCCATACGGTACACCGATAAAAATGGCCATACCGGCTATTTTTCACCAGAAGGTTATGGCATGCACCAAGCCTTTTTACGAGCACCCGTTAATTTTACCCGTATTAGCTCACACTTTGGAAAACGGCATCACCCCCTTTTACATAAAATGCGAAGACATACGGGAGTCGATTACTCCGCTCCGCACGGCACTCCAGTACAAGCAACGGGGGATGGTAAAGTCATCTTTGCAGGAACTCGGGGGGGTTACGGTAAAGTCATTGAGTTACAACACGGTTCACGTTATTCCACGCTATATGCTCATCTTTCCCGGTTTTCAAAAGGGATCAAAGTGGGCCATGAAATAAAGCAAGGGCAAGTAATTGGTTATGTGGGGCGCACTGGGCTCGCAACGGGGGACCATTTACACTATGAATTTCGAATCGATGGTATTCATCGCGATCCCTTAACTGTGGCTCTGCCTAAACGAAATCCGATCCAAGAAGGCAATAAACGCCATTTTATTGCGCATGCCAAAGAAATGCTTCGACTATTAGATATACACGAGCATCAAATTAACATGGCACAAATTGAATCTAAAAGTAATACCCAGATTGACTGATCAATAAGTCTTTTATTCTTCTAATAAATCTTCTTTTAAAGAAAATGAAGAACCGCAACCACAGGTTGTTTCTGCATTGGGATTTTGCACTGTAAACTGAGATCCTTTTAAGCTTTCCGTATAATCGACCACGGCATTCAGCAAGTATTGCAAGCTCAGCGCATCCACAATGACCGTTACTGACTCTTTTGTAATGACAACGTCATCTGGATTAACGGTTTTATCGAATGCAAAACCATATTGAAAGCCTGAGCACCCTCCCCCCACAATATAAATTCGGAGGTTCAAGTTGGTTTCGCCACTGTTAGCAATAAGGCTTTTTATCTTAGCCACCGCAGCATCGGTTAACTGTATGGATGTAGAGAACGATGTCATACTCATAAGTTCTATTATTTGCGATCCTCCACTTAAAGTCAATATGCTAAATAAAAATTTGTTTTGTTTCAAATAGGTAGGATATACTGAATCCCAAGCATTCGTTTATAACCTTAGTCATTCGGTAGACCTTCCATGCTGTGGATCAAAGCCTTTCACCTTATTGCAATGGTTACTTGGTTCAGCGCTCTTTTTTATTTGCCCCGTTTATTTGTTTATCACGCGATGAGCGAAGATACGATCAGCCAAGAACGTTTTAAAATCATGGAACGTAAACTCTATTACGGAATTATGACGCCAGGCGCAGTCCTAACGGTTTTACTGGGTTTATGGTTATTACACAGCTATGCCTGGGCTTTATACAAAACGACGCTCTGGCTGCATCTTAAAATAGGCTTAGTCGCCATTTTAATTCTATACCATTTATACTGCGGCCATTTACGTCGTCAGTTCCAACGAAACGCAAACCAACACACACACCGGTATTATCGTTGGCTAAACGAATTTCCTGTGTTCCTATTGTTCGGGATCGTCATTTTAGCAGTTGTGAAACCGTTTTAAGATCCCAACTCTGATCCTTGACTTAGACTTCTATCATTTCAAAATCGGATTTTGTGGCCCCACAGTCAGGACAACGCCAATTCGGCGGAATATCTTCCCAACGCGTACCCGCCGCAATCCCCTCATCGGGCCATCCTTCGGCTTCGTTATAGATATAGCCGCACAGTAAACACATGTACTTTTTCATTATGCGTTATCTCTTTCTTTAGCAAAATTGACTTGAATTTGGCGACCCTTAAATTCCGTGCCATGCAACGCCATCGCTCGTTCTGCATCTTCTCTGGAACCAAAGGTCACAAAACCAAATCCTCGGGTTTTACCGGTATAACGATTAACGGGAATATTGACAAATTCGACTTGGCCAAAATCCGCAAAGTACGAGCCCAATTCTGCTTCGGTCGCCGTATAATCAATATTACCCACATAAAGCTTATATTGATTGTCAGAAGGGGCTGAATTGGTGCCTGGTTGAGTCGTTTCCCCGGCAGAGGAATATCCTTCAGCAGACTCTACTTCGGTCATTTCTGCCAACAACCGATTGGTACGTCTTAATTCATTGACAATTAATGATAGCTGTTGGTTCGCCTGTTCTTGTCGCTTGATAGATTCATCTACTTTTACCAACGCCGCGTTTTGCCTGCGGATTGCATTGTAGTAAAACACACAGAAGATCAGGAAAATAACACTCACTGATAACAAGTAATGAAAATCGATTCGATTTAAAATATCCATTTGACTCTACCTCATTAAGAAAATTAAATAACTCACAGATATTGTGTCCTTATACAAAAAAGTTTAGGATAGCTGCAGGTCCACTGAATGGTAAACTAATACAAATGCCTAATTCTACCAACTTATTTGCCAGAGCACAAACCGTTATCCCTGGCGGGGTCAACTCGCCCGTCAGAGCCTTCAAAGGCGTTGGCGGAACACCGATATTCATTCACAAAGGGAACGGTCCTCATCTATTCGATGTCAATGGAAATCAGTATATCGATTATGTGGGTTCCTGGGGTCCCCTTATCCTGGGACACGCTCATCCCGTTGTGATAGAGGCTATCCAAGAGGCCATACACCGCGGACTGGGCTTCGGAGCACCCACCGAAATCGAAGTTGAAATGGCAGAATTTATCACTAAAGTAATGCCCTCTATTGAACAGATCCGAATGGTTAATTCGGGAACAGAAGCCGGACAAAGCGCCATTCGTCTTGCCAGGGGGTACACTCAGCGCAATAAAATTCTCAAATTTAACGGCTGTTACCACGGCCACTCCGACAGCCTATTAATGAAAGGCGGCTCGGGGTTATTAACATTCGGGATCCCGGATTCACCCGGCGTACCAGAAGAATTTGTGAGACAAACCTTAATTGCCCCTTTTAATGATATCGAAGCAGTTAGAACAATTTTTAAAGAATTTGGCCATGAAATTGCAGGCGTGATCGTAGAGCCCATCGCAGCCAATATGAATTGCGTTCTACCGTTACCGTCTTTTCTCAGTCAATTGCGAGCCATTTGTGATCGTTACCAAAGCTTGCTGATTTTTGACGAAGTGATCACAGGATTTCGAGTTGGTTTGGGTGGCGCTCAAGCGCTCTATGAGGTCACCCCTGATCTTACGTGTTTGGGTAAAATTATTGGTGGCGGTTTACCCGTTGGGGCTTTTGGCGGTCGTCGAGAAATCATGGAATTTTTATCGCCTAAAGGTCCAGTTTATCAAGCAGGGACATTGTCTGGTAACCCCATTGCTCTAACCGCCGGGCTGACTACTTTAAAACTTTTAAAACAACTCAATCCTTATGAAGAACTTGCAGAAAAAACTTTAGAATTCACGCAAGAACTAAAAGTATTGGGTGAGCTCTATGGCATTCCCTTATTTGCCCAATCTGTTGGCAGTCTGTTCGGGATCTATTTTACCGAACGCGATTCGATCACCTGCTATGAGCACGTGGCAGATTGTAACATCGATCAATTCAAACAATTTTTCCATGGTATGTTGCAAAAGGGCATTTATTTAGCCCCTTCTGCCTTTGAGGTAGGATTTATTTCGACCGCCCATACCAATTCTATTTTGGACAGTACCTTAGAAACAGTTGAACGTGTTTTTAAAATCGGTTTGAAGAAAAATTTTTCGGAGCTCGATTTACTAACCAGAAATAATATTTTCTGACAACAAAATAGGAATGCGTGTTCCCAATCTAGCTTCTTCTAAGGTAATAAAAGCACGATAAGCGATCACCTCTATTCCTTTGGCAATTGCCTCTCGCAACAATCTTCCATAATGTGGATCGACCCTATCCGCTGGCCGTAAACCACACACACCATTATGTTGAATGCAATAGATCAATATCACGCGGTGACCATTTTCTTTTAAAACCAATAATTCATTCAACGCATTCATTCCTTCCCCCTTGACTGTCGGAAATGAAGCTTCGTTTCTGTCATCACCATTTAAAATTGGTTCGACATGAATAAAACATTGTTCACCATTATCTTTGATCAATAATTCTATTCCATTGCCTAATCGTGGAATAATCGGAGCTTGCACATATTGAAATCCTGACAACTCAGGAATGACACCCAATTCCACCGCTTCTCGAACCAGTGTATCTGCTTCAGAAGGGTTAATTGCGACTAACCAACCACCATTGACTTCTGTGAGTTCCCAAATATCTAAGCACCCTTGAGACAAGCGCAGTGGATTGGAAAACCAAATACGACTTCCAAGAATATCGCACTGTTTTAATGACCCCAAATTAGGGCAATAAATCATCCGTCTTCTTTTATTTTGCAGCGCAATTTCTGCTAAAAACCGATAATGTCTTTTCAATAGCACAGCTTCAGTTAAAGAACTTTTAAATTTCATCACACACCATAAAAGTTGGTTTACGTTCTTAATTATCGGCTTCACCTCAAAGAATTTAAGGTGCAACTACACCGTTGAAATGAGAAGATCCCTTGTGCTATAAATTAACATTTAAGGAATTACTTGGTGGGGAGAGTCTCAATGGTTGCCAAAGCTAGAAAAAAGAAGACAACCGCCTCTGCGTCTAATTTACCGCCGGAAACTCATATACCTCATCACACAATGATGCCGTACAAGTTTGAGCCCTATGTCTTGACAGAGGGTGAGTCATATATGAATGAACAGCAGGTAACTCACTTCCGAACCATGCTGGAAGAATGGAAAAAAGAATTAATGAAAGAAGTCGATAATACAATCATTGAAATGAAAGAAGCCAGTGTTACAGTGTTGGCAGATCCCAATGACCGAGCAACCCAAGAAGAAGCTTTTAATTTAGAATTGAGAACCCGAGACCGAGAACGAAAACTGATCCGTAAAATTGAAGAAGCTTTACAACGAATCGACGACAAAGAATATGGCTATTGTGAATCTTGCGGTGTAGAAATCGGTATTCGTCGTTTAGAAGCAAGACCAACCGCCGTATTGTGCATCGATTGCAAAACTCTAGATGAAATTCGTGAAAAAAGAACTGCCCAATAAATTTTAATACTGCCTGGTGTTCTGATGAACCTGCTAAAAATCATGAAGAGTCGACATTCTGTTCGGGCATTTTTAGATAAAGCAGTCACAAAAACAGATGTCACAACCATCTTAGAAGCAGCTCGCTTTGCTCCCTCCGGTGTTAATACCCAACCTTGGTCGGTGATTGTTGTCAATCATGACTATATCCAGCAAATTGGCAAAGCCATTACCACTGCCAAAGAAGCGAATACTCCAGAGAGTCCGGATTATCATTATTATCCAACTGAGTGGGTAGAACCTTACAAGAGTAGACGTAAAGCCTGTGGATTGGCTTTATATTCTTCTCTTGATATTACCTTGGATCAAACTGAAAAGCGTAAAATTCAATGGTACAGAAACTATTTCTTCTTCGGAGCACCGGTTGGCCTATTATTTTTTATCGATGCAAAATTAGAAAAAGGCTCTTGGGTAGATATGGGGATGTTTATTCAAAACGTAATGCTTGCGGCAAAAACCCTCGGCTTAGATACTTGCCCACAAGCTTCCTTGGCTGAACACCCCGATATTGTCCGGAAAATTGTTAATGTCTCTCAAGAAAAAGCATTACTGTGCGGAATGGCACTGGGATATTGCGATGTTAATCACCCAGTCAATCAATTTCGAACAACCCGAGAAGACGTTGATACATTTACGCAGTTTTTAGGGTTCTAAGACTCTCATACTCTATTTTTTTGAAAAAAATCAATTAACCCTTGTGTTGAACTGTCAAACTGAGTATCTGTAGGTTGGCCCTGCAAATGTGGCAATATTTCTTTGACCATTTTTTTCCCTAATTCTACGCCCCATTGATCAAATGAATTAATACCCCACACTATTCCTTGGACAAAGACTTTGTGTTCATACAAAGCAATGAGCGATCCTAATACAGTAGGCGTTAATTTAGGATACATGATGGTACAACTCGGACGATCACCCGCACAGTACTTTGCATCTCGTAAAGGATCTTGGTTAAGCGAGTCTTCTTTACTCCCTTCCATTAACGCTTTGCTTTGACTCAAACAACTCGCCACTAATAATTCATGATGTTCGTCGAACTCAAGATGCCCAGTAGCACTTAATATAAAATCCACTGGAATGATTTGTGTCCCTTGATGCAACAGTTGCATATAAGCATGCTGACCATTACAACCAACTCCTCCCCAGATAACAGGCGCTGTCGTATGAGAAACAAATCCGTTTTCTTTTGCCGCTCTTTTACCATTACTTTCCATTTCTAATTGTTGTAAGTAATCAGGAAATTTTCGCAAACCGTCATCATACGGGATTATAGCCTGCGTCGAACAATGCCAAAAATTACTATTCCAGATTCCAATCAACCCCAATAGGACCGGCATATTCTCTGCAAAGGGTGCCGAAATAAAATGTTGATCCATCTGGTGCGCACCCAATAAAAATGACTTATATTCATCCATCCCAATCATTAACGCAATCGGTAACCCGACAGAAGACCAAACCGAATATCGACCACCGACAAAATCCCAAAAAGCAAAAATATTTTCTTTTAAAATACCAAATCTCAGTGCTTCTTCCGGGTTGGCAGTCACTCCGATTAAATGTTGAACGGCACCTTTTTCACCCAACACACTCTCAAACCAAGTACGTACTGCTTTTGCATTTTGTAATGTTTCAGGAGTCGTAAAAGTCTTAGAGTTAATGATACAAAGAGTCGTTTCTGGATCACATTTTTTGAAGATTGAAGCCAAGGTCTTACCATCAATATTGGCAACAAAATGCACATTCAGATCCGTTGACCGATATTCATGGAGTGCTTCACACACCATGGAAGGCCCCAAATCTGACCCCCCTATCCCCAAACTGAGGATATCGGTGACAGTCTTGCCCGTAGCTCCCAAACGCTGCCCTGCCCGCACAATCTCCGTAAAGCCCTGGATTTGCTCTAGAGCACTGTGCACGTCCGCTTTAATATTTCGCTCGTCGACCATCAAAGGACTGGCACCAGGATCCCGCAGCGCAACGTGGAGGACTGATCGCTGCTCAGAATAGTTAACTTTCTGACCATTAAATAGGGCCGTCATACTGGCCTTCAGCTCTGCTTCTTTTGCTAATTGACAGAGTGTTTCGACAACCGCAGTGGTGATGCGCTGTTTAGAAAAATCTAGTAATATATCATTGAATTGCAACGAAAATTGCTTAAATCGAGCAGAGTCTTGTTTGAATAAATCAGAGATCCGAGTCTCGACCAATAACTGCTGTTGTCTGTGTAGGTCTTGCCAAGCAACCGATGGCATTACATCCCCTTTTCTTCTGGCCGGTGAATAAATTTGTCTTATCTTACCTCAGTTACTTTAATTTTTAAAAATTTTAGCTAGAATTTTAAGAAAGGTATCTTAGTTAGTAAAAATTGGAGGTGGTATGTCACCAGATAGCTCGTTAGACATGGATGAAATGGAATTTGAAAAAGAAATAAAGCGGTTAGAGAAAACGAACTTTTTAGAATTCCGAAAAAAATTCCGAGAATTTAGTTCTTTTGCCAATCAAATGTATGGCTCTGAGACAAAAGATGGGCTCAATGAAAATTTAAAGCTGATCAGTCGAAAATTACATCTTATCAAAAAAGAAAATGAGAGAAGAGAGATCGCTGAAAAAACCCACGCAAAAATTCAAGAAATCCTAAAATCTCCAGAGCTGAGTCTTAAAATAGAAGATCCTGATTTTAAAGAAGTTATTCATGACATGGAAAGCCACGATTTCAAAACCTATCTCGATCATTTTAAAGAAATGTATTTGAATGTATTAAATGATCGTAAAAAAATCATCCAGATGAATACCAAGAATGTTCCATTCGACAAGAAAAACCGTGAGAACCTAAAAGTCATTAAACGATGGGATGTTCTCGAAGAAGAATGGCTGGATCGCGAGAAACGCGCTCACTAAATGGTTACTGTTAGCCATGATACAGTTTAATTAGGATTAAAGTAGAGCCCAGGATCATTCCAACCGAATTGGAAATAATGAGCGCTTTGTCCCGTCGCACTAAGCCATAGGTAAACCACAGACATGAGCTGCAAGTACTAATGCTTAAAGCCAATAAAGATATATCTTCCGTGGATTTAGAATACCAGCTTTTAATAATTTGTGGGATCACCGCAGCCAAACTTAAAAACCCTGCTGTGACACCCAGTAGATCAATGCGAGAAAAGGCTGAACCATGAGTGAATGCCATTCGTTTACTCCTATTTTTTGTTAGTATGATGTTTTGATTAATTATTGAGAGTGGCGAATTTAAAAGAATGTGTCATTATTTATGTATAACAACATTCTATTTCACTTTATCTTTTTTTAAATTACCATACAAATTTCACTAATGCAACTTAACCCCTGTTAAAATCAACAAGCATTATTTTTTGAGTAACTGCCCAGAGATCCAAAAAATCTTACTTTAGAAAAAAACATGACGACAATACCAAAATAAATTATTTGTTTCTTTAAGAATCAAGGAGCCTGGACAGGTACTATTTTAGAAAAACATTTTCTGTACAAATAAACAAGAAAATAAATGATTTTCAGTCAATAATTTTTTCGTAAAAAACCTCTTGTTTGACTTTCATTATTTTTCTTGTTACGGTTGTTATATAAAGACGTCTTAAGATGATCCCAAACGAAGAGGAGAAAACTACTATGGTCACTCTAGTTGGTACTCAAAAGGATTTTTCGGAAGCACTGGCAAACTTAATTGAACTCGACTTTGCAGCTGCAGCTTCTTATCAAGAAGCCATTGAATGTGTTAAAAGCTCGACATTGCGTGCCAAATTACGCGAATTTAAAGACGACCATCAGCGACATATACAAGAATGTGGTGATCTTCTGCACAAAATGGGAATGGAGCCTCCAACCAGCGCTGGCATTAAACAAATATTTACTCAAGGTAAAATTTTATTTGCACATTTAATGGGAGACAAAGTTATTTTAAAGGCCCTGGAATCTAACGAAGAAGACACCGTGGTTGCCTATGAACGTTTAAACACACATCCCGGAAAGACGGAGGATGCTTCCGAAATATTAGCCCGAGGGTTAACAGACGAGCAAAGACAACAAGCTTGGCTAGAACAAACCATCGAAGAGCTTGACACCCCCTATGTTTAAATCACAAAAGCTATCATATCAAGGGGCTTATATTAGGAGCGCCATCACTGCGAAAGCGGGGATCACATAAAATAACCTTTTGAAGCAGAGATCCCTGCTTTTGCGAAAGTCATTTCCAGAGATACGACAAAAGGGGGTACACAACTACCCCAGTTGATTAGAAATTCAGTGGACAATGAGAGAGATGATCTTAACCGTATTATTCGTCGTCTTCATCTTCTTCCTCTTCATCCCAATCTTCGTCTTCCTCTTCGTCCTCTTGATCATCTGCCAATATCACTGGCTGATAAAACTTAATTTCCGTTGCGTGGGGTTGGGTAACTAATTCACCTGCTAAACTGTACCCCATTTCTAACGCATCGGCGACCTTTTTTTCGAAGGCTTCAATGGCCGAATGGTTTCCTTCAATAATCATATAAGGTTTCATCATCGTCTCCTAAAACTAAAGTGGTACGAGTGATTATACGCTTTTCTGACGCTTTCGCCTATATCGACGTGGTTCACTCTTTAAACCATCTCGCATAAGTGCTTTGGCTTCATCATCTGCAGCTGTATACTTATCCCACCACTCTGCTAATTCCGGAATGCCTTCTTCTCCTGCCAAAGCCCGTAGCCGCAAAAAATCGTAAGCAGCTCGAAATCGTGGATGAAGAGACACTTGCAACACTCGTTTTCCGATCCTTTTTGCCAAACGAAATTGTAAAAGCCAAATTTCCCGAATTGCTTGTGTTAACCGTCTTGAGATCGCTACGGTACTTTGTTGCCGCTGTAAAACAACATCGCATGCCTCATGAAATGCAGCAATTTCGGGTAATCCTTCTTGGATAAATTGTTTCATTTGATGCTGTAAGGGATACCACAAAAAAGCTGCCAACAAAAAGGGCAACACAACCGGCTTTTGCTCAGAAACTCGTTTGTCGGTTTCTATTAACGCACTTCGAATAAAATTTTGTGTTATCCTCGCCGTTTCATTTTTTAAGCATTCTTCTGTTGCAGGAAATAAGATCGGAAAGATCTGATAATGCCGTAATAACTCATAGCTTTTTTCGGCATATCCACTCAGAAACAATTTTATATACTCGTCTAGCAAGCGAGCAGAAGGGACTTGCTTCACCAATGGCGCCAGTTCAAAAATGGGCGCTTCCGTGCATTTTTCCACCTCGAATCCGAGCTTTGCTGCAAACCGTATGACTCGTAACATCCGAACCGGATCTTCACGATACCGCTGATTGGGATTGCCAATCATTCTTAAACAACGGTCTTTTAAATCTTGCATTCCTCCCACATAATCAACAACGCTGAAATCAGCAATATTGTAATACAAACCGTTGACGGTAAAATCACGACGGAAGACGTCTTCTTCCAATGTCCCATAAGTATTGTCACGCAATATCATCCCTTCTTCTGAATGCATGCGATCCGCAGTAAAATGCTTATCTGAAGTCGCCTTGGCCCTAAAAGTGGCGACTTCTACAATATGACTGCCAAAATGAATATGAGCTAAACGAAACCGGCGTCCAATCAAACGACAATTTTGGAATAATCTTTGGATTTGTTCTGGCTTGGCATTGGTTGCCACATCAAAGTCTTTAGGATGGAGACCTAACAAAACATCTCTGACTCCCCCACCCACTAAGTAAGCTTCATACCCTGCATCCCGTAACCGATACAAAACCTTGACAGCAAAACGACTGATATTATTCCGAGAAACTCGATGATCGGCCCGAGGAATGATCTGGGGAACGATGTGCCCACGCTTGCGCTTTTTCCCATGAACTGCGCCTATCCAACGCAAAATATTCTTTAACATCAATAAAAAATAACCCTATTAGATAAATTTCTGCAACCCGCTATAATACCATCCTTCCGGCTCCCTTCGTCTAGAGGCCTAGGACATCGCCCTCTCACGGCGGCAACACGGGTTCGAACCCCGTAGGGAGCGCCCTCTATTCCCCCATTGCACCAAAGTCAAAGTACATTCTTCAAAGTGCCCCCCTTTCTTCAAATTATGTACTTAGTCTTCAAACAAAATTATAATTTTCAAAGCATTTGTTGTGAAATATTAAGACAAATCCAAGCAAATTATGCTTTATTCATGCGGAATTTATCGCACTGTAAATCACCTGGGTTGAACTTTACCCAGCTGAAGATTATGATGACGTTTTAATAAAATAACGTTTTTACAAGGAAGTAGAGTAAAAAATGTAACGTTCAACTGTTAAGAACACTTCTAATTTCAACCATTTTCTTTTATAAGAAATTACCACACCCCCTTAAGATGAGCTTTCAACATCGCAAGGATTATCTGTGAAGGAGCAAAATGATGGGTACAGATAAATTTAGAGTTACGGGAACGCGAGCAATCACCAATACAACGGGTTCTCAAGGCGATTTGAGAAAAGCCATCAATTATATGGTGGGATCAACTGCAGGCAGGGAAATTGAATATAGTACCAGACAAGTAGATAGCATTACTGTCGATGGAAATACCTTATGGGATGCAAACGAAGACAGGGTCTATCAAGTAGATGACAGATTCGATCAAGATCCCAGAAATGCCTGGAGCGAACAAAGTCAATCCAAATTTAAAGCTGCAGAATCTGCTTTTATGCAGTTTGAGCACCCACAGCAAGACAATCAATTAGAAGAGAGTCATATTCGCGCTTTCCAAAGAGCTTTGGGTAATTTAAACCTTGATCCAATAAACTGCGCTGGGAGCATGCTGAATCAGAATTATAAATTCTTAGAAAGAGAAGTCACCTTTTACTTAAAATTATTGGGACCTTACGCATCAATAAAACTTACCCGAGATGGTTTAAAGTTCAGATTGATCTTCGAAACTTCCATTTTCACGTACTTTGACGTTAACACAGGACAAAGTTATGAACTAGATGATAGCAATCAACCTAGAATTATCCTGGATCATGGTTCTGATGCCACAAGCTCCCTTGATCCCAGACTTAGCACCCTATCTTTTATTTTATTTGATCGACAAAACCAACAATTTCTAGAAGTTGTTGCCCAAAAAAATGACTCGCGTTTTATCGATCCTAGAGTTAACAACTTAGGTTTCGCCCTATTCGATGTGGTTGAAAAAGCATTTTTTATCCAAATTGAAGGGGATTTAGTCCCAATTGTCGATCCTAGGACCAGAACAATTACTCCAGAACAAAGCTTAATCGATAAAGCAAAACCAGTTGCCCCTGTCGCCACAGTTTTCCCCATTGCCCGCTTACAAGTCCTAACCGAACTAGACTTTTCTAAAGCCCATTTACGAGACAATATTCCACAAGCAACCATTGAGATTACCGTTGATTCAACAAACAATGGCTTTCGGTATATTGGATCTCCAAAAGCAGTAGAGATAGTCGAACTTGGAAACATTATTCCAGGCGCGCAAATATTAGATACGAACCCGCAAAACTTGGATTTTATGACTCAGGATGTGACACCCATCAGCCCCGCTCTTGCCCATATTTCTACAGCCAGTTTCGCAGCCGGGAATCGTGTCAGTCAATTATTATCCCTATTCAATGGGGATGATTATCCAGTATTAATCAATGCCCTCTTAGATTTATTCAACCAAGCCACACGAATTGGTCTATTGAGGCTCGAGCTCACAAGAATTTTTAATCAGAAATCAGAAGTTGCTTCTTGCCAAACTGACGGTGTAACTCTAGTCCGCTCCGCTTTGGCATCCGGAACATCGATTCGTGATTTACTAAGCAGAATCCAAGCGGAACTTTCGGGTATTTTTTACAAACTCAAGAGCACCGATCTTGCCTGGGTTATCAATATTTTTTACACTTCAAATTCTATGGTCCGAAAAACCCGGGAAGCTGCCTTTTATATTCAACAACATCCCGATGAATTTGTAGCAGATGATTATATCACAGATCCAGAAACCATGAGATACATTAACACAGCTGTTATTGTTGCAATCGATACTATTCAATCGGCATTAAATGTTGTGGCTAATCGAAGAAGATTTGAATTATTTAACTATAGAAACCTTGTTGCTTATACCAATATGCAGAGTATTCCCCCATTCTTTCGTGATTTTATATATGCTTCCATTCAAGACACAACAGACCACAACCCATTAATAAATTCGGAACTCTCAACTGTAGCCAGTCAAATTAGCGAAACGACCACAGATTTAACGAATTTAGGTTTACAGGTAAGCTCTCTCATTAGAAACAATAGACTGGGTGATAACCCTAGCCAACCTGCAGGGAGTTCACATACCGTAGGAGACAGTGAAGTGGCTGTCGTAAGACATTATAATCTTCCCCCTTCCATTCGAAGATTAATCTTTGACGGAGGAGCAGAAAAAACAGCCGCTCTTTTGCTCAGAAATCCCTTTGTCCAAGGCGTGAATGACGGTCTGGGAATACGCGAAATGTTAGCCTTGATTTTATCTTTGTATACGGAAGCCAGCGAAAAAGCTGTTCCTTATTTGATCATTGTCGAAGTGGGGGGGGGGCTCGTTGGTGCACTCATTGGTGGACACGCCATCTTAAACCCACGCGCCCCTATGAATCACTTTGTGAGATCCTGGGTGGGCTGCACCGATGGATTAATTGTTTTTACCTTTTCACTCAATGCTGCAATTTCTATTTATTTAACCTTATATCCAGAGAATGGCAACGTCTCCAACAAGCTATTTTGGGGCCAACTGGCCCCAGCACCACTATTTTTTATGGTTGCCTATTCAACTTGGCAGTGTATTCCCCCAGATAGAAAAGAGGCGTACTTTAACAGAAGTGCCTTTCTAAGATTTATGAAGGGTACTCTGGATGTATCGGCCAAATTTTTATTTTACGGGGGTATTTTTCAGTATACAAATCTTCGAGTCATTCCAATCCCAGAGTCGATAGAAAACACATTGGCATGGGAACTTAGCCCGATGATCCCAGGCTTACTGATGGCACTCACGAGTAAAACAAGATTTACGGAAAGAGCCCATGGACTTATGACTTACTTGGCATCCGTGAACTTACTTTACACTTTTGTTAAACAAATGATCGACTCTTTTAACTCGGAAGACCCAGAAGATCTCGTTTTAGCTTCTATCCGATGCATATTTTGGGCGGCTTTACTCGGCACATCTCTTTACTTTGTTATTAAAAATACTTTTAAATTTATTGATGCGTATCAAGGGGATCCCGAAGTCATTATCCAACGCGGATTACGCGAACAGTTAGTACAGGAAGAAGGGGCAAATCTCGGTTCTGTCCTAGAAGAAGCTGAATATCAAGCCTTGCTCGCTCAACCCTCCCAAACCTCTACTGGTGGTGCTGAAGAAGCTGGTGACGGGAACCCAATAACCTGGCTGCTACAAAATCACCGTGCTCAACACAATTCCCGCTCACCGCAACGGGGCCAAATCAATTACGCCACATTTGGGGATCCTGAAGCAGGCCGGAGTAGTACACGCCGTCTGCGTCCCAATAACTCCAACGCCAATGACTGTTGTGTTGTGTCGTAAATGGGAAGTTTGGCCTATTAGTCTAGCTCTAAGGACGACCTATACTAAAACCATTCCCTCAATATAAGGTTGGATCTGAGTTGGCTCCGAGAATCCTCATCATTTTAGGTGCCTTTTTCCATGATTTAGACAAAACAGTTCCCCCGAATATACACATTATTACCCTATTGCATGCTACACAGCTATTTGCTAACCTAGGAAGTAGGCAGGTAAAGCCTGAGCAAGCCGCGAAGCCTTAAGTGGTATCGTAAGCGTTCTGTAAGAATGTCGGCCTCAGGGTCTGCCTTTTTTATTGATTACTTGAGTGTATCTGCAATTGTTTATTCCTCCTGACGCATTAATTATTTTCCTTGACGAAAGTGGTGATTTAGGATGGTCCTTTGGTGCTCCTTATCGAAAAGGCGGTTCAAGCAGACATTTAACAATAAGTGCTATCAGTGTGGCCAAGGCTGACAGGCATTTACCAGGACGGTTGATCCAAAACCTTTATAAAAAGTTTTCTTGGGATCCAAAAGTTGAAAAAAAGTGGACTTATATGACACCGGTAGAAAAGAATTGTTTTGCAAAAATGGCTCAACAGCTCGCACAAAAGAATAGCTCGGTGAAATATTGTTCAATTACCGCATATAAACCCAAAGTCGAGTCTCATATTAGAAAAGATCCTAACAAGCTTTATAATTACCTTATTAAATTACTTCTTATCGATGAAATGGCAACATACAAACAGGTGATGTTCCATCCTGACCCAAGAAATATAAAAATCACTTCGGGAAATAGTTTAAGTGACTATTTACAAACAGAATTATTTTTCACCAAAAAAGTAGATACAGCATTGATCACCATCCCACGTGATAGCGCTTCTGACAAGGGTGTTCAGTTTTCTGATATGCTATCAGGCCTAATTCAGCATCACTATGAAGATAATAATTCAGAAGCTTTCAAATTGCTAGAACCTCATATTCAGTTAAAAACTTATTTTTTCTAAATTAATAGATTCAATTGAACAAAATAAGTATAAGTGGACTTCTCAAGCTAAATTATTCTTCACTAGGGATTACATCAAAATAATCGAATAAATAAGAAATAAAAAAACTTAAAATACCCACAGAATTAACAATATCGATTCAAGTCCTTCCTCATGGCTTTCACTAATTGATCTCTAGTCACTTTATTACTAACTTCGTCGTTTCGATTATAAAACTCTTGACTTAATTTAATTATTTCGTTTGTTCCTATTAACTCCACTTGCTTTTGATTTGACACAAAATTTTGACGCTCAATTTCATTTGGATTGGCAACAACATTTTGATAGGCTTGAATTAAATTACTATATTTTATTAATTTTGTTTCAAACAAAAACTTCTTTTTTTGAAAGTATGATGTTAGCAATGAGCTAACTATCGTTCCAAACCCAATACCAAGAATCAATTGTGCCCAATCATTCATCTTAACGTTCGATCCTATCCGTTTATGGAAAGATATTAGACCCTAAATTACGATTTGCTCTACTAAGAATCAAATTTAGAATCCCCTCAATAAATTTATTGTAATTCCATTTTATCAAATCATGCCCCATGATCTAAATTTAAACTAAAAAAAATTCAAATTTTAGCCTACAATACGATAATATCACTTACCGCCCTGACGAATTCAAATTACACCCAAATTGCCAATCTAACTATCATATACCCTCACTTCAATTACTACCTGCAGAAAAAGAGCTAATCCTGTACTAAAATCCAAATATAACTTTCAAACTTAGGGTTGACCTACTCATAAATACGAATTTTTCAAATACTAGGGTTTGAAACAAAATTGACGGCGCCTCATTAACCCAAAGTCGAGGAATAACTGTGTACCAAAAACTTGCCAGCTGGTTTAACCCAAACAGTAAATCCATCGCTGCTTCGCAATATTACTCAGAATTATTAGGCAGTTTATATCGCATGTCATTGCTGGTGGAAGCAAGAGATCCCTATACTGGCGGACACTTATGGCGCGTTTCTCAATACAGTAGAAAATTAGCGGAAGCGCTCCAATTACCCACGCAGCAAGTGACTCGCATCACCTTGGGTGCTTTTTTACACGATTTAGGCAAAATCAGTATTCCCGATCAGATTTTAAACAAAAAAGGCCGCTTAACCGACGACGAATATGCCATTATTAAAACCCATCCCGAAGTCGGCGCAAGATTGGTTTCTGGCCACCCACTGCATGCTCTCATCGAAGACGTTATCTTACTGCACCACGAAATGATCAGCGGCAAAGGCTATCCCAAAGGGCTTAAAGGGGAAGGAATTCCACTATCCGCTCGTATTGTCGGAATCGCCGATGCGTTCGATGCCATGACCAGCAGCCGCCCGTATCGACCGGGCATGAAAGTTTCTGAAGCGCTCGACATTATTCAAAAAAACTTAGGAACACAGTTCGATGAAGCCTTTGGCACTCGATTTATTGAGCTCGGCAAAGAGGGACATTGGGATCACATTGCGCTCCACAGTGAGCCTGGGGTCCCTTTACAAAGCTGCCCTGTCTGCGGTCCTGTCATTGTGATCAGACGAGATTTGCAAGCGGGCGAACATATCTATTGCCCCGCCTGCACCAACGAAATCGAGATCTCTTTCTCGAATAAAGTTGTACAATTAAAACCCACTGGGAAATTGGGAACCCCCTCACAATTAGTGCCCATTATCGATCGGCAATTGCTGATTGAGACAATTGAAGATCACCTAAAGTTGTTGGATCGCCCCTAAGATCTAGGTCTATTCCGGTTAAATGAACCTCCACCCTAAAATAATCTATCTAACTAAGTTATCCGTTGTCTCCAGAGGTAAAAAAACAAGTGCGATGCCTGTTTAAATCGGCTATAATGCCACCTATGGTCATACACTGTGTGATCATAGATCCCAAGTCCCGGCGAAATAAGTTTCCTGAATGGCCCTTATTTCTAAAGGAATCGGAGTCAATGAAAGAAAGACGAGTCTCAGGAGACACTTAACATGCAAAATCAATTATTTGTAGGCAATTTGGCTTTTTCGACCACTAAAGAAGAGCTTGAAGCTGCTTTTTCAGTTTACGGAACGGTCGTAGAAGTTAAAATCCCCGTTGACCGAGATACCGGTCGAGTGCGAGGGTTTGCCTTTGTAACGTTCGACAACCAACAAGCTGCAGAAAAGGCTTTAGCGCTAGATGGCAGTGATTTGAACGGTCGTTCAATTCGCGTCAATGTAGCCCAAGAGAAAAAAGCTGGTGGTACTGGCGGCGGCGGTGGTCGTGGTGGACGCAGCGGCGGTGGCGGCGGTGGTGGCGGCGCACGTCGTTCCGGCGGTCATGGTGGCGGTTCAGGCGGAAATCGAGAAGGGGGTTGGTGGTAATTTTCCTCCAACATCCAATCGCTGGTGCAGTACTGCACCAGCGATTTTGCTGAATCTTAACTAAACTTCCATTATCTTCAAACATATTACCTAGGGCGATCGGCGATGTATCAGCAAATCCCTCCTGGTCAAAATGCTCCAAACGAATGTAACGTTATTATCGAAATCCCGGCTCATGGCGAACCCGTAAAGTATGAAGTCGATAAACAAACCGGTGCCTTAGTCGTTGACCGATTCATGACAGCCACCATGCGTTATCCTTGTGATTACGGATATATTCCTGGAACTTTGGCTGAAGACAATGATCCCATTGACGTTTTAGTCGTCAGTCCCTTTCCCTTACTCAGTGGTTGTATCATCCAAGTGAGGCCAATTGGAATGCTGAAAATGACCGACGAATCCGGCAAGGATTCTAAAATATTAGCCGTTCCAACCGATAAATTAACAAAACTCTATCAATCCATTCATAAACCAGAAGACTTATTTCCACTCTTATTGGAACAAATTGGTCACTTTTTTAAACATTATAAAGATCTAGAACCCGGGAAATGGGTAAAAATTGAAGGATGGGAAGGCCCCTCGCTCGCTAAGGCAGAAATAGAAGCGGGGATTAATCGCTATAAAATTGAATCAACAAAAACAGGGGATATTTAATCAATAGGGATCCTGACAATGGATAAAAGATTCAGTCTTAAAACATCATTAACATTTGCTTTCCTACTCAGTTTCTTACTGGCGTTCAGCATTGGGATTGCGAGAGCAGAGGAAGGATCGGGCGAAGATTCTCTATTTCTCACCGCAGATCAAGCTTTTGTTCTAGAAACCTCCCTACTGCACTCACAGAGTATAGAGTTGAAATTTAAAATTGCGCCAGGATATTTACTGTATCGCCATCAGTTTCACATCCGAAATTTAGCAGGGAAATCTGTCGAGCTTCCAGAAAGCATCTTCCCGCCTGCACTTTCTAAATTTGACGAGGCTCTCAATGAAAATTTTTTCGCATACGCCAAAGAAGCCACATTCAATATTCCACTGACACTATTGGGTTCTCATTCACACATCGGTTTACGAGTTGAATATCAGGGATGTGCCGAAGGCAGTTATTGTTATAGCCCGATTGCGAAGGAAATCGTCTTCAACACAACAGGCCAAGCTACCATTCGTGATCTTTCGCCAGAAGCATTTTCTGCTCTTAATGCTCAAAAGAAGATTGAACCCGCACTCGCATCCGAACTGGATTACATTACACATCAATTAGAAACAGGATCTTTCCCTCTAATAGTGCTGCTCTTTTTTGGGTTCGGCATATTGCTGGCATTCACGCCCTGTATTTTACCAATGATCCCAATCTTGGCTAATATTTTAGTCGGAGATAAAGCACCGCTATCCAGCGGTCGAGCAACTCTGCTGGCTTTGTGCTACATACTCAGTGTTGCACTGTGCTACGCCATTGCTGGAATGACTGCTGGCATGATGGGCAATCACTGGCAATCGGCTTTACAACAACCCATTTATCTTGTCGGCTTTAGTTTTTTACTCTTGCTCTTTGCGCTAACCCAATTCAATGTTCTTCATATCCAATTCCCGCAAACGTTGACTCATACGTTGCACCAATTGCAACAAAGACAAAAACAAGGATCCATTGTGGGCGCCATGTCCATGGGTGCCATTTCTGCCTTAATTGCTTCCCCTTGCGTCACACCTGCTCTGGTCGGAACATTAACCTATATTGGACAAACCGGTAACGCACTTTTAGGAGGCGTGGCTTTATTTTCCCTCTCATTAGGCATGGGTTTACCCCTGCTAGCCGTTACAACGCTTGGCAACCATCTCTTACCAAAATCTGGGTCATGGATGAAATATACCAAAATGCTGACCGGTCTATTACTCTTACTGCTATCTTATTCGATACTTCAACGCGCTTTTCCTACCGATGCTTCGAATGATCTCCCTGCTTTTACGTCTGTTAGCAATGAAGCAACACTGGCCGCAGCCATTGAACAAGCGCAGCGATCGAATAAACGAATTATCTTGGATGTTTATGCCGACTGGTGTGTGTCCTGTCGTAAGCTCGATCAAGAGCTCTTTGCCAATCAAGCTGTCTTGTCTACTTTAAAAGAGACCACATTACTGCGGCTGGATGTCACAAAACCAACTAAAGAAAACACATCCCTCCAACAAGCCTTAAAAATCATGGGGCCACCTACCCTGTTATTTTTTAACCAAGACGGACAAGAAATCAAAAATCTTCGACTGGTCGGGCAAGTCGAGTCCCAACATTTTATCGATCATGTGCAACAATTTTTAATTGAACAAAATAAATAAAACGAGTAGACAAAAGCGTTGATCTACGGCAAACTTCATCCAGATCAATCGATGAAGAGTGCATACCATGGATATCCGCAAGGTCAAAAAGTTAATTGAATTGCTAGAAGAATCTGGCGTTTCTGAAATTGAAATACGGGAAGGGGAAGAATCGGTCCGCATTAGCAGACAAATGCCCGTTGCCAATGTTCCGAACTATACTCAGGTATTTACGCCACAACCCGCCACCCTTGTAGAATCCAATCCCCAGACACCCGCAACAGCCGAGAATAACCCCTCTCGCCTGGCAGCCAATGAACACATGGTTTCTGCACCCATGGTGGGAACCTTCTACCGAGCTTCGAGCCCAACCGCTAAACCTTTTGTAGAAGTCGGTGATAAGGTCAAAGCAGGTACGGTTTTATGTATTGTCGAAGCCATGAAGATGTTAAATCAAATTGAAGCCGAACAAGCCGGAACCATTAAACGCGTTTTGGTTGAAAATGGTCAGCCAGTTGAATTTAATCAACCTCTCTTTATTATCGGTGACGAATAAGTATGTTGGATAAAGTGGTCATTGCAAACCGTGGGGAAATCGCCCTCAGAATTTTACGTGCTTGTCGAGAACTAGGCATTAAAACCGTGGCCGTCCATTCCACCGCAGACAGCAATTTGATGCATGTCAAACTGGCTGACGAATCGGTCTGTATTGGCCCCCCCAGTTCAAATCTCAGTTATCTTAATATCCCGGCCATCATCAGTGCCGCAGAAATCACGGACTCTGTGGCTATCCACCCTGGATACGGATTCTTATCGGAAAACGCCGATTTCGCCGAACGTGTCGAACAAAGCGGCTTTATATTCATTGGGCCAAAGCCAGAAAATATTCGACAAATGGGTGATAAAGTATCTGCTATTCGCATGATGAAAAAAGCGGATGTCCCTTGTGTTCCAGGATCAAACAGCGCCTTAGAAGACAATCCAGATGAAAATTTAAGGCTGGCTCGTGAAATTGGCTATCCTGTCATCATTAAAGCTGCCGGTGGCGGTGGCGGTCGTGGCATGCGCGTTGTCCACAGCGAAGCGGCTTTATTAAATGCAATTTCTTTAACCAAAGCAGAAGCCAAAGCCGCTTTTAATAATGACTCCGTCTATATGGAAAAATTTCTCGAACATCCCCGACACATTGAAATACAAGTTCTCTCTGATGGTAAGGGAAATGCCATTTCTTTAGGCGAACGAGATTGCTCGATGCAAAGGCGACATCAAAAGGTCATTGAAGAAGCCCCCGCACCTGGCATCACAGAAGAACAACGAAAAAAAATCGGAAAACGTTGTGTTAAAGCGTGCCTCGAGATGGGATACCGCGGTGCTGGAACATTCGAGTTCTTATATGAAAATGGGGAATTTTATTTTATTGAAATGAATACCCGAGTCCAAGTCGAACATCCCGTCACCGAATTAATTACCAATATTGATATTGTGAAAGAACAACTGCGCATTGCAGCCGGTGAGCCTTTTAAAATTCGTCAGGAAGATGTAAAAATTCAAGGGCATGCCATCGAATGCCGTATTAATGCAGAAGATCCGAAATCCTTTATCCCCTGCCCCGGAAAAATTCAACACATGCATGCGCCGGGTGGACCCGGGGTGCGCTGGGATTCTCATATTTATCATGGTTATGATGTCCCCCCGTATTATGACTCGCTGATCGGCAAACTGATTGTATACGGACAAACGCGTGACGTTGCCATCGCCCGGATGAAAAATGCATTGGATGAAATTGTCATTGAAGGTATTAAAACCAATATTCCGTTACATCAAAACTTGATCCGGGACGCCAATTTCCATAACGGCGGAACCAATATTCACTATTTAGAACAAAAATTGTCCAGCTAATGCAATGACGTGGTTACAGCTAATTTTAACCACAAGCAGCGATAAAGCCCCCGCATGCGCAGAATCTTTATCGGATGCGGGTGCAGTGGCTGTCACTTTACAAGATGCAAAAGACGATCCGCTCTATGAGCCACCCCTCAATACCACACCCCTTTGGCACCAAACACAAGTCATCGGATTATTCCCAGCAGAAGTTAATTTGCACAGTGTGCAAGGTTTCCTTAAACGGTCTTTAGACAGCCAAACATATATATCGCTCAAATCAGAACCACTCGAAGATAAAAACTGGACAGAGGCTTGGATGGATCGCTTTCAACCCATGCAATATGGCAGTACTCTCTGGGTATGCCCCAGTCATACTGAAATTCCCGATCCCACTGCCATCAATGTCTTGTTAGATCCGGGATTGGCGTTTGGCACAGGAACGCACCCAACCACTCGTTTGTGTTTGGAATGGCTCGACGAACATCCACCCCGCCAAGCACGCGTGATAGACTATGGATGCGGCTCGGGTATCTTAGGGATCGCCGCACTCAAACTCGGCGCTTCTTTTGTCTATGCAATTGATTATGATCCCCAAGCACTGATCAGTACCCAACAGAACAGTCAACACAACGGATTTTCAACTGCAGAAATTATTCCCCTATTACCCAATGAATTGAATCTCACAGCACGCGTTGATGTGATCTTGGCAAATATTCTCCTGAATCCATTAATCGAATTAGCCCCTACTTTTTCTGATTGCATCACAGAAGAAGGAATCGTCGTCATCTCTGGAATTCTCGAAGCTCAGATCCAACCACTCCTTGCAGAATATTCCCGCTGGTTTAAAGTGGTGGACACCGCGATACAGGAAGGATGGGCTAGGATTTCTTTTAGTCGTTTAAATCCTTAATTTGCATTCATTTTACAGTATTTTTCTCCCTAAAAAGCCGGTATCATTTCATTCATTCAATCCATCATGTTGTCTTTGTATATGCAAATAGGTAAATACAAGTTAGAAAACAATCTGGTCCTCGCGCCCATGGCCGGCGTGACCGATCGTCCTTTTCGCCAACTGTGTAAAGAACTGGGTGCCGGCATGGCTGTTTCCGAAATGGTTTCTTCCAATTCATTGTTAAGGGGAAGCGCTAAAACTTTGCGCCGTGCAAACCATGAAGGCGAAACATTGCCTCGGTCGATTCAAATCGCAGGCGCTGATCCCCAAATGATGGGAGATGCCGCCCGCTTTAATGAAGACGAAGGCGCAGAAATTATTGACATCAACATGGGATGCCCCGCAAAAAAAGTATGTAACGTATTAGCAGGATCTGCACTGCTGAAAAATGAATTACTGGTCGCTAAAATCTTAGCCGCAACCGTTAAAGCTGTGACCATTCCAGTCACACTCAAAATCAGGACAGGTTGGGATCCTGATCATAAAAATGGAATTACCATCGCGAAAATTGCCGAAGAAAGCGGCATTCAAGCCTTAGCCGTTCACGGTCGAACGCGTTCCTGTTATTTTAAAGGAGAAGCCGAATACGAGACCATCGCTGCCATTAAAGCCGCTGTTCGCATTCCCGTGATTGCAAACGGCGATATCGAAACTCCCGAAAAAGCCAAAGAAGTTTTACACAAAACAAAAGCCGATGGATTGATGATTGGCAGAGCCGCTCAAGGAAAACCCTGGATATTTCGAGAGATTGCTCACTATCTTGCAACGGGTGAATATTTACCAGAACCCACTCCAACTGAAATTAAAAATATCTTACTGGGACATCTTGAAAATTTATATCAATTTTATGGGGAACATATGGGGGCCATGATCGGTCGCAAACATGTTTCCTGGTACAGTAAAGGACAATCCGGCAGTGCCCGTTTTCGGGATGAATTCAACCGCTTGGAAACGCCCGAGGAACAAAGACGTGCAATCGAAAATTTTTTTGCGTGAACAAGTGTCACGCGCGCTACAACAATACTTTTCTGAACTGAACGACAGCCCAGCCAATAATATTTACCAAATGGTCCTGGCCGAAGTCGAAATCCCACTGCTTCAGCTAACGATGCAGCAAGCCAATGGCAACCAAAGCCTCGCCGCCAAATGGCTGGGTCTTAGCCGCGGCACCCTCCGAAAACTGCTCGCCAAATATAATTTAAGCTAATACCCCCTTTCTAGAACGGTGATTTATGATATAGGATTATAAGTAAATCACTGATTGAAGGATTGGGGTATGAAAAAGTCTGGGTGCATCAAGAAAGCTTTCCATCTTAGTTTGTTGGGTGTGCTGGTTGTCCTGGCCTCTCCTGTTTTTCTGGGTAAATTGAACTTCTATGGATCCTCACATGCCGCTCCAGCAGCCGCTACGGCTGATACCCCTATTTCCTCCTTGAGCCTAAATGCCCCAGTATCTTATGCGGATGCCGTCGCCCTGGCTGCTCCAGCGGTGGTGAGCATCCAGACTACTCAAGAGGTACCGGCAGCACGTAACCCGATGCTTCAAGATCCGTTATTCCGCTATTTCTTCGGCGATCAGAATCCCGACTATAACAATAACGATAATAAGGGGAAGCCTGGCAATGCCCCCCCCAAAGAAACACTCCAGGGCTTAGGATCGGGTGTGATTGTCAATGACAAAGGTTATATTCTAACTAATAATCATGTGGTCTTAGGAGCGGATACTGTTACCGTAACTTTAGCCGATGGTCGTATCAGTGATGCGAAGGTCATCGGGACAGATCAAGATACCGATCTCGCAGTCTTAAAAATTAACTTAGACAAAATCCCCGTGATCCAAATGGGTTCATCCCATCAAATGCGCGTGGGGGATGTGGTGCTGGCCATCGGAAATCCTTTTGGCTTGAACAAAACCGTCACTCAAGGCATTGTCAGCGCCACTGAACGAACCGGTACCGAAATTGGAATTTTAGAAAATTTAATTCAAACCGATGCCGCCATTAATCCGGGTAATTCAGGCGGAGCCTTAATTGATTCTTTTGGTCGTCTCATCGCGATCAATACCGCGATTTATACCCGTTCGGGTGGTAATCAAGGCATTGGTTTTGCGATTCCCATCGATATCGCCACCGATATCATGAACAAATTGATCGAAGGGAAGCCCATTGTGCGCGGTTACTTAGGGATCATGACCCAAGCTTTAACCAAAGAAACCCGTGATTACATTAACTATAAAGAAGGCGATGGGGTCTATGTCCGTGCAGTTGTGCATGGCAGTCCTGCCCAAAAAGCTGGGTTATTGCCAGGGGATGTCATCATCAAAATCAACAGCACCCCCGTTAAAGATGAGCGGGCTGTCCTACAACTCGTTGCAAGTTTAGCGCCCGGAAAAAGCTATCCGGTCGATATTTATCGCAAAGGTCAATTTATTTCTTACGCAATTATGCTGGGCGAACGTAACAAATCTTCGCAGGCTACCCAACCGCTGGGGAATGAAGAACAACGATAAAAGACAAGCGATCCCTGTGCTATTGAAGGCGCAGGGATCACTTTAAGGGGAAGTTTTTTTCTGAGATTCCTTGGCGACAACCTTCTGTCCTTTTGACAGATTTTGCTTTCTGGATGATTCTACCGGCGTTGGAAAAACCTGACCTGCTGCAGCAGTTTTGCAGTTATACTCGCCAACATGGGTGTCTTTGCTCGAAAAATTGTATTTCCCATGTCTCATGGCCTCAAATTTGGCACTGAGGCGTTCGATCCCTAACCTATCATATTCACAAATAGTTGTTACAGGGATCTTATTGGTTATGGAATGGGAAGATTTTTTTTTATGCATGGCTTGTCGCGGCACACCAACGGTTGTTGCCACAACACAGCGGTTCTCTTTTTTTCCCATGATTTGGGCTGTGCTCATCACACCCGCTAACGTCATTTCACAGAGATACGGCTCGCAGGTTTTTATTTTGGTGGCAAAATCTTGGCATTCAAAAACAATTTTCTCGTCTGCACTGCTTTTGGAATATCCAAGAGGTGCGTAAACCAGACAGAAACAAGCCAGAATAGTTGTATAATTAACTACCTTTTTTATGTCAAACCACATCCTCATACCCAGCTCCCTGTCATCCATTCTTTCTCAGTATAGGCAATAAAGTTAATATGCTTAGTGGATCAATTGCCAAATCCATTATTTACCAGTAAATTAGATTATGCTTATTCTCTGGGAATCCTTGCTCAATGTTTTCTAACAAACTATCTCAAAGAACTTCTGAGTTATTAGTCCTTTCTGTCGTGACTCTGATGTACATTGCGCTCTGCGCTGAAGCAGATATGTACGTACCGGCATTTCCTGAAATGGTCACCTATTTTTCAACGACTGAAGATAAAATCCAGTTGATCCTCAGTCTTAATTTTGCCGGCTTATGCTTCGCCAGTATGATCTGTGGCCCTCTTTCTGACGCAATTGGTAGACGCAAAGTGTTGTTATCCGGAATGCTGCTATTTTTTGTCAGCAGTTTAGGATGCGTATTTTCTGAAAATTTTACCACGATGATATGCTGGCGAATCCTCCAAGGGATGTCGGCTTCTGTTCCCATGGTTGTCGCCTGTGCAGTGTTCCTCGATAAATATTCTCTGGAAAAGGCGAGCCAGCTGATTGGAATTTTAAATAGCGTCATTACCGCAGCAATGGCAGGGGCACCCATTTTAGGTGCCTGGATCACCAACCATTTTCATTGGCGTTTAAACTTTGTGATCATCGCAATTATTGTTGCGTTATCTCTACTCGGTACTTTTTTATTCATTGATGAGTCTCTTCCCAAAGACAAGCAGAAACCCATACAAATCCGGGCGATCCTAAATGATTATTACACGCTCATACGGAGTTTTAAATTCACGAGTTTATGTGTCATTGCCATGCTGCCTTTTACAATCATTGTTGTTTATATCAGCAACCTTTCCTTAATTTTTATTAACCATCTCGGAATTTCCCCCGATGCTTTTGGGTATTATCAAGCAACGACGATGGGAACTTATGTGATTTTTTCGGCATTGGGCGCAAAGTTGATCGCTAAAAAAGGCTTGGAATATACCAAAAATTTAGGAAGCCTTATCACCATCACTGGAGGCACCAGTTTGGCAGCCACGGCACTCTTCAACCCCACATCTGCCATCCTGATTTGTCTCTCTATGTCGGTTTTTGCTGCGGGCGGATCGTTAATCGTTGGGATCTTTTCTATGAAAGCACTGGAGATCTTCCCTGATATGAAAGGGACAAGTTCTGGCATGATGACTATGATCCGACAGTTACTGGCTTCTGTGCTGGTGATTACCTCCGAGCTTTCTTTTAATGGAACCATCGTACCCGTTGCCATGATTGCCTTTATCTATCTGTGTGTTTCAGTGCTTCTCTACTGTTTACTTCAGCTCAACCCTAAAACTAAAGTTTCAACCGCATGAGTTTTCCCTTTCAACTCGTCGATCTCACCCACACGCTCACAGTTGAAGCGCCTTCCTGGAATGGTAGCTGTGGTTTCAGCCACGACATCAAGCTGAATTATGAAAATTCCACCACCGAGGTTAAATTTCGTGTCCAACAAATAAAAATGCATGCAGGGATTGGCACCCATGTAGACGCTCCCGCCCATTGCATTCCGGGAGGAAAATGTATTGCCGATTTAACACTGAATGAATTAATTGCCCCGTGTGTGATGATCGACGTTACGGATAAAGCACATGCGCGCTACTCGGTCACAATCGATGATATCACAGCATTCGAAACACAATATGGTCCGATCCCTAGCGGATCACTCGTGATTTTTCACACGGGATGGGAGCGGTTTTGGACCACCCCCAACGAATACCGAAACCAATATTTTTACCCCAGCGTTTCCAAAGCCGTGGCAGAGTTGTTGCTACAAAGAAATGTGGTGGGACTTGCCATCGATACACTCTCCCCCGATCGCCCCTCCGATGGATTTCCAGTCCATCAGCTGATCTTAGGTGCCGGAAAATATATCGTTGAAAACATCGCCAATGCCATAAAACTACCCGCAACGGGTGCCTATTGCCTTACCCTACCGATCAAAACACAGGACGGAACAGAAGCACCCGCGAGGCTCGTTGGGTGTATTCCTAAATGACTTACATGAAAACGAAAATCTAGCGTATTTAAAGCCATTTTCTGGATCCCCGCTTTCGCGGGGATGACAAACACCAAAAGAAATCTTTTAATAATCAACTAATCAACTAATCAACTAATCAACTAATCAACTAATCAACTAATCAACTAATCAACTAATCAACTAATCAACTAATCAACTAATCAATATTGTCATTGCGAGCATAGCGAAGCAATCTACAAAAATACTGATACTTCCGAAGTACCTTGTGACTATTTAGTAGTTACACTTTATTATTCTTAATCAATTCTAATTCTTCCCAGCGTTCATATAAACCTTCTAAGGTGGTATCGATACTTTTCAATTCACTCAGTTTTTCTGCCATTCCTTTTTTATCGTGATAAAACGCCGGATCTGAAAGTACTTGCTGCAAACTCGCTTGGATCCGTTCAAAGTGGGCAATCTTTGCCGGAATTTCTTCTAACTCTCTCTTCATTTTAGAATTAAAGCGAATATCTGCAGGATTTTTAGTGCTGGCACGGTCTCGCTGAAGATTCGGCTCGGATTGCTTAATCACTCGCAAAAAAGGGATAGCATCATAACCACCAATGTACTCAGTAATTTTACCTCCTCCCGAAAAGTACAGTGTGCTGGTAGCCACTTGATTCACAAAGGTTCGGTCATGACTGACCAGCAATAGAGTACCCTTATATTCACCCAAAATTTCCTCTAAGAGTTCTAATGATTCAATATCCAGATCATTCGTTGGTTCATCTAAAACTAATAAATTATTCGGGAGACTGAACAACTTTGCCAACAACAAGCGATTACATTCTCCCCCAGAAAGATTCTTCACGGGCGTTCTGATCCGCTCCGGCGTAAAGAGAAAATCTGACAAGTAACTGATAATATGTTTATTACTCCCGTTAATCGTAATGGTTTCTCTTCCCCCACCCACATTTTCAATGGCAGAAAGTTCAGGATCAATTCCAGACCGCAGTTGATCAAAATAACTAATCCTTAAGTTTGTTCCTAATTCAACTTTTCCGTTTTGAGGTGAGATTTCTCCCAGTAATAATTTTAATAAAGTACTTTTCCCAACCCCATTAGGACCCACTAAGGCAATTTTATCGCCACGACAAATTCTGATCGTAAAATTTTTCACCAAACACTGATGGTTCACTGTGTAATGAATGGCTTCGGCATTCACCACCAACTCCCCAGAGAGCGCTGTATCACCGGTTGTAAATTTGGGTTTCCCCTGAAATTCAAGCCGATGTTCTCGTTCTTGCCGTAATTTCTTTAAGGCTCTAACCCTGCCTTCATTTCGAGTTCGGCGAGCTTTGATCCCCTGCCGGATCCAAGTTTCTTCTTTCGCCAGTTTCTTATCAAACAACTGATTTTGTTTGATTTCGGTTGCCAAAAAATGCTCTTTATCAACCAGGTATTGATCATAGCCACTGGACCAAGAAGTTAACCTTCCTCGATCTAATTCGATGATTCTCTTACTTAATTTTTTTAATAAGGTTCTGTCATGCGTCACACATAAAACAGAACCCGAATATTGTTCTAAATACTCTTCTAACCATTCGATTGTAGCCAAATCCAAATGATTAGTGGGCTCATCTAATAACAATAGATCCGGTTTATTGACCAAAGCCCGAGCCAAACCGACTCTTCTCTGCCACCCGCCTGATAAGGATCCCATTTTACTGTCAGCAGGAAGTTCAAGACGAGTCAAAATAGATTCTATTGTTTGAATGAAATGCCAACCCTCTTTAGCCTCTAATTGTTTTTGAGTTTCTTCCAATTCTATTAACCAATTTTTTTCAGCCATTTCACCAGGCTTTTGCGTTAAACGATGATATTTCTTCAGCAATAGACCAACTTCTTTAAGACCCTCTGCAACAAATTCATAAACGGTCATCTCAGGTGAGTCTGGTAAGTCTTGGGATAATTCCGCAATTTTTAATCCAGGTTCTCGGTGAATTCTCCCATCATCAATGGGTAATTGATCCAATATGACTTTTAATAAACAAGATTTACCAACACCATTACGCCCGATGAGAAAAATTCTTTCCCTAGGTTCAATTTGAAAATTCACTTTGTCTAATAGTGGAACTTCACCAAAAGAGAGAGAAACGTTTTCTAAATAAATAAGTGCCATATTAAATCATGAATAATGTTATAGATTTTTAATTCGAAAATGCATCAAACCCTGTAATATGCTTCCCGACAATCAAATGATGAATATTATCAGTCCCTTCATAAGTAAAGACCGATTCTAGATTTTCCATATGTCGAATAACAGAATACTCCAAACTGATCCCATTTGCCCCTAATAAATTCCGAGCCATCCGTGCAATGGCTAAGGCTTCTCGACAAGCGTTTAATTTGGCTAACGAAATCATGGAAAAAGAAGCAAGATCTTTGGCTTTTAATTGGCCAATTCGAATATTCAATGACTGTGCCTTTTGAATTTCTAAAAACATTGTCACCAGATCTTTCTGAACCAATTGAAAGGAAGCCAAAGGACGATTAAATTGCTTACGTTCCTGACAATACTGTAATGCAGTATCATAACACGCCATTGCAGCACCCATGGCTCCCCAGGCTATCCCATAACGCGCTTCTGTTAAACACTTTAACGGTGCCTGAAGACCAACATTTGAAAGGGGCAAAAGATTTTCTTCGGGAACAAAGCAATTACTAAAGATTAACTCTCCGGTATTAGAGGCTCGCAACGACATTTTCTTTTTGATTTCCTGCCGTTGAAACCCCTGAAAATCTTTTTCAACAATAAATCCCCGAATGCCAGCCACGGTTTTTGCCCAAACAATGGCAAGATCGGCGATCGTCGCATTGGTGATCCACATCTTAGATCCATTCAATATCCAACCACCCTCGACTTCTTTAGCCGTTGTTTTCATGCTATTAGGATCTGAACCTGCGTCAGGCTCCGTGAGACCAAAACAAGCAATCAGCTCTCCTGTGATCATTTTCGGCAAATATTTGCGCTTTTGGATCTCACTCCCAAATCGATAAATCGGGTACAGGCACAACGAATTTTGCACCGAAACAAAGCTGCGTAAGCTACTATCTCCGCGTTCTAATTCTTGACATACCAACCCGTAGGCCACAGGACTTGCAGCCGCTCCCCCGTATTCGGTTGGTAAATTGAGTCCCAATAAACCCAATTGAGCCAGCTTTGGAATAAGAGATCTCGGAAATTTTGCTTCTTCATAAGCATCTGGCATGAGAGGGTTAACTTCTGACTCCACAAAGCGACGAACACTGTCACGAATCATTCGTTCTTCGTCGGTTAATTCCTGATCATATAATAAAAAATCTTCCATGGGGTTTCCTTGTATCAGGAGCCAAGTCTGAATTTGGACCTATCAGATCCTTTTTTTATCCACTCAGTGCAATTTTTGTAAACGAGCATCGGCCATTCGAGCAGCCGTTGATGTGGGAAAACGTTCCCGGGTTTCGATAAAGTATTCCCGCGCAGCCACAAAATTTTGTTTTTCTACTTCTATCATCCCCAATTTTAGCAATGCATCCGCCACTTTCTGGTGATTGGGAAATCGAGTTGTGACATGTAAAAACTCTTGTACCGCTTTATCTAGAAAACTTATCTTTTTTTCTGCCTCCCATTGATTGGTGAAGATTTCACCCAACCAGTAATGCGCATTGGCGGCATGCTCACCGTCGGGAAAACGAGTAACATAGTCTTCAAATCCGGTGATGGCTTCGCCATAACGCTTACTCCGCACAAACTGATAAGCTGCGTCAAAGCATTCTTTCTCTGTAGTGGCCGCAGCAGATAACGGAGGGGTTGGTTCAATCACTTTTACGGGTTCAACCCCTTCGAGTGACGACGGAACGGTCACGGCCTCAGAAACGCTCGAGGTTTTAACAGGCGCTTCTTCGCTGATAGGCGGCGTCGCCCGTACCTCTACCTTTCTTTTTTCTTTAGAACGAGGGGAGCTGGGCTGCGATTCCGTTAAACGTTTGTCCAAATCTAAGTAAAAATCTTGCTGGCTTTTTTTCAGCTGTTGTATTTCATGCTCTTGTGTTTCAACCAGACCTCTAAGCTCACTGATTTCTTGTTTTAAAGCATCGATTTGTTTTAAGGTTAGAAACGCTGCTCGATCATCAGTGGTATTAGCAACCACTGACGATCGGACAACGGGATCTCCTGTGCGAGACTCAACGGTAGCATAAGCGCCGACTAAGGTCGGAAAACCATAAACACACATCCCGCCGATGATCCAACCCAGTAATCGCATCGTTTATTCTACCTCATACACAATAACTGCTCGACGATTTTGACTCCAAGCAGATTCATCATGCCCATGAACCGCGGGTTTTTCCCGACCATAGCTCACAATACTGATCTGCTCTTGAGGTACGCCCTTTAACATTAAAACATTGGCCACTGCCTGTGCTCTGCGTTCGCCTAATGCGACGTTATATTCACGGCTTCCTCTTTCATCGGTGTGACCTTCTACACGAACTTTCGATCGAGGAGAATTTAGCAAACGCTTGGCGTGTGCATAAATTGAAAGAGTGTCTTCATCGTTCACATCAAAGCTGTCGTAGCCAAAATGGTAAGTTCTTTTCGCTAACAGATCCTTTTCTTGCTGCGGAGAAAGGTTAGTGCCATAAAACTGCACACTATCACCCACTCCATAATTATCCGATCCCATCCCCCCGTTTTTCTTAGTTGAACAAGCAACTAATCCAACCGATAATGCGACGAACAACGCTGCTTTCAATATCTTAACCATCACCCTCTCCTTTCTAAACACTTTTAACATTAAACACTAAGATTTCGATAAAGCAAATGGAGACCACGCCGGATCCTTCACATTGCCTTCCCGTGCCGGTAACCGAATTTTAACCCGGCCGTCTAACGAAACGGCTCCCAGGACTTCCTTATCACCTTCTTCTAATCCAAACAGGACCATCATACCATTGGCAGCCAGGCTGGGAGAATCACTTAAACTAGAGCGCGTTAATAGTTTCAGTTCCCCAGTCTTCAACGACTGCACCGCAATACTAAATAACCCGTCATCTCCCCGGTGCAACATGACCAAACGTTTCCCATCGGGTGTCACCGACGGCTTCGCATTATAGTCTCCCGTAAAGGTTAAGCGCTCAACCTTTTTGGTTGCTAAAGCGACCTTGTAGATTTGCGGTTTCCCACCTCGATTAGAGGTAAACACCACTGCATTACCATCCGGCGTAAAGTAAGGTTCTGTGTCAATACTGCTTCCATCGGTTAAACGGTTCAGCTTTTTCTCTACTAAGTCAACCAAATATATTTTAGGGCTCCCATCTTTTGACAACACAACTGCCAAGGTTCGATTATCGGGTGACCACGCAGGTGCTTGATTCAGACCCGGAAATTGTGTCACTTTCTGAACTTTACCTGTAATCACATCGACAATGTTAATACTCGCGCGATCTTTATCAAAAGAGACAAAAGCAATTTGCCGACCATCCGGTGACCAAGATGGCGACATCAACGGAAAAGTCGAACGATACAAAGGTTTCGGATTGAAGCCATCGGAATCAGCGACCTCTAAAGTATTGATATCTCCCTTGGTACCGGGTAAGACCGAGATATACGCAATCCGGGTAGAAAAAATTCCTTTGATCCCAATAAGCTTTTCAAAAATTAAATCACTGATATGATGCGCCAAAGCTCGAAATTGCTTTGGCTCAATATTATCAAATTGCATGGCCAACAAGGGAGCTGAACCCATATTGCCGGTTTTTTGCCGAATGACATCCAGTAATTCAAAGTGAACGCTATAACGTGAACCACTCACTTTTTGAATATGCCCAATCACGACGTCTTCTACCCCCAAACTTTGCCAGTAAGGAAAGTCTACTTGATGGATTTTATGAGGAAACTGTCTGATGTCATGAATCGGCGTTGCTTTAAATTGACCGCTGTTGTCTAAATCATTTCTGACCACTTGCGAGATATCTTCCAACTCACTTTTATCTGCCCCTTCCACGTTAAAAGGAACAATCGCAATGGGTAAACCAGAGGATTGCCCCCCAGAAATTTCGACATATATTCCCGCATGAACCTGAGAGACCATGTTCCAAAGGAAAATAACGCTTAACGCTAGTTTAATATTCATTATCTTACACCTTCTTCATTATTAACAAATCCAATAGGAAATTGTTTCAATTCTTGTTTTACCGCAGAATCTTCCAGTAATGGAAAGGGTTGAGTTTTATAAGCAGCCTTGACCATCGCATCATCATAAATAGCATTGCCGCTGCTTTTTTCCACCTTGACTTGAATACTTCTATCGGGAAGTACCGTAATTAAAAGAACACATTTTAAATCTGCAGGCAGCGTTTCTATGACCCGTTTGTTTCTTTTAACTTCCTGCCCCCATAAGCTAGCAATTCTCTGTGCTTCACTCACTACCTTTTCATGTTTGGCAGCTGCCGCTCTTTCTGCATCTTTGGTGGCTTTAATCCCCGCCAAACGTTTTGCCTCGTCTGCTTTACGTTTTTCTTCTAATTGTTGTTTTGCATCACTGTGTTTTTTTTCTTCTTTTTCACGTTCGCTCTTTAATGCTTTTACTCTGTCTTGCTCTACCTGTCGTTCGTCATCCAAGGCAACCAGTTTTTTCTTTTCTTTTTCCTTTTCGGCTTTGAGATTATCCAGTTGTTTTTTTTCTTTTTCCTTTTCTAGCTTGATCTCCGACAGCCGATTTTGTTCTTCCTGCTTGGCCTTAGCCATGTCTCGTTTGAGTTGTTCCAACTTGGTTTGTTCTTGCTCTCTTTCCAATTTAACTTGCTCTAATTTCTTTGCCAGTTGTTTTTGTTTTTCTTCAACTTCTTTTTTTTGCTGTTTTTCCTCGGCCTCTAAGCGATTGACCTCTTCCGCAACTCTTTGCTCATCGACGACAACCGCTTGGACAATATCCGGGTTTGCAACCAGTTGGCGACTACCACGAGTAGCATCCACCGAAGGATCTAAACTAAACACCAGTAAAATGATTAACAAGCCGTGCAGCCCTAAAGAAGCGTAAAAATATTTGTTATACTGCATCAATAATTCTTTCACAAAAAACCCTAATTTTCGTAATGCTCTGTCATCAATCCTACTTTGGCCACTCCGGCGTTCTTCAACAAGACCATCGCTCCCATGACCTTACCATAATCAACACTCTTATCCCCTCGCACCAAAACAGCTCGCTTGGGATCCCGTTGCAGAGCCGCTTGGATTTTCACGGTTAATGTGGTGGGATCAATCGGATCTTTTGCTTGATCCAAATATAGATTTCCCTGACCATCGACAGATACCACTAATGGCGGCTTTTCGTCTTGCGGCATGACTTCGGCTTTCGCAACCGGTAAATCGATCTGAACACCCTGTGTTAACAAAGGTGCTGTAACCATAAAAATAACCAACAACACCAACATAACATCCACATACGGAACAATGTTGATGTCGGAAACTAATTTTCGTTTGGCATACCGCTTATTCATGAGAATCATCCTGAGAGTGACGATAATTTGCACTTGCAGCCGACTGAGGCTGTGCATACGCTTGCCGATGTAAAATACTGGTAAATTCTTCAAAGAAAGCTTCATAGCGATTCGTTAAACCCTGAAGACTGTTACTATACCGATTATAAGCAACAACGGCCGGAATGGCAGCAAATAATCCCATTGCCGTTGCAACTAAAGCTTCCGAAATTCCGGGGGCAACCATCGAGAGTGTTGCTTGTTGCACAGCACCCAATGCTCTGAATGAATTCATAATCCCCCACACGGTTCCAAACAAACCGATATAGGGACTCACCGATCCAACCGTTGCCAAAAAAGGTAAATGGGTTTCTAATCGTTCCACTTCTCTTGCCAAAGCCAAACGCATCGTTCGTTGTGTTCCTTCCATCACAGCAGCCGGTTGCGCAGATTGTTTTCGCAAGCGCACAAATTCCTTAAAGCCCGCTAAAAAAATTTCCCCCGAGCCGCCAATTTCCCCTTTCTGCTCTGCAAATTGATGATACAACTTGTTTAATTCAATCCCAGACCAAAAAGTATTTTCAAATTCACTGACATTGCGTCGTGCAACGCCAAAGAGCTGCCAGCGTTGAAAAATTAAAGTCCAAGACACTACAGATGCCGCTAACAACAGCAACATCACCAGCTGAACCAGTAAACTAGCATTTGTGAATAAGCTAATAAGAGATTGATCGGTCGTCACTTTTTAAACTCCCCAACTAAAAATTCCGGTAATCTTCGGACTTGGTGTTGACTATTAATACAGGCCACTCGAATGTCCGCCTCGCACAGTATGCTTCCCTCTTTCGAATCTAAGTAGGCCTTTTGATTATAACGAATACTGGCGAAATTCACTTCTGCCACCGTTGTGACGATATATAATAACTGATCTAAATAAGCAGGTAATAAAAATTTAATGGATAGGGAATGCACCACAAATTGAGTATTGTGATGTTCCAACAAGTCTTTTAGTAAATAACCTTGTTCGCGAAACCCCTCGACCCTTGCCCGCTCGAAAAACTTAAGGTAGTTAGCATGATAAACGATTCCGATGGCGTCCGTATCTTCGTAATACACTCTTGTTGAATAAATAAACTGCAGCATTTCTACTAGCCTTGAGGTTTAGAGAAAAGCGTTATTCTATGCTAATCGCTCAATTTGTGAAATGTATCCTCAAGCACATCCCCTTAAAAGATAACGGTTATATGCCAACCAATTGAAAATCTGCTCCCTTGTATACACACCAATAGATTGGATTCCCCACTTTCGTGGGAATCATTTCCATGAAAATAACGACTGATTCTAGAGATAAACTCATAACGTGCGGAGAATTTCGTCATCCCCGCGAAAGCGGGGATCCATTCAAAAAAAATAAGGCTTAGAGAATTCTCTCTGGATCCCCGCTTTCGCGCTGAGTGATCCCCGCATTCTCACCGATATCCAACACATTGTTGTTCCTTGTTTCTCACCCTAAGGTACAAGCCGATGCGTGGCTCCACTTTAATACAAAGGGCTTCCATTATTCCTATCTCAACTAAATGAGTATAGATTTCCCCCAACCTCTTCTTTAGCTTTATGAATTCATGCCATACTAACTGCTGGGGATTATGGCGAACAACAAGTCTTCCTAAATGCACAAGTGATATTATCCTCCTATCTCGTCTGGTATTGGCTTGATAGGCTCTATGCCTCCCTTGAACTTCTGTCATTAAGCCAATCCACCATAACATGAGATTCAACATCATACCTGTAAAATACAACATCATTACTCGCTCTGATTGAGTTGAACGATTTCGCCTTAATCCTAACCCATAAATTTCATTCTTTATATCTCTAAAATTTTGTTCTATTTGCATCCGTTTACCGTAAAATAACACTATCTTTTGGGGTGCCCAGTTAAGTGTGCTAAAGATAACCCATCCTTGACGGTATTGCTTTGAATAGGCTTTTTCATGGTCTGGATACTTATTCTTTTTATGTACCACTTTTGATAGGCGAGGCTTATAGGTAGAAAGAATTCCTTCAATAGATTTTTTACTCTTCCCCAACTCTACCAAACCCAATGAATAAGATTCACCTCGTCGACTGAACGGAACCTTACTTACTTTCTTCCAACTTGTTTCTGATAACTTACGATATTGATATCGGCTATATAC